>Ga0207701_10001971_pt1 | contig 21280 bp, 20 predicted proteins | sample KBSSwiSSwithPhiX_FD_184294 | JGI IMG/M metagenome (GOLD analysis project Ga0207701, IMG submission 184294) | Switchgrass rhizosphere bulk soil microbial communities from Kellogg Biological Station, Michigan, USA, with PhiX - S5 (SPAdes) (version 2) | ecosystem: Environmental > Terrestrial >... | reverse complement strand
TCGTCATCGGTGAAGATAAGACATCCCCTCAAGTCGAATTGCTCAAGAGCTTTTGGCGAGAAGAGCAATTAGCAAAGCGACGATGGACCGAGAGGTTTTACGAGTAGTTACGCCTCCAACTCTTTGCGCACTCGATCGAGAGCTTTGCCCCAATAGGTTTTCATCTTTGTTGCGGCGGCTGCGGTTGGCAGCTTGCTGTGCTGAACGACAATCTGACTCTTGTTTTTATCCTTCGGCAAGAACTGAATATCCAAACTCGTCTTCCCGTCTTTCCAAGTGACACGAATCGATTTGTTCTTTGTCTTCTTGCGCACGACCAGTCCGTCAACGCCAAGCCAGTTACTTCTGGAGTCTTTATTCTCAAATGACGAATACAGAGTGGAAAGTGATGTACTGATTGTTCGACTGACGCTGATCTCGAAGCCGCTTGGTTTTTGGTGGTGTGCCCGCAGACCGGTTTGCTGTTCGTAAGTGGCAGTGACCATCTGACACCACCACGGTCCGACGTTATATTTAGAAGTCAACAACTTGACGATTTCCTGGTGCGTCATCTTCTGACCACCAGCTTTGTCGATGATCGCAAACCACTGTTTCCAGTTCTTGCCGGTCTTAGCAAGGACTGCTTCGTCACTCATTCGAGGTGCCGGGTTTGAGTTAACTGTTTTCATGTCAGTGCTCCTAGCCAATATCAAACGGGGTTTTCAACGACAAGCTGAAGCTTATCGGACATTATTTCGCGTCGCGCTCGTAAGCGACAATCAGCCAACGTTTCACTTCGTCGTCGAGATCATTTAAGGATGTGATCGGAATGCGATGGGTAATCCGATCCTTTTTAGCAAAGCCACCAGTGTCGATCAGCCGTCCGGTTGGTTTCGTATCTCCCAACGCAAAGCCAAGATCAATGCGGGTCTGGGTTGTTGGTTTGATCTGCGCAAAGACGTGATTCCGATATAGCGGAACAATCGTCTGACAGGGACAAGCCTTCGCTTCTTTACCAACCTTCAAGCCGAGTTTTAGTAATGCATCGTAGATAGGTCGTAATTGTGCCTTGGCGCCCGAGTACATCTTTTCAACATCGCGCTCGGCGGCCGCAAGATACAAATCAGGGTCGCTGGATTCTTGTCCTTTTCCTTCAGCACGCTCAGCAAGCCACCCCGCAGTGTTTGTTCCTAGTTTGAATTCTACTTTAAGCCACTGCCGGCGTTCCGCTTCGGTCTTTGGGCCTGATTTCTTGATATGTTTGAGCCATTCTTCGAGCGAACGTCCCGTTTTTTCTTTCAACTCGCCTATCCATTTCTGCGTCATCAACACGCCAGGATGAACGCTATAGATCGACTTTCGTTTTGCTTTTGTTGCCACCTTGAACAACTCCCTTTCATTGTTTAGAGAATACAGTTGAGTAAGGTTGTCGTGCTTCTTCAAGAAGCTAAATCTGGATCGCTCCTCTGCGTTTTTGTCCCTTTGCGTTAACTTTTGCCACTCTCTATCAAACGCAGAGAACACGGAGACGCAGAGGACCCAGGATACTGAACACACAGAGCTTTGCTCATTAACTAAACCGGGCGGTCGGTAAAAACTTGGGAGGTTGTCGGGCTTTTGTTCCTTGCTCAAAGGCATACGCGATCTTGATGAGCTTGGGTTCGCTCCACGCAGTGCCAAAGAACGAGATCCCAACTGGCATTCCAAACACGTAACCCGCAGGCACTGTTATGTGCGGATAGCCCGCGACTGCAGATGCCGAAGAATATCCACCGGTGAAGTGATCGCCGTTAATGAGATCGGTTGGCCATGGCGGCCCGCCTGTTGGCGCAACAAGCGCATCCAGTTTGTGTTGCTTCATCACGAAGTCGATTCCTTGAGTTCGCGAAAGCAAGTGATTCTTCTTCAAAGCTTGAATGTACTTCTGACTTGTCAATGGACCTTTCTCCTGGGCCTTGATAAGCAGATCCTGTCCGAAGTACGGCATTTCTTTGTCGCGAAACTTTTCATTGAACTCGATTAGTTCCTTAAGAGAACGCACGATAGTCCCGCTCGACAAACCCCCAAGGTATTTGTTTAGGTCGGCTTTGAATTCGTAAAGAAGCACTTCCAATTCTGAATCATCAAACTTTCCATGTGTCGGTATGTCAGCAGGATCAACGAGCACTGCGCCAAGGCGCTTCAAATCTTCCAGGCGTTCGCTCATTAACTTGTCGACACGATCATTGAACCCGAAATACTTTCGTGCGATGCCCAGGCGCACTCCTTTCAGTCCATCTTTTTCCAGAAACCTCGTGTAGTCGCTCAACGCTTTTCCTTGACCTTCAGTAGTGGCGGAGTCGCTAGCGTCTTGTCCTGTAATTGCGCCCAGGAGAATGGCTGCGTCAGACACTGACCGCGCCATCGGTCCAGCCGTGTCCTGACTGTGCGCAATCGGAATGATTCCCGATCGACTCACGAGCCCAACTGTCGGTTTGATTCCGACCAAAGAATTTGCCGAAGAAGGGCACACTACTGAGCCGTCAGTTTCTGTTCCGATCGCGGCTGCACACAGATTCGCCGATGGCGCGACACCAGAGCCTGAACTCGAGCCACACGGATTTCTGTCTAGCGCGTACGGGTTCTTCGTTTGTCCACCACGACCGCTCCAACCGCTGGACGAATGGTTCGAACGGAAATTTGCCCACTCACTCAAATTTGTTTTCCCTAGAATCACTGCGCCAGCCTCTCGCAGTCGCTTGGCGACGAAGGCGTCTCGCGTTGGCTTTGAGCCGATGAGCGCGGTTGAGCCTGCAGTCGTTTGCATGCGGTCATAGGTATCGATGTTGTCCTTAATTAATATGGGAATGCCATGCAAAGGACCCCGGACTCGCCCATCCTTGCGTTCCTGGTCAAGTTTGGTGGCGATTGAATCTGCATCGGGATTGAGTTCGATAACGGAGTTCAAGCGTGGGCCATCCTTGTCGATATCACTGATTCGGTCGACATACTTTTCAACGAGAGACCGGGCTGAGTATTTGCCCGACGCCATGTGTCTCTGCAGGTCGGTGATTGACAATTCATCCAACTCGAAATCTGCTGCCGGTTGAGGAGGGTCAATCTTCGCTGATCTTGGTTCTCCGGAAACAGGTGTCACCAGGGCAAGAGCACAAGTTGCCGCACTCGAATGCAAGAAGGTTCTACGCTTCATATTGGAGATGGTCCCTTCGCAGTTGAATCATTCAATCAGTCGATATGCAATCGCGCGAGTTTTCGAGTCGTAGCTGAGCCGCTACAGATCGGTTGTGCCGTTCTCCTCGCGGAATGCTTGTGGCTTTCCGTACTTGGTCAAAACGTTTTGGACTCCGCCTCGGCGGCATTGCCGCGTTATTTAAAGCGTGTCTGAGGAAAGCCAGAGGCATTCCGCACGGAAAGCGGCACAGCCGCAAGCGGGAACAAATGACACGAGCGCAAGATGGTAAAGAAGGATTCGCGAATCTAGAGTGCTAATGCAGCCGAACCTTGAATGAGTCAAAGAACCGCTTGACGTTGACCGAATCGTCAAGTCCTTTCGTTGTACCAGTCACGAGCTGATAAGGCCGGCGTCCAACCATCAATACTCGAGATTTAAAAACTCTGTTTGGTGATTCGGCGGTGAATTCAATTCCTTGATATCCGTCGATTGTAATTCTTTGACTATTGACCAAGGTTGCGTTTACGCCTTTGATGAAGTTCTCGCGGTTCAAATCCAATTCTTGCGTTGGATTGAAATTAAACTTTGGATCGTAGTCGACCCATCCAATTAAGAAGATGCTCTGCGTTCCGCTTACGATGAAGAGATGAGTCGTATATGGCCCGGGATCGCTCGGAACGGTTTCTGCTTTGTCTGTTGGGATCTCCGGCATCAGCACAGAAAAACGACCCGCTTCGTTGTTGAATGTCACCCAACCCTCAGGATTTGGTATCGGCGTGGGTTGAGTACTTGGGGTGGGTCTGACAATCGGACTGGGCGTTGAGCGAGGACGGGTATGGTCCTGAGCGAGAACCGCAACGCTGATCACGGTTATTATTAATGACGCTAGTAAACCCCTTTTCATGCTCCAAAATCCTCCGGCTGCAATCTCGACTTAGTATCTAAGCCTTATACCTATGAGTGGTTTAGTAGTCAATTAATCTCTACCGCTGCGGGGGCGGTTAGAGTTCTCGCTGCCTTGGTCGCTGGAATTAGTTTGAGTTTTCGCCTACGTTATGCCGTTCGCGGATAGCGGTGATTCTTCCGCCAAATAAATAAATGGACTTAATTGAAACAACACAACCCGAAATTGCAAAGGCGTCGCCCCTGGTCGCAATTGTAGGCCGACCCAATGTGGGTAAATCCACCCTATTCAACCGTCTGATAGGCGAGCGCCGCTCGATCGTAGGAGATGAGCCAGGGATTACGCGAGATCGGATCTATGGCGAAGTCGACTGGCGTGGGGTCACTTTCTCCTTAATAGATACGGGAGGAATGGTTCCCGACGACGATGCGGTTATTCCCGCCAATATATTCAAGCAAGCGGGCGTTGCTATTGAAGAGGCCCAGGTACTGGTCTGGGTTGTAGATGCACGAAAGGGAATTACGCAGCTCGACGAGGAACTTGCCACACACTTGCGATCCACCGGAAAGAGAGTGCTGATTGCTGCTAATAAAGTTGACTCGGCCACCCTTGAGAATGAGCGAGGCGAGTTTTATCGGTTCGGCTTTGATGAAGTATTTGCTGTGTCGGCAGAGCAGGGAATCGGTGTCGGTGAGTTACTCGACGCAGTTATCGACCTGTTGCGAGAAGAGTTAACCGACATCGACCAGAAGCAGGAGGTTGAGAAGTCGAAAGAGTTACTACTGGCGATAATTGGGCGGCCAAATGTTGGCAAGTCTTCACTTTTGAATCGGTTGATTGGTGAAGACCGCGTGATCGTTTCTCCACTAGCTGGTACCACACGCGATGCGATCGACACCGTCCTGGACACTCCCGAGGGAAAAGTACGTTTGATCGATACAGCAGGGATTCGCCGTAAAGGGAAGACCGACGAAATGGCGGAAAAGCTTTCCGTAATTATGGCTCGAAAGAGTCTGCAGCGTGCGGACGTCGCGATTGTCATTGTAGATGCAGTGGAAGGCGTGACAGCGTTGGATGCGACGATTGCAGGTTATGCCTTAGACGCCGGTTGCTCGATCATTATCGGCGTGAACAAGTGGGACGCAGTCGAGAACAAGGACACGAGCACGCCATATGAGTTTGAAAGAACTTTGCGGGATCGAATGAAGTTCCTGGAGTGGGCACCCGTTATCACGATTTCAGCTTTAAGTGGGCAACGGGTTGATCGCATTCTGCCGATTGTGCGCAAGGCTTACGAAGCTCGACATAGACGTATTCCCACAGCACAACTTAATGACTTCTTCGAACGAGCAATTTCGCAACCTCGGGGTGGCACGGCCCCATCCCCTGCAAAGGGAGGGTTCTCGCGGTTGCACGTCCAGTACCTCACCCAGGTTGGCATACGACCACCGACCTTTGTTGTCTTCACCTCTGGCGGTAAACCTGGCTTGCATTTTTCCTACGAACGATACCTCCTGAATCGACTGCGAGAACAGTTTGACTTCTTTGCCACTCCGCTACGAGTAATCGAAAAGCACAAGCGCAAGAAGAGGGCTGGGGCATAGCGTTGAATCTTCCTGCAATCTCATTCGAAATAACAGCGCAAGATGGCGAGGCGCGAACAGGTTTGTTATCCACGCGTCGAGGCGTTATCGAAACGCCTGTGTTCATGCCGGTTGGTACCGCGGGCACAGTCAAGGCGACTCGTTTTGAAGAATTGGAATCACCAGATCTCGACGCCAAAGTCATCCTGGGAAATACCTATCATCTCTGGCTGCGACCGGGTGTTGAGACAATCAAGGCGTGCGGCGGCTTACACAGGTTTATTGGTTGGGATCGTGCGCTCCTTACGGACTCTGGCGGATTTCAGGTTTGGAGCTTGGGTGATCTTCGAAAGATCTCAGAAGAAGGTACCGAGTTCAGATCCCACGTTGATGGCAGTCTTCGGTTTTTGTCGCCCGAAGTGTCGATGGAAGTGCAGGCGGCCCTAGGCTCCGACATTGTGATGGTGTTTGACGAGTGTGCGCCAGGCGACGCGAGTCACGAAGAGACTGAAAAGAGCGTAGGGCTAACTGCTCGTTGGGCCAGACGGTCGAGGGAAGCATTTAACCGATTGCAATTTGAGGTTGCTGATACGGGACGAACGGAAGCGGAAGGCCTGAGCGGTGCGCAAGCACTTTTCGGAATCGTTCAGGGTGCTGGTCATCTTAATTTAAGGAGAGACAGTCTCCGGCAAACGATTGACATTGGTTTCGATGGATATGCTATCGGTGGGCTAAGCGTGGGGGAGGAGAAGTCGATCATGTTTGAAGTAATCGGCGACTTAGCTCCGCAAATGCCAAAAGATCGACCACGTTATTTGATGGGTGTCGGCACGCCACAGGATTTGGTGGAGGCGGTCGCCAGAGGCGTCGACATGTTTGACTGCGTCTTGCCTACTCGGAATGGGAGAACCGGTCAGGCGTTTACTTCGCAAGGTAAGTTGAACATCAAAAACGCTCGGTGGACTCAAGATACTCGGCCCCTCGATGAGTCATGCGGATGTCTTGTTTGTCGACGTCACACTCGCGCTTATATCCGCCATCTCTATTTGGCTGGTGAGATGCTTGCGAGTATCTTGTTGACCCATCACAACCTAGCGTTCTTCCTTGACACTATGCGAGGTGTAAGGCAATCTATCCGGTCTGGCAATTTCCCCAAATTCCGGCAAGAGTTCACCGAGCGGCTAAGTGCGAATGGTGAATAGTGGTTCGCGACCTGGCCGCTTCTGCTTGTTTGGATTTGGAAATGTTGATTCCCTTTCGAACGGATGGCGCTAGCGTCGTTCGAACAAAATAAAAACCAAATGGAACCTTTTCTGATCTTTTTTCAAGGCGGCCTCGGTGGTCTTGCTGGAATCCTGCCTATCGTACTGATCATGGGCGTCTTTTATGTTTTGCTAATTCGTCCACAACAAAAAAGACAAAGGCAGCTACAAGAGACGATATCGACACTTAAGATTGGTGATCGAGTAGTTACCAATGGCGGTATTATCGGTGTGATTACAACCGTTCGTGATACCAGCTTTTACATCAGAAGTGCGGACAAGACTATCCTCGAAATCTCCCGCAGTTCCATCGCCGCTATCGACGAAGAAGAGAAGAAATAGACGTTTCCTTAACTAATTCTTGCAATGAAGAAAAAGAACCTCCTACAGCGCGTAATTATTATCGCAATAGTTTCGGTGGTCGGCCTTTACATAGTCATCGGACCGCGTCACCGTCCTTCAATAAAGGATTTTAGCTGGTCGGGAATGAAGGCAACGCTGGCCTCAAACATCCACTTGGGTCTGGACCTAAAAGGTGGTTCCCACCTTGTAATGAGAGTTAAGACTGAAGAGTTTCTGAAGCATCTGGCCGAGGGTAATGCCGTTGCGGCCGAGAATGCAGCCAAAGACGCAGGGTTTGAGGTCAAGTCGGCACGAGCTGATGTTGGAAGTGGTAACTATAACGTTGTGCTTGAAGTTGCCGATCCTTCAAAGGCTGCCGAAATTAAGGAAGCCGTACAGAAAAAAGTTGAATTCGGTGATACGTCAGTTTGGTCTTACACCGCTTCGGGGAACCAGTTGATTTGGTCGATCAGCGGAGCCGGACAGCGAACACTTGCCGATAACGCCACTACTCAAGCGCTGAATATCATTGAAAGTCGTATCAATGCCCTGGGAATTACCGAACCTACGTTGCAAACACATGGTTCGCAAAGTTCGCATCAGATTCTTTTGCAGATGCCGGGAGTTCAGGATCCCGAACGCGTAAAGAACCTGTTGAAAGGTGAGTCGCGACTCGAATTGGTTCACGTTGTTAGTCCGCCCAGCCCAGCTCCCAGTCAGACTTACGCTACCGAAGAAGAGGCCAAGGCTTCGCTCAATAGCGGCGGAACGGTGCCCGGAAATCGTCGCGTACTGAAATATGTTGAGCGCATGGATCCAACGGCGGCTGCCACGGAAGATCAAAGCAAAGAGAAGCGAACTAAGTGGGTCGTGGTTGAAATGCCCGCGATTATCGATGGCAGCGAATTAAGAAACGCCAGTGCCGTTCCAACTCGAGCAGGTGGTACAGAGGATTTTGAAATCAACTTCTCGTTGAAGAAGACCGGTGCGGACAAGTTTGGTGCATGGACTGGCTCACATATTAATGAGTACATGGGTGTCGTGCTCAATGATGAGGTTCAGTCGATTGCTTTTATCAAGTCTCAGATAACTGACTCAGGACAAATCGAGGGTCGTTTCACAAAGCAATCTGCCGAAGATTTGGCGTTAACCCTCCGCTCAGGCGCATTACCGGCGCCGATTGAATATCTCGAGGAGCGCACAGTCGGTCCGAGTTTAGGTCAGGATTCGATCAATGCGGGCGTTAGGGCGTCAATTGTGGGTTTGGCGCTGGTAGTGCTGTTCATGTTGGTTTATTACAGAGGTGCCGGCGTAAATGCTGTTGTAGCCCTGGTGCTCAACATGATTCTAATGTTAGCCGGTCTAATTCTCTTTGGCGCTACGCTCACTCTTCCAGGAATTGCCGGAATCATCTTGACGATCGGTATGGCAGTGGACTCTAACGTGCTTATTTTTGAACGCATACGTGAGGAGTTGCGAACCGGCAAAACTATACCCTCCGCCGTTGACCAGGGTTTCGGACGGGCCTTCATTACTATTATCGACACGCACGTTACAACAATCATCTCGTCACTTTTCCTTTTCGTGTTTGGGACTGGCCCGATCAGGGGCTTTGCCGTAACTCTTGTGATTGGATTGCTCGTCAATCTTTTCTCGGCGGTGTACGTCTCGCGCACGATCTTTATGTGGGAACTGGGACGCAAAGAGAAAGTGGAGTCGCTTAGCATTTAAGAGAGCCATTGTATGATTCAAATTTTTAAAGATGTACGGATTGATTGGTTAGCAAATAGGCGTGCGTTTATTGCTGTTTCGGTGTTGCTGATGTTGGGCGGGCTTTTTTCGGCGATCATCCGACAGGCGACGGGCCATCAAGCTTTTAACCTCGGCGTAGACTTCAAAGGCGGAACGGTTGTCACCGTCAAGTTTAAGCAGCGGCCTGGCGACGAAGCGATACGGGCGACCTTGTCGCAGCAAGGTATTCGAGATGCGATCGTACAGGCAACAGACAAACAGGATACTGTTCTAGTAAAGCTGCCATTGGAAGGCGTGTCTCAAGCTGAAGTCGAGTCTGGTCGCGCACTGGTTCGAAAGTCGCTGAACACCTTTGGTACGGAAGCGCAGGCGGGAGTGCATTTGGCAGGTGATCCGAATGCCTCGTATGAAATCGTCGGAACTGACGCGGTTGGTGCGGTAGCTGGAGCTCAGCTACGCAACAAGGCCATCGCGGTTACGTTGGCGGCACTCGTCGGCATCCTGCTCTTTATTTCTTTACGATTTGAGTGGACCTATGGCGCCGCGGCGGTCATCGCTGTATTCCACGATGTGCTAGTGACCCTCGGTATCTTTTCCATTTTTCAATGGGAAGTCAGCTTAACTGTAATTGCGGCGCTTCTAACACTCGTCGGATTTTCCGTTAACGACACGATCGTCGTATTTGATCGCATTCGTGAAAATCGACGCTTACACCGGCGAGATTCGCTCTACAAGGTAACCAACGACTCCATCAATCAGACATTATCTCGCACGATCATCACGTCTGGACTTGTGTTTCTTTCAGTGCTGGCAATGGTGCTATTTGGCGGGGAAGTATTGCGTGGCTTTTCACTAGCATTACTTATCGGAATAATTTTTGGCACCTATTCGTCAGTGGCAATCGCGAGTCCGATTATGGTGTGGTGGGAGCAAAGAATCGAGGCTGCTAATCGTACCGCTGCGTTGAGTTTCAATAAGCCAGTAAGAGGCGGTGTTCAGTCGCCTTCCAAAGGGGCCCCGAGTCGCGATTCAATAGCCGCCCAGGCTGGTAAAAGATCCAGTGGCGCGAGTCGAGTTTGAACGCAATTCTTTTCTGCGGGAATTCACTTCGCCTTAATAGTTCTTTGTTCTAGTTTGCGCTTGACTTTGAAACTGAAGGCGGCTTAGACTGCGGCCGTTGCTGGCCAATTAAATATCTCAAGAGTCGACCCTGCGTTGAGTCAAACCGAAGTGGGCGCGGCGGCGGTGTGTTGAGTAGGCCGGCGAGTTACTATTCTCGCACAGCGGCTTTCAAGTCTATTCGGTGTGCTCAAATATCGCAGGAGCTGCTGTTTCCCCATCTAGACGGAACTCAAGCGGGCTCTCGTCAGTCGACGTTTGAGATGCACTAAGCTACTTACAATTCGTAACCCCTGATCCATTTGGCACCGGAATTGGAGGACAAGATAAATGTTCGATAATCTCGTTGAGTCGAGTTCGCACAAGGATGATATTTCGCGAAAAGGCTCATTCGTCGCCGCCACCGCGCTAATCTACGGGGTGCTCATGTTGGCTTTTTTCGTTGCCGGTATCTACTGGTACGATAACCATCTCGGTGAGATGGAGCTTGAACTGACCACCCTTGTAGCTCCGGTTCCAGTTCCTCAGCAGCAGAAAGCAGATGAGCCAAAACAAGAAGTCAAACCGACTAAGGTTGAGCAAAATGTCGACGTTCGTAAAGAACTGATTGCTGACGTAACTCGAACCGAATTGGTGCCGAAAGAAGTGTCGGCGAAGGCCAGTGATGTGCCGCCGGTTCGACGTGGCGTAACGACTGTGGTCGGTAACGAGTCGTCCAACGCAGCAGCACCTATGCCAGCCGGTCCAGGTGCGGGAACCGTGGTCGCTGCCCCGACAAAGGTTGCGATTGCTGATGAACCACCACCACCTGAGGTAAAACCGACCCCACCCCGTGCGCCGATTTCAGGCGGCGTTCTCAACGGCAAAGCGATTAGCTTACCAAAGCCAGCGTATCCACCGATTGCTCGTGCTGCTCACGCAGCAGGTACCGTCGTAGTTCAGGTGCTCATCGATGAGAACGGCAATGTGGTGTCCGCTCATGCTGTTTCGGGACACCCTCTCCTGCAAGCGGTTGCCGTTGGTGCAGCGCGTCAGGCGAGATTCTCCCCAACCAAGCTGTCGGGTCAGCCAGTTAAAGTTACCGGAGTGATCCAGTACAACTTCGTGGCTCAATAACTGCGGAGAACACTTATTCGTGTTGCCGCGGTGTCCGTACGGCCGTCCCGGCTTCTCTGCTTGCTATCAATCTAATTAAAACTCTTTGGAGGGGTTTACCGTGACAATTCTAACCAGTCTTTTCGGAACAAAGATTCTTGGCCTTATGCTGTTTCTTCAGGAAGCAGCCGCCAGTCCAGATGCGTCTGCTAGCACAAACCAGTTCACGCTTACGGAGATGGTCAAGAACATGGGTGGCGTGGCTATCGCTGTCGTAGTTGTGTTGCTAATCATGTCAGTGTATTCGATCGCCATCATGGTCGAGCGCTATTTGACCTACTCTGCGGCAAAGAAGCAGTCGCGAGAGTTCGCGCCACGTGTTGCGCAAGCGCTCAAGAATGATCGAATTGAAGAAGCGATCAATATCAGCGACAAGCATCGTAAGTCGCACCTGGCAATGGTCGTGAGCAGTGGTTTGCAAGAGTTCCGAGCCCACGAAGCCTCAAGCGATATCTCGGGCGACGAGATCGACGCTTCGAAACGTGCGCTGCAAAGAGCAATCGCCATCAAAACTGCCGAGTTCAAGCGCGGGCTTTCGGGCTTGGCAACTATCGGCTCCACGGCTCCGTTTGTGGGATTGTTTGGTACGGTGTTCGGCATCATCAACGCATTCCGCGGTATGAAGAACGCAGAGTCAGCCGGTATCGCGGCTGTGGCCGGCGGTATTTCGGAAGCGTTGTTTACAACGGCGCTTGGTTTGCTGGTCGCTGTGCCTGCGGTGTGGCTCTTCAACTACTTCACCGGTAAGGTCGATGGTTTCATTGTAGAGATGGATAACTCGGCATCGGAATTGGTCGACTACTTCATCAAGAACCGAACCAAGCAGTTGAAACCGTAAGGTTCTGGTTGCCGAAACCATTTGGGGCGAGTCGCGCGATGCGTGCGTCGCGCGAAAGCGATTACCGAACGCTGGAAAGGGAAAGTAGTTATGGGAATGTCAGGTGGAGGCGGTGGCGGTGGCGTACAGTCAGAAATCAACGTCACGCCGATGGTCGACATCATGTTGGTACTGCTGATCATCTTTATGGTGGTCACGCCGTTCCTGCAGCAGGGCATCACTGTGGCGCTGCCGAAGAACATGACTAACCCGGATGTCGATCCGAATATTATTAAGGAGTCGTCAGTCGTGATTTCAGTTCCAAACGATGGCGAATACTACCTGGGTAAGAAAAAGGTTCAAAAGGAAGAGCTGGCTGACAAAGTCGATACGATGTTGAAGGGTATTAAGAACGAGCAAGATCGAATCGTCTACATTAAGAGCGGCGTGGGTGTTAGCTACGGCGATGTTGTGACCGTAATCAACGAAGTCAGGAAACTAGGGGTCGACAAGATTGGCCTGGTTGCCGACAAGAAGAAGGGCGGCGCCGCAGCTGCAAAGCCAACTTCCTAACCCGAGATAGTCAGAGGAGAACCAGCAGATGTCTGCAATGGATACTGAGAAACATGAGAAGAGAAGCAGCAGTACTGCTGTACCGTACATTAACGTCACCCCGTTGATTGACGTGTTGTTGGTGCTGCTGATCATCTTCATGGTTGTTACACCGTTGAAGCCCAGCCGCTTTAAGGCCGATATTCCTACTCAACGCGATCCGAACGAAGACCTGAGTAAGCTAAAGCCAAACCCTTTGACTTTAGTCGTTTCAATCTCTCCCGACCTTCAGATCAAGCTGAATGCAGATGCGCTTGGTTCCGTAAACGACACGACGCAGTTGTCGCAAAAGCTGTTGCTAACCTTCCAACAACGCAAAGAGCAACGTGCGTATAAGGTAGGTATGGAAGCTCGCTCTGATGTGAAGGAAGACGACCGGATCGAAAAGACGGTTTTCGTGAAAGCTCCGCGGGCCGCGAAATACGGCGACGTCGTAAAGGTCATCGATGCAATCAAAGGTGCGGGTGCCAGTCCGGTCGGTTTGCAGGTTGACGATCTGCCTTAATAACTACGAGATTGGTGCGGCCTCGACGACTATGTTGCGTAGATCTATTGAAGCCGTCCGTTATCGCTGATCTCATTAAATTGGAGTCACGGATAAATGAAACTCTCTCAGACCAGGATCGCCATGGCTTTGGCGATCCTCGTTGCCACCACCTCCGGATGTGGGGTGATTTATCGAATACGAGCAAAGAACCAGTTGAACGAGGCGGCTCGGGCGTATCGCGAAGGTAGATTCGTAGAGGCTGAACAGCATTCTCGTGAAGCGGCTGCCCTCGATCCCGAGAACAAGACCGCACCAATGTTCATCGCCAGAACTATCCACGCTCAGTATCGTCCCGGTGTACAGTCGCCTGAGAACGTCGCGAAGGCTCAACAAGCAATCGAGGCATATCAGGCAATCCTTCAGGCAAATCCAAAAGATGAAGAAGCCTACAAGGCGATAGCGTACCTTTATGGCGCTATCAAAGACGAGAATAAACTTCGTCAATGGATCGCTGCACGCGCAGCTAACGAAAGTACTGAACCTGAAAAGCGAGCGGAAGCCTATATCGTGTTGGCTAGTAAGGACTGGGATTGTTCATTCAAGATCACTGAGCTCCCAACGAATAAGGTGACTACGGTCGACCCTGCTAGTAACAAGGCTACCGTCTCGTACAAGAAGCCAACAGATCAGAAGGACTTTAATTCGGCTCAGATGTGCGTGAAGCAAGGACTCGCCGAAGCCGAAAACGCTATCAAGTTTGATCCCAACAACGAATCCGCTTGGTCCTATAAAACGAATCTTCTCCTCGAGGCTTCAAAGCTCGCTGAGATGGATGGTAAGACCGATCAGAAGGCTGACTTGCAAAAGCAGTATGAAGTTGCTTTGAAGCGAACAACGGAATTGAGTGCAGCCGCTCAGAAGCGTAAAGAGGAAGAGGAAGCTCGTCAGGCAGCTTCACCACCCAAAGGATAGGCCACAAACTATCACGCCTCTACCAAAGGTGATGTCCGACTTTAAGTCGTGACATCACCTTTTTGCTATACTTCGTACCATCAAAATCAGATGATTCGAATCGAAGATATTGTTGAGAAAGTTGCGCTAAATCACCCGCAGGCCGACCTCGATCTGCTGCGACGTGCTTATCTTTTTTCCGCGCGCGAGCATAAAGGGCAAAAGCGGGCATCTGGCGAATCATATCTGGTGCATCCTCTCGAAGTGGCCAATATCCTCGCAGATATGAAGCTCGATGAAGTATCAGTCGCCACGGGTCTCTTGCATGATGTTGTCGAAGACACGCTGGTTGATCTGGATACTATTCGACAATACTTCGGCGAAGACATTACTCACTTAGTTGATGGCCTCACGAAGATAGCTCAGATCAGTAATATTTCGCGCGAAGAGCAGCAAGCTGAGAATGTTCGCAAAATGTTGCTTGCGATGGTCGACGACGTGCGGGTTGTGTTGGTCAAGTTGGCGGACCGGCTTCACAACATGCGTACCCTCCACTACCTGAATCCCGAGAAGCGCAAGCGAATCGCTGAAGAGACAATGGAGATATTTGCTCCGATCGCGCATCGTCTGGGAATGGGTAAGTTGCGCGGCGAGCTTGAGGATCTTGCGTTTCGTCATATGCACCCTGATGACTATCGCGAGTTGGCGGAGCAACTCGAAAAGCGTCGACCTGAAAACGAAGCTTTTCTAAAGAATGTTACAGCCAGAATCGAAGAGAAGATGAACGAGGCTGAAGTACCTTTCGTTCTGGTTGAAGGTCGTGTCAAGCGTTTGTACTCAATTTGGAAGAAACTCAGAAATCAAAAAATTAGTCTCGATCAGGTCTACGATTTAGTCGCCGCCCGAATCATCACTCCAAACGAAATCCGGCACTGTTACGCTGCCCTCGGTGTAGTTCACAACAACTGGAAGCCAGTGCCTGGGAGAATCAAAGACTGGATAGCAACACCGCGAGACAATCTGTATCAGTCGCTCCATACATCGGTGATCGGTTCGAACGTGCAGTCATTTGAGGTTCAAATTCGCACTGAGGAAATGCATCACGTTGCCGAAGAAGGCGTCGCGGCCCATTGGAAATACAAAGAGGGCAAACGCGGGGCTCACGATGACGATCAGGCCTTGCAAGCCTTGCGCTCGCTCGTTGAATGGACGCAGGAGGTTAAAGATTCAAAGGACTTCCTGGACTCTCTCAAGCTCGATCTCTATCCAAAAGATGTTTACGCCTTCACGCCAATGGGCAAGGTCATCCAGCTACCCCGAGGCGCGACTCCCGTTGATTTCGCGTACATGATTCACTCAGAAGTTGGCAATACGTGCACGGGATCTCGCATCAATGGTCGGATAGTTCCGCTTCGCACACAGATTCAGAATGGTGACGTTGTTGAGATTATCACTAGTAGCAATTCTCACCCTTCCAGAGATTGGTTGAACTTTATTGTCACCTCGCGAGCCAGAAACAGAGTCCGACACTGGGTTGCGGAACAGCAGAGGGCCGAGTCTATGGAGATCGGTCGCAAGCTTTTTGAAAAAGAGGCTGGACGATTTCAACTATCACCCAGAAAACTCCTGAACGACAATGATAAGCAGATGAAGCAGGTCGCCAGTGATTATGGATATGGGCGCGTAGAAGATCTGCTTGCGGCGATTGGCTATGGGAAATTGGTGCCGCGGAATGTGATAGCGAAGTATCTTGGGCCGGAACAGTTTGAGCAGCTCGATAAGCAAAAAGAATCGCGACTGCGTAGCGGTGTACGCGCTGTCAAACGTCTGATCCGTTTAGGAGACGACTCCATTCTTGTCAGGGGAGTCGACGATTTGATGGTGACCAGGGCTCGTTGTTGTAATCCCTTACATGGCGAAGAAATAATCGGCTATATCACTCGTGGAAAAGGAGTCGCTGTACACACGAAACGATGTAAGAACGTAAATCAGTTAATGGTGAATCGCGAGCGTATCGTCGAGGTTGAATGGGCCGGGCGGCCCGAGAAGACCGCCTATGCTGTGAAGTTGCTCGCCATTACCGAGAACCGGACCGGAATGATTGCTGGCATTACGGGAGCTATCTCGGACATGAAGACCGGAATCCGAGACGCCAGGGCTTCCGTCGCCTCAGATGAGAGGGGACACATTGAGGTAACGGTGGAGGTCTTTGACGTCAAACATCTCGACAAGGTGATTGGTTCTATTAAAGGAGTGCCCGGCGTTTTGGACGTGGAGCGAATGCAGGGAATGGTTTAGTTAGCGGCTGCTTTTCCCTTAGTGGATGGTTTCTGCTAGAATCCCGCCTTTGTTTTCGGCAGTAAAAATAAGCCGTTTAAGACATTGTGAAGCTACGAATTCAAACTGAAACTGCACCTGCTGCGATTGGCCCTTATTCACAGGCCATTCGCGCCAATGGCCTCGTGTTTTGTTCCGGGCAAATACCCATCGACCCTGCGACGGGTAAGTTTGTGGCTGGTGGAATTGGCGAGCAGACAGAGCAGGTTCTCAAGAATCTTTCAGCGGTTCTCGAAGCGGCAGGTAGTAGCCTTGAGAGGGTAGTTAAAACCACCGTATTCCTGGCGGATATGGCAGAGTTTGCGGAAATGAACGAAGTCTATGGCAGATTTTTTACCGGTCAGACGCCGGCTCGAGCGACGGTCGCGGCCGCTGGTTTGCCTCGTGATGCCAGGGTTGAGATTGAAGCTGTAGCACTCGCTACGGAGTAAAGAAAAAGATCGGTACCAAGGTGATACCGATCCTCTGGGGCTTGATATTTGAATGTTTCTACGCGGCTTTTGAAACCTTGCCGGCTTTAATACAGCTGGTGCACACCTTCATCCGTTTCGCGCTGCCCTGGGGTTGCTGAACCCGAATCGACTGTAGATTTGGGTCAAACCTCCGCGGCGTTCGATTGTTCGCATGAGAGACGTTATTTCCGAATTGAGGTCCTTTGCCGCAGACTTCGCAACGTTTGGCCATTATTTTTGCAACCTCCAAGGTACTAGGGTTTCTTATGAATGTTTACGGCATCACACAGATAGCAATCTTGCCGTAATCAGAATCAAGGTTTATAGCAAACGCATTTCTAGGTCGTCAAGCAGCGTGAACGCTCGGCCGGGTCCATGCTTTCGACTATAGCAATCAACTAAAGGAGCAGAGTTAAAGTGCGCAAATTCGCAAAAGTTACTGTTTTTTCTACCAGCCTATTGTTAGTCGCCGTCATTCTTAGCGGGTGTGGTTCCGGAGGACCCGAGGCAAGCGACAGCACCGTCGCTGCAACCGTTAACGGCCGCACCATAATGCTCAAGGAAGTCGAAAGAGGTGTCACGCGGCAGGCAGGAGGTAAGCAGGCGCAGTTGTCGCAATTGGAATTGGCACAAGCGCGTTTGCAAATCCTGAGTAATCTGATTCAACGCGAGGTCATGTTTCAGCGAGCCGAGCGCGAGAAACTCCTCCCGACCGAGGATCAGATTGATGGTGCGATCAATACCCAGAAGCAACAGAGTGGTATGACCTCTGAAGATTTTGATAAGAGTCTCAAGGAGCAGAACATCTCCATGGAGACACTGCGCGAAGAAGCCCGTAAAGATCTGGCGATCGCAAACCTTCAAGATAAATACAGCGGAAAGATCAGCATTAGCGACAAGGAAGTTGAAGACTTCTATAACGGCAACAAAGCACAGTTCGTTAATGCCCGCGGTGTTGAGCTAGCCATGATCATGGTCGATCCGGCCGACAATAGCGCGCAGGGTATCGCCAACGATGCCAAGAATGAAGCAGATGCCAAGTTGAAAATCGACGGCATCTATCAGCAGCTACAGGGCAAGGCTGACTTTGCAACCGTCGCTCGGGCCAAGAGTGAAGATATTCAAACGTTGGCGCGTGGTGGCGATATCGGTTTTATGAGTGAGGAGGATCTGAAAGGCAACGGATTCCCAGCTGAAATCGTTGGCAACTTCTTTGGTGCAATGCAGGTTGGTGACTATACCCAACCAGTTCGTTTCAACAGCGGAAAGTGGTACATCTTTAAACTGGCGGAGAAACGATTAACGAATGAGAATCTTACGTTGGAGAGTCCGGGCGTACGTCAGCAAATAACCCAGGGTCTCACAAATCAACGTAAACAGATCCTCAATGCTGCGTTAATGGAAGTGGCTATCAATGAAGCCAAGATCGTAAATAACCTGGCGGCATCGATGCTGAACAACCCTGGCAATCTTGGATTGAGACCGGCAGCTCCGGGTTCACAGCCTTCCGCTCCGCAACCAGCTCAGCAAGCATCTCCAGCGCCCAGCAGTTCTACGAGTACTGTCAAACCTGCGGGATCGCCCAAGTAGGCTTTATTAGTTCAAACCCTTTCGCGGGTGTTGGAGGCTACATCAGCTCCGCACCCGCGTAGTATTGTGACGAGGCCGCGCCTCAGACGAATTCAGAAATGCTGTTCCGCTTATCAGAAGTCTACAAGTCGTATGGAGTGCAAGACGTGCTTCGCGGCACAACTCTGCAAATAAACCCCGGCGAGCATGTAGGACTTGTAGGTCGGAACGGAGCAGGTAAGAGCACAATCTTTCGCCTGGTGCGTGGAGAAGAGTCTGCCGATAAAGGGGAAGTAGTAAAGGCGCGCGGGGTTCGTCTTGGCTTGCTCGACCAGCATGTTCACTTCGAGCCCGGTTCGACCGTACATGAGTCCGCGCTCGCTGCTTTTGGCCATCTGCAGCAGATTGAACATGAAATGCACGAGCTTGAACATCGTATGGCCGACGCCGGAGATGAGCTCGAAAAGATCTTGGAACGCTACAGCGATCTGCAGCATCAGTTCGAACACGAAGGGGGTTTTGAATACGCAGCGAAAGCAGAAGCGATTTTGCAGGGACTGGGCTTTGAACGGGAAACCTGGTCGATGGAAACCTCCAAGCTCTCTGGCGGACAACAAAATCGTTTGGGTCTCGCGAAGTTGTTGTTGGCCGCTCCGGATGTGTTGCTTTTGGACGAGCCGACAAATCACCTGGACGTTCATGCCGTCGAATGGCTTGAGGAGTTTTTACAAACCTATGAGGCAGGCTACGTCATTGTAAGCCACGATCGTTATTTCCTCGATCGCGCATGCCGGCGAATTATTGAGCTGGAGAACGGAAAGGCCGCGAGCTATACCGGCAACTATTCAGCCTACCTTGTTGAGCGCGAAGAACGTCGCGAAGCACAACAACGAGCCTACGATAACCAACAGCAGCTCATCGCAAAAACAGAAGAATTCATTCGGCGAAATCTTGCAGGACAAAAAACTAAGCAAGCAAAGTCGCGCCGAACGATGCTGCAAAAACTCGAACGGCTCGACTCTGTTCGGCCTGATCAATCATCTGGTGATTTTCGTCTGCAAGCGATTGAACGAACTGGAAATCATGTTCTGACTATTAACGAATTGGTTGTTGGCTATCCCAATAATGAACTGGCTGGAGTCATCTCTTTCATTTTGCGGCGAGGCGAATGCCTTGGGATCATTGGCCCGAATGGATCAGGAAAGACCACCTTCCTCAAGACAATTCTAAACAAACTGCCGGCGCTTCGGGGTGATGTCAGGTGGGGAACTAAGGTACAGGTCGGGTACTACGCGCAACAACTCGATGACTTAGACGACCGCAACGAGATCATTATGGAGTTACGTCGAGTAGCGCCCGCTAGTGCCACAGCCGGCGAGCTTCGTTCCTTCCTCGCAAAATTCCTGTTTACTGGTGATGACGTTTACAAACACGTGCGTGATCTTTCCGGTGGCGAGAAGGGCAGACTGGCACTCGCGAAGTTGATCTACTCTCGAGTGAATGTTCTCGTTCTTGATGAGCCCACTAATCACCTCGATATCCCATCGCGTGAAGCGCTCGAGGAAGCTCTCTCGGCTTACGAGGGCACGATTATTACCATTAGCCACGATCGATACTTTCTGGATCGAGTTGCGACGCAGATCCTCTCGTTGGACGGTTTGGGCCACGCTGAACATTATGATGGCGACTACACCGAGTATCACGATTGGAAACTTGGTGGTGGAAAAACCCAATCTCAAAAGCATTTGGACCACGACAACCTTGTGACACTCGATTCGAGTCCGGCGCCTGTCGAGGAAACAAGCCAAACAGAGATCAAGCGAGAGCAATCAAAGAAAAAGCCCGAGCCTTCCACGTCAAATAAGCCAGGAGTGAAGGTTGTAAAGAAGAAAAAGGCTGACACTCGAACACCCGAGATGATCGAAAACGAGATCGCCAGTGCTGAACAATCATTGGCGACCATTTCTGAGAAGATGGGTACCTCGGAAGTTGCGAAGGATGCCGACCGCTTGAAAACTCTCAACGCAGAATACAAGCAAGCGGAGGTTCGGCTGCGAGAGTTGTATGACGAGTGGGATCGCGTGAGTCAGGCAGCGAACGCGTGAATAGCTATGCCATTGACTCTTTTAGTTGATCCTTCCACTCTTTAAAATCAGCCCTGAGGTTTAGCATCTCCCCACGAGTCTGATTAGTTATTCCTTCGATTCGATCGCTTCTGATTTCCGTTTCCCCGCAGAAAAGGCGGAATTCATTCCTCAACCCTCCGAGATCAATTTTCACCGAGTCGACGTCGTTCCTGAGGGCGCCGACATCTACTTTCATCGCGCCGAAATCGCTTTGAAGTGTGCCAAGCCGCTCTTCAAGGTTAGCGCCCAGTGAGTTGATTCTTTCGAGCACCGTTTCTAGGGTTGGCTTTGTTTGGGCTTTTCGGAGTTGTTGTTCATTCTTCTTTGTCCAATCTGATGAGGTTGAGGCCGCCTCGCAGTATACCGTCCGCTTCATTCACGGAATGAAACAACGTTGCTGTTTCCGGCTATTTTGTGTCCGAAATGGCTAACCTTCGGCGACTCGCTATCGAAATCGCCGGTTTTACATTGTGGCGACCCGCCGTTCATCAGACACTGACGGTAGAGGCCGTCGTTGTGGCATTCAAAGGGCTTGCTGTCAGAACTATTTCGAGACGCCCTCTTTCCAAGAGCTTGCTGTCAGAGGGCTTGCTGTCAGAGGGGCTTGCTGTCCAAGGGATCTCTGTCCAAGGGCTTGCTTGACACTGCCACAACCGCTTTG
>Ga0207701_10001969_pt1 | contig 21294 bp, 18 predicted proteins | sample KBSSwiSSwithPhiX_FD_184294 | JGI IMG/M metagenome (GOLD analysis project Ga0207701, IMG submission 184294) | Switchgrass rhizosphere bulk soil microbial communities from Kellogg Biological Station, Michigan, USA, with PhiX - S5 (SPAdes) (version 2) | ecosystem: Environmental > Terrestrial >... | reverse complement strand
AACAAAACTTGTTTCGCCTGCTGCTTTCGCAGGCCAGAAAGAACAGTTCCGGGCGCAGAGATCAGCGGGCGTACACGGCCGCACAAGTAGAATGAAGCTTGACAAATTTTCACAAAACTGTTGATATTTTTGTGATTACGTCACCCGACGTTTCAACGCATCTTCGGCCGAGCTGAAAAGCCCGCTGGCGCTGGACTTTCGCTGGAACCGCCGCTTAACGCGATCTCCAAGTCTAACACGGAAGCCCGAGCCAGCCGATGTGAGTCGCTTATTGGAAAGAGTCTCGCAGCAATAACGGTCCTCGGCTCCGCGCGGAACTGGATTGCAGTTAATAATTCTTTCCACATCGCGCTTATGAGTCCCGCGAAGCTTCCGAATCTGACGGAAGCGAGTTCAGTTATTCGCGTGGCGATCGTCTGCGAACCTGAGACGACAGTTCTGGCCAACTCACTCCAGACACTGCTTGCCGAGACGAAAGGGTTCACCTTTTCACGATTCGAGTATGGCGGCGAGTCCGATCTCAAGCCGAGACCGGCTGGCCCTGGCAATCCAGACGTCGTCGTCGCCACGCTTGATTCGTTTCAAGCAACAAAAATGGAACGTGTTCTTGCGCCGCTTCAACGAGCATTTCCGCATCGGCCCGTGCTGGTCACTACGACGGACCCGGATGCGTTCGATGTTTTCCCATTACTCGAAATGGGTGCGGCGGATTTCCTCCTGCCCCCTTTACGACGTTCCGAGGTGTTACCACGAATTATGCGTCAAGCGCGAGTCACCTGCCGCGGCAATGCGCTCATCCGAAAACTCAAGGAAGATATTGGCCTCAAACAGATCATCGGTGAGAGCCCGGCGTTTCTCGAGAGAGTCCGGTGCGTGCCACGATTTGCAAGATGCGACGCCACCGTGCTGATCTCCGGCGAGTCTGGTACCGGTAAGGAACTCTTCGCGCGCGCCATTCATTACCTGAGCCGGCGCGCGGACCGGGCGTTCGTGCCGGTTAATTGCGGCGCGCTTCCCGAAAACCTTGTCGAAAGCGAGATATTCGGCCATAAACGCGGCGCGTTCACTGGCGCCGCGTTCGATCAAGCGGGGCTAATCCGCGAGGCCGAAGGCGGCACACTGTTTTTGGATGAGATCGACTGCCTCAGGCCGCAAGCTCAAGTGAAGCTACTCCGTTTCCTGCAGGACGGAGAGTACCGTTCTGTCGGATCGCACCAGACTCTTCATGCAAACATCCGAGTCGTCGCGGCAGCGAACGCCGATTTTACCTGCCTCGTGCACGAAGGGAAATTCCGCGAGGATCTATTCTATCGGTTGAACGTGCTCTCTCTTACGCTTCCCCCGTTGCGCGAACGCCGCGGCGACATCGTTTTGCTGACGCACGACTTTCTCGAAAAGCAGGCTGCGATCACACAGGGGCGGCAACCGAAAAAACTCTCGCTCGCGGCGCTCAACCGCCTCCTCAGTCATTCGTGGCCGGGTAATGTGCGCGAACTCCAAAATGTGCTGATGCGCGCCATCGTTCTTTCCGATCGAGACGCGATCGAGCCTTGGGACCTTGACCTTCCGGACAGCTTCGCTGCGGAAGAGCAGTCCTTCCAAGCGATGAAATCCCGTGCGGTCCAGCGATTTGAGCATGACTTTCTGGCAGCGGTCCTGCATGCGCACAATGGGAACATCACTCGTGCTGCTCTCGCGGTGAAGAAAAACCGCCGTGCGTTTTGGGAACTTTTGCGCAAGCACGGTCTGCTCGCTGGCACGAGACGCATTTGAGTGTCGCTCACGGTAGATAGTGGCGCTGGTTGACGTTGTCCGGGGACGATAACGCTTCGGCATGGCAAAGGATTGTCGGAGCATGGACAAATTTGTCCGCGCCTGAGCGCACAGGGTTACCACGAAATCGGCAGCGAATATCCGCCAGGGCAGTAGGACAAAATTGTCCTCACTGGCGCTCTCGAATCCAATGCTGAATGTGCGCTCGGTCACAAACAGGGAGCCTCTCGGCAGGCGCATTTTCAGAGGAGGAATTGAAACTCGTGAGAACGCTGAAGACGCACAAGTAGTGCTGGCGGCGCAGCAGCGGAAACTACAGGCACGTCGATTGCTACTGAGGGAAAACTGACGTCCCCAATGTGTGCCTACCGAGCCTTTGCTTCCATCTCCGGCGCCAGAAATTCTCGATTATCTGGCACGGCATCCGGACGCACAAGATACCATCGACGGCATCCTTCATTGGTGGGTGCTCGACGCCTGCGTCCAAAAATGGGCGCCGAGAATTGCAGGGACCGTCGCGCAACTCGTCGAACAAGGTTTTCTCGAACAACAGCGGTGTGCGGACGGCAACGTATTTTACCGCGTCTCCCCGCATTATCTCGCGACGCTTCGGGAACAGCCAGCACGAAATTCTACTCCTGACGCAACTCCGTAAATCTCCAACAAGAAAGGACAATCATGTCCGCCACATTGACCTATCCCGGTGTCTATATTGAAGAAATCCCAAGCGGTGTGCGCACCATCACCGGTGTCGCGACCTCAATCACAGCGTTTGTTGGCCGCGCATTGCGCGGGCCGACCGATCTCGCGACAATGGTCAACAGCTTTGGCGATTTCGAGCGCACGTTCGGCGGGCTCTGGCTCGAGAGTGGGCTCGCATTCGCAGTGCGCGATTTCTTTCTCAACGGCGGCGCGCAAGCCATCATCGTGCGCTGCTTCAGTCCGTCTGCCGGCAGTTTTGCGACGATGTCGATCGACAGTCTCGACTTGCAGGCGGCCTGGCCTGGAAGCTGGGGCAATCAACTTCGGGTACGGATCGATTATGATACTCGTCCGTTACCCGACGGAACACCGGACCCGACGTTGTTTAATCTCACGGTCAAAGATGTCGGTACCGGCCGGGTCGAGATCTTTCGTAACCTCGTGGTGACGGCCGGCAACGCGCGGCGAGTGGACACTGTTCTTGAGAATGACTCGCTTCTGTTGCGCGCAACTGCAGTGCCCGGCGCCCGGCCGGGTGATCATGCCGCGATCGGCGCTGGCGAAAATACGGATCCGTTCAGTGATGATTTTCCCGCGCGCTACACTGTGGTGGCCCCGGCCGGTCAGGCCGATGATGGTGTCGCGCTGACCGAAGCCGACATCACGGCCGCCGCACTCGAAGCGCCCAAACGTGGCATGTATGCCCTGCTCGATGCCGACTTGTTCAACCTTCTTTGCATCCCGCCGCATAAGCTGAATTCCGCCGTCGATCCGTCGAACAGTGATCTCGAGGCGGGATTGATCAATACCGCTATGGCTTTTTGCGCTGCGCACCGCGCTTTCATGATTGTCGATCCGCCTTACGGGAGTCTCCTTGGTGACGCGCCAACTTTTCAAAGCAGCGTCGATACGACCAATCATGCCGCTCTTTATTTCCCGACTCTGCTCCAGGCAAATCCGCTCCACGACAATCAGTTCGAAGAGTTCGCTCCATGCGGCGTGGTCGCCGGCATCATGGCCCGAACCGATTCCGATCGTGGCGTCTGGAAGGCACCCGCCGGCCTCGAAGCCCGACTCGTCGGCGTGCCGGCGTTGAGCGTGCCACTGACAGATGCTGAAATTGGCCAGCTCAATCCGTTAGGCATTAATTGTCTGCGCGCCATGCCCGCGGCGGGCCGCGTCGTCTGGGGCGCACGCACCATGGAAGGAAATGACCGGCTCGCTTCCGAGTGGAAATACATCCCGGTCCGCCGGACAGCGCTCTTTCTGGAGGAGAGCCTCTATCGAGGCACCCAATGGGTGGTCTTTGAGCCTAACGATGAGCCGCTCTGGGCGCAGATTCGTCTCAATGTCGGCGCCTTCATGCAGAGTCTTTTTAGGCAGGGCGCATTCGCGGGCAAGACGCCAAGCGAGGCCTATCTGGTCAAGTGCGATTCCGAAACGACGACGCAAGACGACGTCAATCGCGGCGTCGTCAACATCCTCGTCGGCTTCGCCCCGCTCAAGCCCGCCGAGTTCGTCATCATCAAGATCCAGCAGCTCGCGGGACAAATTGAAACCTAAACGGAGGAGAAACCCATGGCACAATTTAGCGTTAATCCACAACGGTTCGACCCATACAAGAATTTCAAGTTCCGGGTGAAATGGGACGGCCGTTACGTCGCTGGCGTCAGTAAAGTCGGCGCGCTCAAGCGGACCACCGAAGTCGTGAAGCATCGCGAAGGCGGCGATCCGAGCAGTAGCCGAAAGTCGCCTGGCAGAACCGAGTTTGAAGCGATTTCGCTGGAGCGCGGCGTCACGCACGACACCGAGTTTGAAAAATGGGCGAACAAGGTCTGGAACTTTGGGTCCGGACTCGGTGCGGAAGTTTCACTAAAAGATTTCCGCAAAGACATCATCATCGATGTCTATAACGAAGCGGGGCAGCTCGCGATCAGCTACAAAGTTTTTCGCTCCTGGGTTTCCGAATTTCAGGCGCTCTCCGATTTGGACGCCAACGCCAACGCCGTCGCCATCCAGCATATCAAGCTCGAGAACGAAGGCTGGGAGCGCGACTACGACGTAAAAGAACCAAGTGAACCAACGTTTGTTGAGCCGGCATAACCCGGGTGCCTTCGGTCATGGAGCAACCGATGCGAGCTCTCTCATCCGAGAAAATCCTCGCTGTATGGGAAGCCGGCCAACAGCAGCATGAACTCGATCGCGCGCTGACGCTGCTGAGCGCAGCGTCCCCGGGACTGAGCCGCGATGAGCTGGCTGACCTGACAATCGGCGAACGCGATGCGCGCTTGCTGCGGCTGCGGACGCTCGTCCTCGGGGCGGGCACAAATGGATTCGCCGAATGTCCAGAGTGCGGGGAACGGGTTGAGTTCCCGGTCGATACCGCCACGCTCGCACATCCTCAGAACGTGGTGGAAACAGCGCGAGAAATTGAAGTGAACGGAACGCGTGTACAATTTCGTCTGCCGACTAGCCGCGACCTGGCTGAAGTCGTTGCCGCGCCCGGTGAGGCGCAGGGTCTTCACCGGTTGATCGGGCGCTGTGTTATCGAACCCAGCTCGACTCGCGACCTGCCGAACGAAATTGTGGAAGCCGTCAGCGAGGCGATGCAGGAAGCTGATCCGCAGGCGGAAATTATCGTCTCGCTATCTTGTCCGGGTTGCGGGCGATGTTGGGAACTGCTCTTTGATATCGCGCACTTTTTTTGGAAAGAGATCGCGGCGCAAGCGCGCCGACTCTTGTGCGAAATCGACGCGCTCGCCCGCGCCTACGGCTGGACGGAGCGCGAGATCCTGAGCCTGTCGGCGCAACGCCGGCAAACCTACCTGGAGCTGGTTGCAGCATGAAGCATTTCCTCACGAGGCTGGTCGAGCGCGCTCGCGGCACTGCTCCGCTAGTCGAACCGATCATCGCCCCGCGGTTTGCACCGGCTCCAGCCGCGGAAGCGGCGCCTGAGCCCGAAGCTGTTTCAAAGTTGAACAGCGATAAAATGCCTGCACAACCTGACAATCCGTCGCTGCCTCTGCTCGCAATGCGAGAGGGTGAGCCAGCGCCGCCGCGCGGCGATGCCGCGGAAGCCCCAATCGAAGTTGTGCAGGAGACGCTCCTCGTTCCACCGGAAATGCCGGACGCCCCGGCACCGTTTGTCATTAGGCAAACGAAAGTTGTCGAGCACGATGCGGCTCCTGCGAGGAGTTCCGCAATCAAACCTGTTCGCGCTTACTCGAGGGCGCAGGCTCCCCCACCGCTCTGGCCGCAGGCGGTTGTTAAGGCCAGGCAACCGCCACCAATTTCGTCTAACCATGACTCAGCTGAGCCGCCAATTGTCAAGGTTACGATTGGTCGCATCGAAGTTCGCGCGGCGCCGCCGCCCGCCGCCCCGTCGCGCAAGACCGCGCCCTCCTCCAGACCGAAACTTACACTCGACGCCTACCTCAAATCGCGAAAGGAGGGGGCGCGATGAGCACGCCACTCGCCGTCGCCACCGTTACCGCCGTGTTGCAAAACTTTTTGCAAAACAGCGTGACCGACCTCGCGACCGTTCTCGGCGGACCCGTCACCGTTTCGACTGAGCCCCCGGATCGCATCGACATCGGTGCCGCCTCGCCAGATCGAATCAACCTTTTCCTGTTTCAGGCAACGGAAAACCAGGGCTGGCGCAACATGGGCTTGCCGTCGCGCTCGACCAACGGCGATCGCATTTCGAATCCCTACCTCGCGCTCGATCTGAGCTACCTGCTCACCGCTTACGGCTCCGGGCCGTTGCATGCCGATGTGTTGCTGGGCCAGGCCATGTTTGTCCTGCACGAAATGCCCGTCCTGACCTGCGACGCCATTCGCGCCGTCTCCGCCACGCCGCCCGCTCTCCTCGCCGGCCTAACGATCTCGGAGCTGGCTGATCAGATCGAGCAGATCAAGATCGTTCCCCAACTGATGTCGGTCGAGGAAATCTCGAAAATCTGGTCGGCGCTCCAGTCCCAATATCGTCCGACCGCGGTTTACAAAGCCTCGGTCGTCCTTATTGAAAGCAAAAAATCGGTCCGGCCAGCGTTGCCCGTGCGCGCGCGAAGCCTTCTGGTCGTGCCCTTCGAGCACCCGACGATCGATCTCATCCAGTCGCAGGAGACGAATGGCGCGGAGATCGTGGCCGATCAACCGATTCTGGCCGGTTACAATCTGGTGATCGACGGACAGCGTCTGCGGGGCGAGACCACGCTCGTATTGATCGATGAAGAAGAGATCGTGCCTGACGACGATCAGATCGGTGCGACGCGGATTATCGTTCCGCTTCCTGCGAATCTGCAACCAGGATTGCACGCGGTGCAGGTTGTGCACCCGGCGAATTTCGGGACGGTCGCTGCACCGATCTTGCGCCGCGGAGTGGAGTCAAACGTGGCAGCCTTTGTGCTGTCCCCGGAGATCACCACGCCCGCGCCCATCGCGGCACCTCGCAACACCACCCTTACTCTGGCGATCAACCCACCGGTTGGTCGCGCCCAGCGCGCTACGCTCCTCGCCGGCAGCGGCACCGTTTCCATTCCGGCGCGAGCGGCGGCCGGCCCGGACACTACACCCACTCTCGATTTTCCAATTCCAAGTGATTTTCCGACGGGGCCCAATCTCCTGCTCCGGGTGCAAATCGACGGAGCGCAAAGTCCGCTCGAGGTGGACGCCAGCGGACAATTCAACAGTCCGACCATCGCCATCACATGAAACCCGGGACGCCAGTGGAGGATTGGAGCACCGCGAACCAACGCGCGTTGATGGCGGAAGTGGCGGCATTGAGCCGCTTGCTGACCGGGAAGCCTAACGAACCGGAAACACCACCGGCGCCGCCGGCAACGTCGGCGCTGGACGCTCTCTGCGTCATGTTCCGGCTATCTGAATTTGAAAGACAGGTCGTGCTCCTCTGCGCCGGAATGGAATTGGATGCGGAATTTGCCGCGCGATGTGCTGCGGCTCCGGGATCCGGAGGAAATCCCTGGCCTTCCTTTGGGCTGGCGCTCGCCGCTTTGCCAGGCGCCCATTGGGATGCACTCGCCAACCGTGCGCCCTTACGCTACTGGGGACTGATCGAGCCAATCGGCAACGTTGCGCTCGTCGCGAGCCGGTTGCAGATCGATGAGCGGATTTTGTTCTTTCTGACCGGCGTGGCTCACCTGGACGAACGGCTCGTTAGTCTCGTCGAGCCGGTGCGTGAAGACGGAGAGATTTCGGCTTTGCAAGAAGCGCTGCTCAAGCGGCTGAAGGAGAGGTGGAAATCGGCTTTTGAAGCGAAACGCTGCCTCCCAGTTTTGCAACTTTGCGGCGCTGATGTCTCGGCCAAGCGCGCGATCGCCGCGGGGCTGGTCGAGCGCCTGACAATCAAGCTCTTTCGCCTGCCGGCCTCGGCTCTGCCGACCAATCTCGGCGAGCTCGACAATCTGCACCGGCTCTGGGAGCGCGAGGCGATTCTGGAAAATGCCGCCCTCCTACTCGAGTGCGATCGTTCCGATGACGCGGATACGCTGCGGGAGCTGGCGATCGCGCGCTGGATCGAATTAACGCGAACACCGTTTTTCATCTCAACGCGGGAACCGCGCCGCGATCTCGAGCGGCCTGTCCTCACGGTTGAAGTCCCAAAGCCGACGCGGTCTGAGCAGCGGCTCGCGTGGGAGGCCGTAGTCGGTCGGGGCGCGGGCGGCTTGAACGGACAGCTCGATCGCATTATTTCGCAATTCGATTTCAGCACCGCGGCGATCCGGACCACGGCCACAGGATTGATGGGCGAACAGTCGGAGACGAATCTTTGGGACGCCTGCCGCCTCCATGCGCGACCACGTCTCCAGGATCTGGCGCAGCGCATCCTGTCGAACGCCACCTGGGCCGACATCGTCTTGCCTGAGGCCCAGCTGAACATCCTGCAAACGATAGCGCAGCATTTACGTCAGCGCGCTCGGGTTTATGACGACTGGGGATTTGCCGAACAATCGAACCGCGGTCTCGGTTTGAGCGCGCTCTTCACCGGGCCAAGCGGCACCGGAAAAACTCTCGCTGCGGAAATTCTGGCGAACGAACTGCGGCTCGATCTTTTCCGGATCGATCTCAGCGCGGTGGTCAGCAAATACATCGGCGAGACGGAAAAGAATCTGCGCCGAGTCTTCGATGCGGCAGAGGAAGGCGGCGCTGTGCTGCTTTTCGACGAAGCCGACGCGCTCTTTGGCAAACGGAGCGAGGTCAAAGACAGTCACGATCGTTATGCGAACGTCGAGATCAGCTACCTCCTCCAGCGGATGGAGGCGTATCGCGGGCTCGCCATTTTGACGACGAACATGAAGGAAGCGCTCGATCCAGCGTTCCTTCGCCGGTTGCGTTTCATCGTCCAATTTCCATTTCCCGATCAGTCGCAACGCGCCGAGATTTGGCGGCGAATTTTCCCGACGAAGACGCCGACCGATTCGCTTGACCTTCAGAGGCTTTCGCGGCTTTCGATATCGGGCGGCAACATCCGCAGTATCGCGCTCAATGCCGCCTTCGCCGCTGCAGACGCCGACGATCCGGTGCGGATGGTGCATTTGCTGGCCGCGGCTCGCCTCGAATACGAAAAACTCGAGAAGCCGCTGACCCACACTGAACTGGGAGATTGGAAATGAATCCGCGGGAAATCGAGGTCGATATTGAAGAACTGGTCCTGCATGGAGTTGCGCCCGGCGATCGTTGGCGGATCGGCGATGCCCTCGAACGGGAGTTGCGCGGATTGCTGGCCGCGAAAGGCGTTCCTTCCCTGTGGCTCTCGAGCCCGGAACGAATCGCGGCCGGAACAATTTGCTCGGCCGGCCTAACAAGACCAGCGCAAGTCGGCGCCGAGATTGCGGGCGCCGCTTACGGAGGAGTGATGAAATGATTTTTGAATCACAACTCGCGCGTTCTCCTGCTATGCGCACTCAGCTCCAGCCGGAGACGGGACGCAGGCTTCAGCGCAAATGCGCCTGCGGAGGAACGCCCGATGCAACAGGCGAATGCGAGGAATGCCGCAAAAGAAAATTGCAACGTTCGGCAACGTATCACGTCGGGCCCACGACGGTGGCCCCCATCGTTCACGACGTTTTGCGTTCATCGGGACAAGCGTTGGATGCGAACACGCGCGCATTCATGGGAGCGCACTTTGGCGACGCCCCCGTGCGCCCGATTGAGAACGCGCGAATGCAAAATCAACTGACGTTGAGTCCCGCAGACGACGAGTACGAGCGCGCGGCCGACGCGCGCGCCACGCAGGTTATGCAGACGCGCGAAGCGAGCAGGCTGCACAGATTCGATTTTGGCGGCGTGCGGATTCATGCCGACTCGCGTGCCGCTGAATCGGCGCGAGCGATGAACGCGCTGGCCTACACTGTCGGGCGCGACGTTGTGTTTGGCCCAGGGCAATACGCGCCTGCGACCGAGGGCGGTCGACGACTGATTGCGCACGAACTGACGCACGTTCTGCAACAGCGCGGCCTCTCAAGCAGCCCCGTTCACCGCTGCCAGTTTCAATTTGCGGAGGGTTTCGCCGGCGGTGCTCGCGTGCCCTCGCGTCCTCTCGGCGAGCATGTACCCAAGGCACCCGTCATGAGACCGGTCGAGGGCGAGCTTGTCGAAGGGTTCTCCGTCACTCCAGCCATGTGTTACTGCGTGCGCAGCATTGGTATCGAAGAAGAGCGCGCCAAAACAGCAATCAAAGCTTTTCAAAGCTGTTCGCTTAAGGAAAGAACGGTGGACGGACTCTACACCTGCGCCAAGATCAAGGTGTATGGGTCGAAGGAGGCGGCGGAGAAAGCCGCTCAGGTACCGGACGCCGCACAGGCGAGTTCAGAGACAGGCGCGATCACCTGGGCAACCGAAGAGGAGGAAAAAGAGCGGATTAAGGTGCTGGGGCACAAAGAACACTGTTACCGCTTGATCGTGCGTGCCGCCATCCTCAGGCACGAAACCAAACACATCGAGCAGTTCGACGAGATCGCAAAAAGCCTCGGCGCCCAGTTCTTTGCCGAATTCAAAGCCTTGCAGAGCGATCCGCAACGCATCGAGAAGCTGCGAAAGCAATTTCCAAAGGAAACAGCCCAATATGAAAAAGTGGCGGTGAACAAGGAAACAGTGGGCCCGCGCAGAGCAGCGCGAATGGAAATTGAGGCCTTTAGTCGAGAGCTGGAATTCTACGGTAAGGTGCGCGCGGCCTTGGGCAACATCTGTAAGCCGCACGTGCCTGACGTTGAGCGGCCGGAAGCGGAAGGCACCGCTTCGCAGATGTATCAGCCGCGCACGAGTTTTGTACCGCAGGTTGCCAAGTCAGCGGAAAAATTGTGATGACAAGGACGATGGAAAGAACACCCGCGGCGAAGATGAGCGCAACGGCGAGAATGCCTGCGCGTTTGCAACGCAAATGCGCCTGTGGCGGGACGCCCGCTTCTTCCGGAGAATGCGAAAAGTGCAAGACGAGGAGCGAAGCCGCGACTCGCCATCCAATCCGCATGCGAAAGCAACTCGCGATCACATCGCCCGGAGACGCGTTCGAGATGGAAGCCGACCGCGCGGCACAATCGTTGGGGAGCGGGAAGCCGGCGCCTCCAGTTTCAAGGTTCGACCGACATCCTGCGCCTAACGAATATAAGAGTAAGGAAGTTCCGGGCCTCGTGCATGAAGTGTTACAATCCAGCGGACAACCGCTCGATCGCACGACCCGCGAATTCATGTCGAAACAGTTCGGGCATGACTTCGGCCACGTCACGATCCACACAGATGCGCCCGCGATCGAGTCAGCGCGAGCAGTTAATGCCAATGCCTACACTGTTGGGAATCATCTGGTCTTCGGCGCTGGCCGTTACTCGCCGAATACGCATACGGGAAAGCAATTGCTCGCCCACGAGCTGGCGCACGTCCTACAGCAAAACTCTGCCGGCTCAGCCGCATCGCTAGTTCAGCGCCAGCAAAGCACGGCTTGGTATCCGACGTTTACAGGGTGTTCACCGGCGCAGGATCGGCGGCTCGATTTTCAGATCACCTTTGCCCGTACCCGGGTCGAGCAAACTATCTCTGCGCTACAGGATTTTCTCACCGAAAAGCCATCACGAGTCGGCATCATCACAGGCACAGAAAGTGGCTTGTTAAGACACTTTGGCACCAGTGAGCCAGCTTATGTGAAAAGAATCATTACAGGGTTGGGCAAGATATTGGCGCGCCTCCGGAAAGGCTCTCAGAATTGGCGCTGCGCGGATGCAACTCAATGTCAAAAGATATGTAGAGGGGTTCCCTTTGCCTGCGCCTCGCCGACCATTCCGGTTACCTTCTGTCCGCCTCATTTCGCCGAGGGAGATGGTTACGGAACAATGATTCTCATTCACGAAACAGGGCACCAGGCCGGGTTCGCCTTTCATACCTATGACCCGATTGCTGCAAGGACAGCTATGCAGCCGAAGGATATTGCGATTACTAGCTCGGACTCGTTTGCCAGTTTGGTGGATGATCTTTCTTTAGGAGGTCCACGAATTCCGGGGGCCTACAGCCTTCGGGAGAAAGTGGAGGGTGCCCGACAAGAAGTAGAAGAACAACGGCGGCGACCGGCCGGTGGGGGCCGGTAACTCTTACTAATGCAAGATCGTCACTCCGCTATGATATTAGATTCTAGAATATCAGGCCCGCAATCAACATGGTCGCTGGTTACGAGGCCATTCCTTCAACGCAAATGCGCCTGCGGCGGCACGCCCGGCCCAAGTGGCGAATGCGAAGAATGCAAACGTAAGCGTCTTGCGCTTCAGACGAAGTTGGCGGTCAACCAACCCGGCGACCAGTACGAGCAGGAAGCCGATCGGGTGGCAAAAGCGGTCATCGGCGGAGCGGCTGCGAGCCGTTCGTCGATAAACTCGTTAGGCAGCAACGCCGCGCAACGCGAGCGGCAGGCGGCGGGGGGCGAGGAAGTTTCCGGGACGCCGCCGATCGTCGATGAAGTTTTGCAGTCCTCCGGCCAGCCGCTTGAAGGAGCGACGCGCGCCGTCATGGAGGAACGTTTCGGTTACGACTTCAGCCGGGTGAGGATACACTGCGATCAGCAGGCCGGCCAAGCTGCACAGGCCGTCAGTGCGGACGCTTACACTGTCGGACACCATGTGGTGTTTGCGCCAGATCGATACGCCCCAAGCACGAGTGCCGGCCAGCAACTGCTCGCTCATGAACTTGTCCACGTGGTTCAACAATCAGCAGCCGCCGGTTCGGCGATTTCAGGTATTGACACTCCTGAAAGTCCCCGGGAACGAGCTGCGGAACGAGCGACAGAGCGCGTTCTGTCGGGCGGCGCAGCGCCAGCGGAGAGAAGCGTTGCCTCGCCAAGGATTCAACGCCAGGCAGCAGGCGGGGGGAAACCGACTCCCTCCGCCAAGGCTCCATGCGTAATACATTTCCGCAAAGGCACTACGGAATTTACCAATGCCAAAGAGTTCGCTAAATGCATGAAAGCCATTCGCGCCCATCTCAAGGGAGCAGGCGTTAAGAAGATCGTCGAGCTTCATGGCTATGCGAGTGAGGAGGGCACAGCGAAATTTAATCAAGAGCTTTCCGACAAGCGAGCAAAGATCGTCAAGTTGTTGTTGGGGAAGGGCGGTATCGACACCTCGCAGCTGAAACTCTCCGTCCACGGCGAGGACAACAGCTATCGCACGCACGAGGAAAACCGGCGGGTAGAGGTAATCCTGCCGGCACCTCAGGTCAGTGGTTCTAATGACCAGCCAGGTCCACCTCCAGGGGAAACACTTCGAAAATTGTACGAGATGGCGCCGGAGCCAGGCCCGGAAAAAGAGAAAGACCCTGTCGAAATCGAGATTGGGAAGGAAATGCGAGTGAACGTGCCAGACTCTCCAGCATGGGCCAAGATAGTACCGGATTATACGATCTTTCCCCAAGGTGAGGCATTTGTGTTATCCCACTTTGTCAAAGTTAAAGTAACGGGACTGAGTGAAAAGCGCCTTGGATTCGTGAAAATTGAGATTCTGGAAGGACGCAACAAGGGAGACACAGCCGAAATCGACCGGGCGAACCTTGGACCAGCCGCGGCGAGTAGCGGTCCGGCTCATACCCGATTCACTCTTAGCTCGAATGAATTCTGGTATGGAGGAAAAGGTCCCGTAAAAGCAATCTCCCACAGTGCTAAGTTGCTTCCCACGGGTCGCTACGATGTTCAGATCCCAGACTACTCACACGATAAGGGCGATAAGTATGGTGACTACGCTACGACCTGGTTCTTGGTCGGAGACAGCAGTGATAAGTATCTGCATCCAGGCTTTGCCAGTCTCGGTTGCGTGACAGTGGAAATCAAAATGGGAGATACCACGACCTGGCCGGCTATTTGGAAACACCTGATCTCTGCCCGGAAAGACGACAAATATGTCGGAGATATCGAGATCAATGCTGGTGGCTTATCGGTTTGCGAGAGGGAATGCAACGAAGAGTTTGAACGTTGCCTGAAGACGAGTTCTACGGGAGGAATGGAGTGTATGCCAGTGAAGCAAGCCTGTTATGCCAAATGCGCACAGCAACCGTAGGTCTGCGCCAGGCAAGGAGTGGACCTTGAAAAACTCGCGCGATCGCTGGGTTGCAAACCAAACTTGGCTGACTGGATAGACATGAGCACATTTCCCAACTCGCCCCGCCTGCTCAAGGGGGGCATCGTCTTGCTCGATCCGGAAACGGCGGCGGTGCGGCGAATCATCTCGCTGCAATACAATCCCGATACCTTGACCCGGTCGCTCCAGATTCAGGGCGTGAGCGCGGAAGGCGGCAGTGGAGATCGCTCCGAGATCCTGCGACTGAAAGGACCGCCCGTGGAAACGATCAAGCTCGATGCAGAGATTGACGCCACGGACCAACTGGAGTTTCCAGATCAAAACGCGAACGCGGTCGAGGTCGGCATCCATCCGCAGCTGGCGGCGCTCGAAGCGATCGTTTACCCGAGCAGCAACCAACTGCAATCCAATAACGCGCTGGCGAAATCGGGCACGCTCGAGATTATCCCGATGCAGTCGGCGCTTACGCTTTTCATCTGGAGCAAGAACCGGATCATCCCGGTGCGGTTGACCGATTTCAGCATCACGGAGGAAGCGTTCGATCCAAATCTGAATCCGATCCGGGCCAAGGTCAGCCTCGGCATGCGCGTCCTCAGCGTGAACGACGTCGGGTTCGATGCAAAAGCAGGCAGCCTATACATGACTTACCAGCAGCAAAAAGAGCGGCTCGCCGGCCTCGCACCGGCTGGTTCGTTCGCCAATCTCGGGATCAAAGGCATCACGTGATGAAATCCGAAATCCGAATGACGAAGGTCGAAACAATTCCGAATGACAAAACTCGAATCGAAGCAGGTCGGCCGCCGGCTTTTTCGTCATTCGGGCTTCGTCATTCCTTCGGATTTCGTCATTCGAGCTTTGTCATTCCTCCGCTATGAGTGATCAACTACAGGCCCTTCTTCAACAAACTGGCGCCGCCACTCCGGCGTTTCCGGCGAACAGCCGTTACAACAAGACGCCGCTCGCCAGCCTGACGATGCCGGATGGAACCGAGGTCACGTACCTGCGGCGTCGCTTCGTGCCGCCACCGGAGAATTTCGCGCTCCTTCAGGAGCATACGGTGACGGAGGGTGAGCGACTTGATCACATCGCCGCCAAATATTTCGGCGATTCTGAACAATTCTGGCGACTCTGCGACGCGAACGGCGCGATTCGGCCTAACGAGCTGCTCGAGCCTGTTGGCCACAGGATTCGCATCACCCTGCCCGAAAACATTCCGGGAGCACAAAATGAATAGCGGATTTTATCTCACGCTCATGATAGGCCCAGTCGTGCCAGTGGCGGTCTCGCAGGAGGTGCTCGATGCACTCACTTCCGTAAGCGTGACGACAAACAGCGACAGCGGGAGCGGCTTCCAGCTCGAATTCGCACTCAGCAATCGCTCGCCGCTCCAGACGATTTTTCTTCTCTCGAGCGGCGCGTCGATTCCACTCGTCAGGGTACTGATCATCGTCACGGTCAACGGCAAAGCCGAAGTGCTCATGGACGGTGTAATAACCAATCACGAGATTCGGCCCGGCGCCGATGTCTCGCATTCTGTCCTCACCGTCACCGGCGAAGATTTGAGCCGGGTCATGGACTACATCGATTTCAGCGGTTTTCCATTCCCTGGAATGCCGCCGGAAGCACGCGTTGGCCTTATTCTGCTAAAATATTCCTTCCTCGGCATGGTTCCGCTCGTGATTCCGAGCGTGCTGATCGACATCCCGATCCCAACCGATCGCATCCCGGTCCAGCAAGGCAAAGATCTCGCCTACATCCGCGCGCTCGCGGACGAGGTCGGCTACGTCTTTTACGTCAATCCGGGCCCGGAGCCGGGCATGAGCGTGGCGTATTGGGGACCGGAGATCAAAGTGGGCGAGCCACAAAAGGCACTTAGCATCAACATGGATGCGGCGACCAACATCGAGAACGTTTCGTGCAGCTTTAATTCGCAGGGCGCCGTGCTGCCGGTGGTTTACATCCAGAATCAGCAAACCCACGTCCCGATTCCGGTCCCGATCCCGGACATTTCGCCGCTTAATCCGCCGCTTGGGTTGATTCCGCCGATTCCGTTGAACTCCGAGCCGGTTAACGAGTCGGCCAAGTATTCGCCGATCCGCGCCGCGCTCATTGGCCTAACGAAAGCGGCGCGCTCGGCCGAGGCCGTCACCGCCACCGGGAGCTTGAACGTCGTGCGCTATGGCGCTGTCCTGAAAGCGCGCCGGCTCGTCGGTTTGCGCGGCGTCGGCGAAGCCTTCGACGGCCTCTACTATGTCAAAAGCGTCACGAGCAAGATCAAGCGCGGCGAATTCAAACAGGATTTCACCCTCACCCGCAACGGCCTTATCTCCACCTTCTCGAAAGTACCAGCATGAGCGACAAGAAATATTTCGGAAAATATCGCGGCACCGTCACTGACATCAACGATCTGATGATGCTTGGACGGCTTAAGGCCAAAGTCCCAGATGTGCTGGGCGACAAGGAAAGTAGCTGGGCAATGCCCTGCGCGCCGTTCGGTGGCAGCGGTGTCGGTTTTTTCGCGCTGCCCACAATTAACGCGGGCGTCTGGATCGAATTTGAGCAAGGCGACCCGGATTACCCGATCTGGTCCGGTTGCTGGTGGGGTTCGCAGGCGGAAATACCGCCGGTCCTGCTCGCGCCGCCATACAAGAAGGTGATGCTCGTCACCGAAGGCGGAAACAAGATCATTTTAGACGACACCGCGGGAGTGGGCGGCATTTCGTTGGAAACTTCGGGTGGACAAAAAATCAAGCTCACCTCAACCGGTATCGAAATCGACAACGGCAGTGGAGCGACGATCAAACTTTCCGGGCCAACGGTGAAAATCAACGACCAGGCACTGGAGGTGACCTGATGCCAGGCTACCTTCTTCATCAGGGCGCGACGGTCCTCTGCATTCATGGTGGACAAGCGCAAGCCACCGCCCCAAATCCACGCGCAAAGGTGTCTGGCCAGCAAACGGTTCAGCAGGCAAATCCCTGGACCATTTCCGCTTGCCCGTTCTCCACTTCCGCCGGTCCCCAACCCTGCGTCACCGCGCAATGGATGAGCGCCTCCCAGCGTGTCAAATCCGGTGGCCAACCGCTGCTGCTTCAAGATAGCCAAGCCATCTGCGTGCCCAACGGCACCGGCGTGAACATCGTCACCACCCAGACTCGAGTGAAAGCCCAATGAATATCGATTTTCCATATCACTTCGACGCGCGTGGCCGAACGGCTGAAATCGACTTCGACGCGCACATCCGGGATTTGATCGAGCAAGTGCTCTTCACTGCGCCCGGTGAACGGGTCAATCGTCCCGATTTTGGCAGCGGCCTGCTGCGTTTGGTTTTTGCGCCGAACAGCGATCAGCTCGCCGCCACCACGCAATACCTCGTCCAGGGTTCGCTTCAGCAATACCTCGGCGATCTCATCCAAGTCGATGCCGTCGATGTGACCAGCGAAGATTCTACGCTGCGCGTCTCGGTCCGCTATCTCGTCAGGCGAACGCAAACCTTGCAAACCGCCGAGTTCACGAAAGGAGTCGCGACCGCATGAGCGAGTCAACCATGCCGCTCTATTTCTGTTGCGACGAGCGCCGACGCGATGAGGTGCGTGGGACCGCGCTCAACGGCGTCGATTATCTCGAAGTGGTCGATCATGACGCGGCGAACGAGGCGGATCGGCAGCGATTCCTGCGCGTTCATTTCGTGAACGACATCGCCGCCAACTCGCTTGCCGCGACGAATGTCAACATCAACGGCGGCGAGCGCATCCGGCCGATCGTCATCCTCGATGCCACCATTGGCACGGGCGACGATTCGGACGTGCTCACGGTGGAAGTCGAGGAGCCAGGCGACTTTTCCATCTACACCCTTTCGTTGGTCCGCGGGCCGCACGATCCGAATCCACCCGACGATATCGATCCGCGCCTCGCTGCAGTCGATTTCTCCTTCAAAGTCGAATGCCCGTCGGACTTCGACTGCGCTCCGAAACACATTTGCCCACCCGAGCCCCGCGTCGAGCCGGAGATTAATTATCTGGCCAAGGATTATGCCAGTTTCCGCAAGTTGATTCTCGACCGAATGGCGCTGCTTCTGCCCAACTTGCGAGAGCGCAATCCGGCCGATCTTGGTATCACGCTCGTCGAGTTGCTCGCCTACATCGGTGACCATCTGAGCTATCAACAGGACGCGATTGCGACCGAGGCATATCTCAATTCGGCGCGTAAACGCGTTTCGCTTCAGCGACACGCGCGGCTGGTCGATTATTTTGTCCACAATGGCACCAACGCCCGCGTCTGGGTGCAATTGACCTCGGAGGCGGACCTCGTGGACGTGCCCGCCAAAACCCAGATCCTGAGCCGGATCGAAAGGACCAATGTTCAGCTTCCGCCCGCTTCCGGCGTGCTCGATGAAGCGTTGCGGCAGCATCCGATCGTTTTCGAAACCGTGCATCCCATCACGCTCTTCGCCGCACATAACGCGATGCCGTTTTATACCTGGAGCGATCGGGAATGTTGTCTTCCGAAGGGTGCCACTTTTGCGACGCTCCAGGGTCATTTCCCGGATTTGCCGGACGATGCGGTCCTCATCTTCGAGGAGCAACGCGGGCCGGTTACCGGCGAAGAGGAAGACGCCGATCGCACCAGGCGCAGGGCTGTTCGCCTAACGAGCGTGCAAGCTTTCAATGCCGCCAGTCAGCCGCTCATCGACCCGCTCACGAGTACGCAAATCACCAACATCGAATGGATGACGGAAGACGCCTTGCCCTTTCCGTTTTGTCTGTCCGGCTTCACCGATGAGGAGCACGGAGCGCAATATCGAGACGACCTGAGCATCGCCCACGGCAACATCGTTCTCGCCGATCACGGCCAGACGATCGCCGGAGAATCGTTAGGCGAAGTGCAGTCGCCTCAAATTCTTCTCCCGCCCGACCCCGGCGCGGATCGTTGTCATCGTCCGTCGCCGCAGTTCGCACGCCCGCGATTTCGCCCGTCGTTGCAAGGCAGGCCGCTGACCCAGTCGTCCGCCTACGATGCGACACTTCCGGCTTCGGCCAGCTTGCTTGTCGACAAGGAAAGCGCTTTGCCGGCCATTTCATTACAGAGCACGCTCGGAGCCGATACCGCAACCTGGCACCCGCAACGCGACTTGTTGGGCAGCGCGCCGGATGCAACCGAGTTCGTAGTCGAGATTGAAAACGACGGCATCGCGTCGCTCCGTTTTGGTGACGATGAATACGGACAACTGCCCGAACCGGGCACAAGTTTCGAAGCGAACTATCGAGTCGGTAACGGTACCGCCGGCAACGTCGGCGCGGAGACTCTCGTCCATATCGTGAGCAACGACCCGGCCGTTATTGCGGTCCGTAACCCGTTACCCGCCGGAGGCGGGGTCGATCCGGAAACAACGGCCGATATTCGGCGCGATGCGCCCCAGGCATTCCGCACGCAGAGGCGCGCAGTCACGGAGGATGACTACGCGCGTAAGGCCGAGCTGGATGCGTCGATTCAACGTGCCGCTGCAACCTTCGGCTGGACCGGCAGCTGGCACACGGTGTTCATCACGGTCGATCGCTTCGACGGACTTCCCCTAACGACCGAATTCGAAGCGCAGCTCCGGCGCGAAATCGAGTCCTATCGAATGGCCGGGCACGATCTGGAGATCGACACGCCGCAATACGTGCCGCTCGAGATCGAGATGTTCGTATGCGTGAAACCGGATTATTTCCGAAGCGATGTCGAGGCCGCGCTGCTCGAAATCTTCAGCAGCGGCACGCTCGCCGATGGACGAAAAGGGCTCTTCCAACCTGACTTCTTCACCTTTGGCCAGACCGTTTACCTGAGCCCGCTCTATGCGGCGGCGCAGCAGGTCGCGGGGGTCGCTTCGGTCAAGATCACCGTCTTTCAACGCCAGGGTCTGCCGCAGACGAGTGGCCTCACGAACGGTTTCCTGGCGATGAATCGCCTCGAGATCGCGCGCCTGGATAACGATCCGAATTTCCCAGAGCGCGGCGTTTTCAAATTGGATTTGGGAGGCGGCAGATAATGCCGACGCTGCTAAACGATTGCGGCTGCTGCGAAGGGATCACGGCGATCGTGCCCGAGCCGTTGGAAAACCGGCCGGGTCTTTCCCAAGTGCGTTACCGGATCGGGGCGCACGCTGATTTCCTGGGCGGCGCGCTCGCCGCCTTGTCCGATCCGCAGTTCGGCCCGCTACGTAGCCTAACGACTCGCGATCCCGACGATTTCACGATCGCGCTCCTCGACGGCTGGGCAACCCTGGCCGATGTCCTCACCTTTTATCAGGAACGGATCGCAAATGAGCTTTGGCTCCGCACCGCAAAAGAGCGCGACTCGATTTTGCGGCTCGCGCAACTCATCGGCTATCGCCTCAAAGCGGGCGTGGCCGCGGAAACACCGCTTTGTTTCCTTCTCGATGAAACGCCCGGCGCACCGACTGAAGTGAGGCTCAAAATTGGCACGAAAGTGCAAAGTGTTCCGGGCGCCGACGAAAAGCCGCAGACTTTCGAAACGATCGAAGAAATTGAGGCGCGCAGGACTTGGGGCGCGCTCAAGCCTCAAACCTTCGGGCCGCAGCAAATCGGCAACGGTTTGTCGCAACTTTACCTCCTGGGTTTGGACACGAAGCTGCAATCAGGCGACGCGATCGTGATGGTGAGCAACGCCCGCGAAACCAACAAGAACAGCACCGTTTGGGAGTTTCGCCGGGTTCAAAACGTTACAACCTTTCCGGAAAAGAATTATACGTTGGTCACCTGGAAGGGAGCGCTAACTAAATTTCCGGCGCCGTTGGGCGCGACTCAGGCCAAGGTTTTCGCCCTTCGTCAGCGCGCCGCTTTCTTCGGTCATAACGCGCCGGACTGGATCTCGATGCCGAAGAGTTTTCGCAAGGCCTACGATCCGGGTCTGACCGCGAAGGAGTGGCCGGGATTCAAACTCCAAAACAATCAATTCGACCTCGATGCCGTTTATCCCAAGGTGGTTGAGGACAGCTGGGTAGTGGTTTCCAAGCCGTCCTACGTCCAGCTGCACAAAGCGAACAGCGTGACGAGCATTTCGCGGGCGCAGTTCGCCATCAGCGCCAAGATCACCCGCATCGCCCCCGACCTCGCCCCCACCATCCTACCGCTGCGCACCACTGCAGTTTATGTGCAGAGCGAGCAACTCCTGCTCGCTGAAGCTCCCATCACTTCTCCTGTCACTGGCTCGAGTTTGGTCCTGAGCAGCAAAGTGGACGACCTGAGCGAGG
>Ga0207701_10001966_pt1 | contig 21322 bp, 17 predicted proteins | sample KBSSwiSSwithPhiX_FD_184294 | JGI IMG/M metagenome (GOLD analysis project Ga0207701, IMG submission 184294) | Switchgrass rhizosphere bulk soil microbial communities from Kellogg Biological Station, Michigan, USA, with PhiX - S5 (SPAdes) (version 2) | ecosystem: Environmental > Terrestrial >... | reverse complement strand
CCCTTCATGGACATCGTGCCTGCGATCAGCGTCCGCGAAAACGAGCGCGGCGTGCAGATCGGCAGCGGCTGGGATCCGCAGTGGCACCAGCCAACCGACCTGTACACGACCTACAGCGACAAGGATTTCCGCCTGGGCCTGAACGCCGCGCAGACGACCCTCGGCGCGGTGGCGACGCTGACCGGCGCGACGCTCAAGAAGTAGACGCGCAGGCTACGGCTGTTTGGGCGGCGCGATGCGCACGCGCGCGGTGAAGTGGAACGTCGTCCCCTGGCCGAGCGTGCTCTCGAGCCAGATGCGTCCGCCCATCATCTGGACCAGCGTTCGCGAGATCGTCAGGCCGAGGCCGGTGCCGCCGTACCGCCTCGTCGTCGAGCCGTCGGCCTGGGTGAACGCTTCGAAAATCTCGGACTGGCGATCGGGCGCGATGCCGATGCCGGTGTCGACGACCGCGAAGTAGAGCAGCACTGATTCCGGCGTCCGTTCCTGAACCGCGATCAGGACGCTGACGCTGCCGCGCTCGGTGAACTTGATTGCGTTGCCGACCAGGTTGATCAGCACCTGCTCGAGCCGCGACCAGTCGCCGACGAGCTCGTCGGGCACCTCCGGCGACACCGCGGTCGTGAACGCCAATCCCTTTTCCTGCATCTTCACCGACAGCGGCTTCAGCGCCTGCGCGAGGCGCTCGCGCAGGGGAAACGCGCTCTCGTCGACCGACAGCCGCCCGGCCTCGATCTTCGACAGGTCGAGGATGTCGTTGATGATGTGCAGCAGCGAGTTCGCCGACCCGTGCGCCATGGTCAGCAGCTCGCGCTGGTCCGGGGTCAGATCCGAGTCGAGGACCAGCGCGGTGAGGCCGATGATTCCGTTCATCGGCGTGCGGATCTCGTGGCTCATGTTCGCCAGGAACTGGCTCTTGATCGCGCTCGCCTGCTCGGCCTGCCGCCGCGCCTCTTCGAGCTCACGCGACTGCGCCTGCAGCTTCGCCACCAGTTCCCGCGCCAGCCGGATGGCACCGATCATCCGCTCGCGCAGCCGCTCCGCCGTCCGCGCGGTCATCGCGATGTAGAGGCTCGCACCGTAGAGGAGGATCAGCTTGAAGATCTCGGGCGGCCAGTCGATCGGGCGGTGCTCGATGAACACCAGCGCCAGCAGCATCAGCCCGTAGACCGCGACCGCGAGGTGCGCGAACGAGAGCGCGCGCTTGAAGTTGGTGTTGGACTGATCGGCGGCGCGGATGAACAGCAGGAAGAAGAGCCAGCTCTTTTCGCCGCCGGTCAGGTAGATGGCGATGACGAAGATGAAGAGATCGAGCGAGAGAAAGAGCGTCCCGAGCCGAACGCGGCCGGCCTTGTCGAAGAACCGGACGAGGATCGCCCAGGACACCAGCGCATAGGTGAACAGCACGACGCCGAGCACCAGCGGTTGCGACTGTTCCCCGGGGATGAATTTCTGCCTGAGGATGGCAAGCAGCACCAGGATCGTGACGCCCAGCAGGCGCAGCCGCGGCGTCTCGACGACGTGAAAGTGACGCTCGCGCCGCTGTTTCTGTTCCGCGCTCTGGTCGGGATCCGGGTAGAAGATTTCGTCCGCGATGGGAGGAGGATACCAGACAAGAGTACCCGCGAAGTTTCGGGTACGATCGCTGTCAGATGTTCACTGACGCGTGCGAGGTGATCGAGCGGGCGCTCGACGGCAGCTGGCGCCGCGGAGTGGTCGCCGAGGCGGCGCGCGCCCGCGATTTGCGGACGGCCCTCGTGCGGCTGCGCGACAGCATGCGGTCGAACGTGTGGAAGGCCGGCGGCACCGAGATCAACCTGGGAAGGACCGTCCGGATTTACGACGGTCTGACGCGCCGTGACGGCTTCCACGTGATGCACGACTGGGACGGAATTGCAGATCGGGTGAACGAGGACACCATCCCGGTTGACGTGCTGAATTACCTGATCGATCAGCGAGGCGACGGCGACGCCAGCGACGTCGCCCTCGCGGTCCTGCTCGATTACTACTTCATGCACGTCCTCGCGCTGCTCTCGCTCCGCGTCTGGGACGAAGGCGACGCCGACGCCAACCTTGACCGCCTGAGCCGCCTGCTGACGCTTCTCCAGGGGAGCGGCGGCAGTGGCCAGCGGTTCGCCGCCGACGCCGAGACGCTGCTGCTGCTCGGAACCTCGCACTACGAGATCGACGAACGCGGCTACGACAAGCTCCTCGAACGGATAAGGACGCTCAACCAGGCGCACAGGACCAACGTGGCGCTCGGCCACGCGGCCAGCATGGGCAGCCACCTGCGCTTCGGCTTCGAGGCGACGTATGCGCGGGACACGGTGATCATGCGTGACGACAACGTCACCGACTACCCCTGGCTGTGCTTTTCGCTGGCGACGCTGATGCGCGAGTACGCCCGGTTGCGGGCGGCCGACGAGAACGTCGCCGGGCGGGATGCGATTGCCGAGGCGCTCGTCAACGGCCTCTCGCCTGACGCGCGCGCGTTCGTGCGCAGCGCGCCGCCGGCGTCGCCGGCGCCATTCGAAGCCGAGCGCCTCGAGTTCGCCGAGCTTTTCCGGACGCACCAGGACGAGCTGCTGCAGGCGTTCGAGCGCTTCCGCCCGTCCACGACCAGGTACTCGCCGATTTCCTTCTTCTTCAACTTCTCCCACAACGTCGTCAAGGGTGCGGTGATCGACGCGCTGCTGAACGCCGAGCCCTGGCGGCTGACGCTGAACGACCTGCTGACGACGATCTCGGACGGCGACGAGCAGAACGCCGCCAAGGAGAAGCTGGCGACGACACTGATGGGGTACGCGCGCGCGAACCCACACCGGATCCGCGGCCGCCTGATGCCGGTCATCGTGTACGATCCCGCGGCGGGGCGCCGCGCCTTTTCGGTCGCGATGAGCAAGCTGCGCGACTAGGAGATCAGGAGGGGTCGGAGTGCCGCGGCCTACGTAGCGCAGGCCTTTGAGGCCTGCCAACAGCCGCGTGGGCAGCCCTCAAGGGCTGCGCTACGAGAGACCGCCTCAGGAGAGATGCCGTGAGAGGACTGCTGATTACGCTGATAGCGACGGTTTCGATGTGGGGGCAGGCAGCGGGAGGACACGCCTCCGCACCCGAGGCCGATCCCTGGTTCTCGACCTTTTCGATGATCGCGTTCGATCCGGCGACGAGCGAGCTCGGCGTCGGCGTGCAGTCGCGCGCCTTCGCGGCGGGCGCGGCCGTGCCCTACGCGAAGCCCGGTGTCGGCGCCGTCGCCACGCAGGCGTCGGCGAACCGGCAGTACGGGCCGAAGGCGATCGCGCTGCTCGAGCAGGGGCTGAGCCCGGCAGACGTCGTCAAGAAGATCACCGACGAAGATCCCGGCCGCGACACCCGGCAGGTGGCGGTGATCGACACGAAAGGCCGATCGGCCGTCTACACCGGCAAGCACGTCATCGCGCGAAACTTCGACAAGAACGACCCGGTGCACTACGGCGGCTACGCCGGCCACGTCACCGGCCAGAACTTCTCGGCGCAGGGCAACACGCTGGCGAGCGAGGCCGTCCTCAAGGCGATGGCCGAAGCCTACGAGAAGGGCAAGGGCTCGATGGCCGAGAAGCTGATGGACGCGCTCGATGCCGGGCAGTCAAAGGGCGGCGACACGCGCGGGATGCAGTCGGCGGGGATTCTCGTTGTCAAGCCGTTGCCGCCCAACTCGGAGTCGACGATTGATCGGATCGTCGACATCAGGGTCGACGATGCGCCGAACCCGTTCGTGGAGTTGAGGCGGCTGCTCGGCATCGCGCTGCGGCCGCGGCGGTAGTACCGCCGGCACTGAACGCAGAGGACGCAGAGACCGCAGAGAACGCCTGGTACAGGGAATTCTCCGACCCGGGCGTAGAAGCCGCAGAGAAAGCCTTGTACGAGAAGTTCTCTGCGAGCTCCGTGGCCGCTGCGTTCCAAGTCGTCACGCCGCTGACACGGCCCAGGGCTGGGACGCGATCAGGCGCTCGGCGTCGACGACGCCGACCGGCCGCGACAGGAAAAATCCCTGGGCGTACTGACAGCCCAGGCGCCGCAGCGCCACGAACTGATCCTCGGTTTCCACCCCTTCGGCCACAACCTCCATGCCAAGGCTGTGCGCGAGCGCGATGATCGCGCGGACCATCTCCGTGCCGCCCTCTTCGATCCCCATGCGGGCGACGAACGACCGATCGATCTTGAGCGTGTCGAAGTGCAGCCGGTGGAGGTGGCTCAACGACGAGTAGCCGGTGCCGAAGTCGTCGATGCTCCACTCGACGCCAATCGCGCGCAGGCGGTTGACCGTGGCGCGTGCCGCATCGGCGTCGCCGATGAACGCGCTCTCGGTGATCTCGAGCGACAGGTTCCGCGCGTCGAGGTTCACGTCGCGCAGCACCGCCTCGACCTGCGCGGCGAGGTCGGCGTCGACGAACTGCCGCGTCGACATGTTCACCGAGATCATCGCCGGCGCATCGGCGCCGAAGGTCCGCTGCCACTCGGCCATTTGCCGGCACGACTCGGCGAGCGCGAGGTGGCCGATCGGCAGGATCAGCCCCGTTTCCTCGGCGACGCCGATGAACTGATCGGGCGGGACAATCCCGCGCACCGGATGCCGCCAGCGCACCAGCGCCTCGAAGGCGGCCAGCCGGCCGCTCGAAAGCGCCACGATCGGCTGGTACTCGACCGTGAACCCATGCTCGTCGACGGCGCGCCGGAGGTCGGTCTCGACCTGCAGCCGCGCAACCGCGCGGTCGCGCATCCCCGGATCGAAGAGCTCGCAGCGGGCGGTGCGATCGACCTTGGCGCGGTGGAGCGCGGTGGCCGCGTCGCGCAGCACTTCCTCGGCTCGCTCGTATTTCTCGGTGCTCACCGCGATCCCCGCGGCCGCCGACGCGAACACCTGGTGGCCGTCGAGATCGAACGGCTTGTCCAGCGCACTGCGCAGGTGCCCGGCGATCCGCACCGCGTCGGTCGCATCGGCGATGTCGTCGAGCAGCACCGTGAACTCGTCGCCCGACAGGCGCGCGAGCGTGCACATGGTGTCGCCGGCCGGCCCCGCTCCGTCGGCGACGCGCAGCGCCGACTGGAACCGCCGCGCAACCGCGACCAGCAAGCGGTCGGCCATCATCGGACCGAGACTGTTGCCGACGTCCTTGAAGCGCTCCAGGCCGAGAACGACGAGCGCGAAGGCGTAGCCGGGCCTGCGGTGCGCGCGCTCGAGCGCGCGATCGATCAGGTCGACGAACATCAGACGGTTCGGCAGCCCGGTGAGCGCGTCGGATACCTTCGCGTCGGTGATGTCGGTCAGCGAGCCGGCGAGCCGCGTCGCCCGCCCGTCGGCGTTTCGCACCGCGGCGCCGCGGCAGAGCACCCATCGGAAGGTGCCGTTCCGGTGCAACAGCCGGTGCTCGCTCTCGTAGTGACCGTTGCCGCGCGCCAGGTGCGCGTGCAGCCCGCTCTCGACGCGCGCGGCGTCGTCGTGGTGCACGCGGGTCAGCCACTCGTCCGGGCTGGTGCTCAACTCGTCCTCGGCGTAGCCGAGCATCGCCTTCCAGCGTGGCGACCAGTAGACCTCGTCGGTGGCGAGGTTCCAGTCCCAGAGGCCGTCGTTGGCGCCGTGGACGGAGAGCGCGTAGCGCTCCTCGCTCTCGCGCAGCGCGCTCACCGCCCACTTGTGCGCCAGGTGCGTGGCGATGCGGGCGACCGCAACCGGAAAGTCGATCGGCTTGGTGACGTAGTCGTTGGCGCCGAGCCGGAATGCTTCGACGATGTCGTCACCATCCGTGCGGGCGGTGACCATGATCACCGGCAAGTCGGTGCGGGAGTGGGTGGTCCTCAGGGTGGTGAGCACGTCGAAGCCGCTCATGCCCGGCATCTCGACATCGAGCAGCACGAGATCGAATCGGCCGGCAGCCACCATCGCAATCGCTTCGGCGCCGCCTGCCGCGACCCGGACGAAGTAGCCCTTGTTCGCCAGCCGGCGGGACAGCGCGTCGCGGTTGGCCTCGTTGTCGTCGACAACGAGCAGCGTGCTCGTCCGCGCCGTCGGAGCGCTCATCGGACGGCGACGCGGCTGAGCAGCGCCTCGATCTTCTCGAGCAGACGTTCGAATCGCACCGGCTTGGTGTCGAAGTCGTCACCGCCGGCGGCCAGCGCCAGCGCACGATCGCTGGTCATCGCGTGGGCGCTGAGAACGATGATTGGGATCTGGCTCGTGGCCATGTCCGCCTTCAGCCGCGCGGTCGCCTCCCAGCCATCGATGCCCGGCAACCCGAGATCCATCAGGATCAGATCGGGCCTGGCCGTATGCGCCGTCTCGACGGCTGCGAGCCCATCCTCGGCGGTGACGACGGCGTAGCCGCGCCGCGCCAGCCGCCGCGACAGCGCTTCGCGGCTCGGCTCGTTGTCTTCGACGACCAGCAGCGTCATTTGCCCCCGTCGCGAGTCATGCCGTCGCCGCCGCGATGATCTCGTTGGCCTCGACCACGTCCACCGCATAGAGCGGCAGGCGAACGGTGAACCGCGATCCGGCGCCGAACTCGCTCTCGACCGTGACGCTGCCGGCCATCATCTGGCAGAAGCGCGACACGATGGCGAGGCCGAGGCCGGTGCCGCCGTACTTGCGCGTGGTGGTGACATCGGCCTGCGTGAACGGATCGAAGATCTTCGCCGCGTGCTCCGGAGTCATCCCGATGCCGGTGTCCGACACGGTGAAAACGACCGCGGGAACCTCCGTGGCCTTGTCGATGGCGACATCCAGCGTGATCAGTCCCTCGCGCGTGAACTTCGACGCGTTGCTGAGCAGGTTCAGCAGGATCTGCCGCGTCTTCATCGCGTCGCCGTGCATCATCACGACTTCGTCGGCACAGACCACCGTCAGCGTGTTGCCGTTCTTCTGCGCCAGCGGCCCGACCGTGTCGAGCAGATCGTCGAGCATACGCGGCACCGCGAACGGCTCGAGCGACAGCGTCATCTTGCCCGCTTCGATCTTCGAGAGGTCGAGGATGCCGTTGATCAGCTCGAGCAGGTGGTTGCCGGCCGACTGGATGCGCTGCAGGTCTTCGATCGACGAGCCGTTCGACTGGTCCTGCGCCTCCTCCTGCAGCAGCTCGCTGTAGAGGATGATGGCGTTCAGCGGCGTGCGAAGCTCGTGACTCATGCTCGCAAGGAAGTCGCTCTTCGCGCGCGTCGCCGCTTCGGCCTGGCGGTGCGAGCGCTCGAGCTCGCGCTCGGCGCGCTTGCGCTCGATGCCGAGCGCGACCGCGTCGGCCACCGCCGCGAGCGCGTCCTGCGCCGAGGTCGAGAACTCGTGCGCGGCGACGACGGCCATCACGCCCACCAGCTTCGAGTCGAGGAGCAGCGGGTAGCCGGCGAAGACGGCTACGCGGTCCCGCCCGAGCCACGCCGGCTCACCGACCGGCAGATCCAGGTTGGCGACTGGGGCGACGCACGGCTGCCGGGTGCAAGCGATCGCGCCGATTGCGGTCTTGCCGACCGGCACGCGCGCGTGGCCGGCATCGAACGCCGGGCAGAGGCCGGCGCCGGCTTCGAGCTGCAGCAGTTCACCGGCGCTGTCGAGCGTCCAGATGCGGGTGAAGCCGCCGTCGAGGTGCTCGACCACCGCATCGGCGCACTGGCGCAGCATCGCCGGAAGCTCGCCGCCGCGCGTCAGCGCAAGGCCGACGGCCGCCGTGAGCGAGGCGGCATTCTCAGCCTGGCGCCGCGTCCGGATTTCGAGCTCGAGCGCGGCCGTGCGCTCGGCTGTCTGCCGCATCTCCTCGAAGCCGCGGCGGCACGAGACGACGAGGAACACGTCCTCGAAGAGCACCCAGGCCGCATGCTCGACCCAGCGCCACTGGCTCGCGGTGAGCACGCCGTACACCGATTCCGGCCAGAAGAAGCCGCGCAGCATGTGATCGAGCGCGACGACGATCGTCGCCGGCACGAGCACCCGCCAGTCGCGGTAGAACGCGAGGAACGCGAGCGAGCCGAAAACGTGGAAGTGCGTTTCGATGCGGCCGCCGGTGAGGTGAATGAGCAGCGCGCCCATCAGCATCTGCGCCACCGCCACGGTGTAGCGTGTCGACGCGCGCCCCGGGCGCATCAGCGCGAGCAGCGCCGGCGGCAGGCAGATGATGCCGCCGACGATGACCGCGGCCCAGACGTGGACGTGCGTGCGGCTGAACGGCCCGAACCACGCGAGCGGCGACACCCACAACGCGAAGACAATGCCGGCGAGCCATTGAAACGCCATCAGGCCGGCAAACAGCCGATCGGTGCGACGGTGGATGTCGCGCTGCGATTGCTCGAAGAGCTCGTCGGCGCGGCGCGATTCGGCGATCATGATCCGGTACCTGCTGAGAAGAGAGGACAACCGAAGACGTTGCTCCCGCGCCGATTCACCTCACTCCGGTTGATCAGCGCCAGCAACGAGGCGCGGCCGGCGTTGTCGCCGGCATGACCACGCGAGCCGGTGATGCCGCCGCTGAACGCGAGCGTGCCGCGCTCGTCGTAGAGCAGCGTCTGGCCGGAGGTCTCCGCGCCAAACCGCTTCGCCTCAGCCCCATCGTCGTCGCGCAGCACGGTGACGTTCGGGAGACTGCGCGCGGTCCGCCAGAGCGAGGTCTGTTCCCATCCGGCGTTGAACAGCGTCGGCCGCAGGAAAAGGACGTAGGTTTTTGGCGGTTGCGGCGTACGGGCCAGCACTTCGGCGAGCTCGCCGAGCGTGGCGCGCGTGCAGTCGCATTGCGGATGCGCGAGGAGCACGAGCGTGGGGCGATCGTCGGCGCGCACGAGCGAGGTGCGTTCGGGCCACGCGGCCGGCGCGTTGGCGGCGACCCCCGGCGCGTTGTCGTAGGCCCAGACGAAGTACAGGCCGACGCCGGCGCAGCACAGCCAGAGAGCTGCCGCGAGCCAGACCCAGGGAGCGCGTCGATCGGGGAGGTTCAAGCACGGCTCAACGTGCAATCGATGAGCCGAAAGTGTTCTAAAAGAGGATGACTTGAAACACTATTGAATCTGTCATTTACGAGTAGAACGGCCCCCTGAAACTACGAGAACGTTCCGTTTCAGCACAAACGAGTGTCAACACCACGCCCATTTCGGAACACACACGCGAGGGACGGTCTGAAGACCGTCACCGCCGGGCGCACTGGTGTTGTCCGCAGGGGCCGATCTCGGCGCGGGCGGCGTCGAGCGTGACGCCAGGCTTGAAGGCGGACACTACATGGTGTTAGCGAGCAGACGAGGCGCGGGTACGGGCGCGTGGCTTTGGCGCTTCATCGCCGGGTTCCGCCTTCGTCCACTTGTGTGCCCAGTCGGCAATCGCATCGACCGCGCTCCCGAGCGCGCGCCCTTTCCTGGTCAGCGCGTATTCGACCCGAACCGGCATGTCGGGGATGACCGTGCGCTCGACGATCCCTTCCTGCTCGAGTTCCTGGAGACGATCGCTCAGCATGCGGTCGGTGATGTCGGGGATGGCGTCGCGCAGCGTCGCGAAGCGGCACTTCGACTTGAGCAGGCAGAAGATGATGGCGCCGGTCCAGCGGCGGCCGATGAGCTCGCTGGCGCGATGGAAGCGCGCGCACAGTTCCGGGGGCGATCCAGCAGGGGCCATGGCGATAGGTCCAGCGTAACAGCCGGATCGGCGGCGCCGCAAGCAGCTTATCTGCCTGTGGTCGCTATGCTTTTGTAAGTGCTGGTGGCGGGCCTGAAGGCCCGCCCTACCTGTTGCCGCCGCGACGTAGGGCAGCCCTTTAGGGCTGCCGTCCGGCGTTCAATGTGGCCGATCGAGAAAATGCGACGCCGCGGGATCGGTCAGTCAAGCCGGCTCACTGCGCTTCACTGGCGCCCGGCCCGAATTGCGCGACCGGCGGCCGGCCTTGTCGTGGTACATCCGCTCGTCGGCCGCGGCCATCAGCTCGTCGAACGACGTGCCGTCGAGCGGGAACCGGGCGGCGCCGGCGCTGATCGACAGCGACAGACGCACGCCGGGCCGCGGTTCGAACGGCGCCGCGCCCACGGCCGTCTGCAGCTCGAGCACCCGCCGCGCCTCGTTCTCCGGGCTGCAGTCCCACAGCACGACGATGAACTCGTCGCCCGCGAACCGCGCACACAGATCGTGCTGCCGCACCGTCGTCCGCAGCGTCGACCCCACTGCGCGCAGCGCGCGGTCGCCGGCTTCGTGGCCGTAGGTGTCGTTGATCTCCTTGAGCCGATCGAGGTCGAGGACGACGACGCTGACGCTGCTCTTGCCGCGCTCGGCGCGCTCCAGGCCGACTTCGAACTGCCGATCCAGCGAGCGGCGATTCGGCAGCGCGGTCAGCGGGTCGGTGTGCGACTCGTGCTCGGTCTGCTCGAAGCGGGTCGAGTTGTAGATCACCGCCGCAGCCTGCTCGCTGACGCGGCCGAGCACGCGGCGGTGCTCGTCGGTGAAGCAGCCCGGCACGGTGTGGTAGATCACCAGGCCGCCGATCAGCCGCCGCTCGAACATCAGCGGGCACGGCAGCAGCGCCGTCAGATCCTCGCCGTGGGCGCCGCGGCCGTCGGCCATCGACGGCAGCCGCAGCGCGATGTCGCTCCACGACTTCGGCGTCCACTTGAACAGCGCCTCGGTGCCGGGGCCGTGAGCGTAGCGGCACACATACCCCTGCTCGTCGTCGCCAAGGAAGAGGGCGCAGGTGGTGAACGGCACCAGGCGGCTGACCTTCTCCTGAATCAACGCCATCGCGTCGGCGACGCCGAGGCTCGAGCCGAGCGCCTGCGCGATTTCGTAGAGGGTCTGTTCCTCGCGATGCGCGCCGGCGATGTCCTGCAGCGCCATCGGCTCGTCCTGCGTCCACGCACTCTCGGCATCCGCGGCGGCGGCCGCTGCCTCCGCCGACGTGTCGAGACGGGCGATCAACATGTCGACCAGCGCCGGGTCGAACGCCGTGCCGGCGTATTCGCGCAGGACCGCGACCGCTTCAGCCTGGCTGCGGGCCGGGCGATACGGGCGATCGGCCTGGAGCGTGCTGTAGCAATCGGCGATCGACAGGATGCGGGCACCGAGCGGAATCTCTTCGCCGCGCAGCCCCGCCGGGTAGCCCAGGCCATCCCAGCGTTCGTGGTGACAGAGCACCAGCTCGCCCACCGGGGCGCCGAACGAGACGTTGCGCAGGATGTCGGCGCCGACGCGCGGATGGATCTTGACGCGCTCGAACTCCTCGGGCGTCAGCGCATCGGGCTTCGACAGGATGTGTTCAGGCACCGCCATGTTGCCGATGTCGTGCAGGAGCGCCGCGGTGCGGACCCCCTGGACGTCGCGGTCCGACAGGCCGGCCGCTTCGGCCAGCGTCGCCGCGTACTGCTGGATCGAACGCACGTGCTCCGGGGTGCAGCCCGCCTTGGCTTCGATGGCGAGCGCGAGCGCCTCGATGGTCGCCAGCTGCACGTCCATCGCGCGCCGCGTCTCCTCCTGCTCCTCGCGCAGCCGCGCCACGACCGTCGCGGTGCTGCGGAAGATGAGATACAGCGGCACGGCGAGCAGCGCGAGCCACCCCGACCAGCTGTGCGCCGACGAGGCGGCGGCCACCGCGGCCAGGGCGCCGCCGGCCAGATAGCTCGGCGCGCTCCAGAGGAAGTTGCGCTGCCAGACGCCGACCATCGGCTGGCGCGTCGACAGCGCGATCGCCGCCGCCACCATCGCCGTGTTCACGAAGAAGTAGAAGGGCGAGACGATCGCCGCCGTGCGAACCAAGGTCGCCAGACCCGGCGTGCCGAACTGCATGACGAACGAGGTCAGCATCGCCGCCGCCGCGGTCGTGACCGTCAGCGAACCGATGCTGAAAAGGATGCGGTGCAACGGGTTGCGGCCGCCGGCGCGCAGCGTGCACTGCGCCCAGGCGCTCACCGTGGCGATGCAGACGGCCTCCGCCGGCCCCAGCGTGAACAGCGCCCAGAAGTTCACCACGTGCGAGAGCGAGAGCGTCGAGTGGCTGCGGCCCAGCGGCAGCTCGATCTTGGCCGCCGAGGTGCCAATCGCGAGCGTGAGCAGCGCCAGCCCCAGCACCGGTTGGTCGAGGCGGAGGTTCGCGGCGGCCGCGACCACGCAGGCGGCACCCAGGAACACCACCGCGGCCACGTACGCCCGCGTCGCCGCGGGCAACCCGGAGAAGGTCGGCAGGTCAGACTTCAGCGCACTCATATCACCCTCGCCAGCCGTCGCGGTCCGAGCGCCCGGGGGGACGCTGCGCCGGCGCGATCCCGATCGGAGGCTTGTCGCATCTCGTCGACAATCCGAAAGAACGCGTCCGCGATATCCGGTTCGTACATCGAGCCGCGCCGCTCATGAATCATCGCGATCGCACGGTCGTGCGAAAGCGACCGGCGGTACGGCCGGTCTGACGTGAGCGCGTCGTAGCAGTCGACGATGGCCAGCACGCGCGCGCCGAGGGGGATAGCATCGCCGCGCAGGCCGTCGGGATAGCCGGTGCCATCCCAGTTCTCGTGGTGGTGCCGAACGATGAGCGCGAGCGGGCCGGCAAGCGACACGGCAGAAAGGATGTCGGCGCCGATGATCGCGTGCTGCTTCACCTGGTCGTACTCGGCCGTCGTCAATGGTCCCGGCTTGTGCAGCAGTTGATCGGGGATACCCAACTTGCCGATGTCGTGCAGTAACGCCGCTCCGTCGATGGCCTCCAGCATCCGGTGGTCGCGAATGTTCACCTCGCCCGCGAGCGCGACGGCGTAGCGCTGCACGCGCCGGGCGTGTTCGTGCGTAAAGCCGTCCCGCGCGCTCATCGTTCGAGCGAGAGCGTCGATGATCGACGCCGGACCGTTTTCGGTCTCTGCCTTTACGGGACACTGTATGACACTAAAGGACATTGTCGTCAAAGCATCCACTGACTGAGCAATTCGGATGCCTCAGCGGTTGTGTCCCTCGACGGGCCACGGTTTGAGGCGCATGAAATCGCTGTAAAACCTTGTAAACCAGCGATATCTTGGTGTGAAATCGTGTCCTTGGCTGATACGGCGACGTCCTGATTTCAGCCAGACTCATCGGTCAAAGTGTGTCGTTTCGAAGCATGTCGCGTCAAAACAGCACTCGCACATGGAACACGGTTCGCTCGGCTGAAGCCTTCGCGCTACGAGAACGCGTACCGCGGACGCTTTAGCGAGCGAAGTCCGTGTCGCGCGGACGCTTTAGCGGAGCGGCGCCGACGCGAACGGGATGTCGATGAAATACGGCTCGTGCTCGATCGCGAACGCGAGCCTGGCGCTCGCACTCGCCGGCGCTTCAACCGGGCGCCCGGCGCCGACCCAGCTCTCGCCGGTTTCGTCGATCTGCATGGCGATGCGCTCTTCGGCAGGATGGCGAATCGTCAGGACGACGTCCGACGCGATCGACGCCGGCAGGTCCTCGCGCAGCGCGTCGCTGAAGTAGATGTGATGCGCGCGCCCGGTCGCGTCGAGCACGACTTCGTAATGCAGGTCGCCTTTCATCAGCACCACCCCGCCGTGATGGGGGGTGTGATCGCCGTGGGTCGCGGTGCCTTCGAGCGGCGCGCCGGCTGCAGCGGCGGCCGGTGGGGCGTCCGCGGCCGGCGGAGCAGATGCAGGCGTGCCGCCGCACCCGGCCAGCATCACGGCCGCCGCCATCACCGCCCACGATCTATTCGGAGCGCAGCGCATTGATCGGATCGAGCCGCGCCGCCCGGCGCGCCGGGTAGAACCCGAAGAAGATGCCGATTGCGGCCGAGATGCCGAACGCGAGCCCCACCGCCGATACGGTCATCCGCGTCGGCCAGTCGAGCAGCATCGTCATCGCAAACGAGGTGGCGAAGCCGAGAGCGATGCCGACAATCCCGCCGGCGGCGCTGAGCGTCAGCGCTTCGGCGAGGAACTGCAGCAGCACGTCGCGGCGGCGCGCGCCGACCGCCCGGCGGACGCCGATCTCGCGGGTGCGCTCCTTCACCGCGACCAGCATGATGTTCATGATGCCGACGCCGCCAACCACCAGCGACACCGCCGCGATGCCCGCCAGCAGCGCCGTCATCGTCGTGCTCGCGCGCTGCAGCGTTGCGTTCATCTCGGCGAGGTTGACCTCGTCGACCTTCGGCATGTTGGCGAGGATGAACGCCGCGACCGAGGTGTAGAGGCCCTTGGTCAGCGCCTCCTGCGACTGCGTCTTGACGGTGAAGTCGTCGGGCGTACCGCCGAGGCCGCTCTGCGGCATCTGATTGCCCATGACGCCGCTCTGACGCAGCTTCTGCATCGCCGAATTGATGTGATCCTGGTGTCGTGACCGCAGGAGCAGCGTCACGTCGCCGGCAATGCGCGACGCCTCGCCCGCCTGCTCGGCCTCGATGGTGATGGTGTGCAGGTGGGCGATGCCGAGCGCGTCCTGCAGCGCCGTGTAGGGTACGAACGCCATCTCGATCTGATCCGGGTCGGCCGTGTCGGTCACTCCGGCAACGGTAAAGGACTTCCCGTGGATCGCGATCGCCTGCCCGACCGACTTCGTCCCGGCGCCGAAGATCTGATCGCGCGCGGTTCTGCCGAGCACCACCACCGGATGCCGGGCCGCGACGTCGGCCGCGGTGAAGAACTTCCCCTCGACGAAGCGCCAGCCGAACATCGACGCGAACGGTTGATCGGTGCCGAGCACCTGGCCGTAGTACCGGCGGCCGCCCGACGCCATCCATCCGCGCAGCCGGACACCCGGCGCGATCCCCTTGATGCCGGATACGCCCTTGGCGACCGCGTCGGCGTCGGCCGGCGTCAGCGTCGTCGCCGCCCCGAGGCCGCTCGCGATCTTCGATTCTTCGCCGCCGCGCGTGTAATTGCCGGCGTTGACGTGAATGAGGCTCGTGCCCGCCGAACGAACTTCCTGCTCGACGCTCTGCTGCGCGCCGTTGCCGAGAGCGACCATCGTCATGACCGCGGCGACGCCGATGATCATGCCGAGCATGGTCAGCATCGTGCGGAGCTTGTTTCGATTGAGGCCCCGGATGGCGAGGCGGATGCTGGTGAGCAGCATGCGCTACTCGTACCGCAGCGAATTGATCGGATCGAGACGCGCCGCCTGCTTCGCCGGGTACCACCCGAAGAAAATGCCGACCGCCGCCGCGACGCCAACCGACAGCAGCACCGCACCGGGCGAGATCGTCGTCGACCAGCGCAGGTACTGCGAGAGGCCGCGCGCGGCGATCAGGCCAACGACGATGCCGATCAGGCCGCCGGCGACGCTGAGGGTCACCGCTTCGAGGATGAACTGCGAGCGCACGTCGCGCGCGCGCGCGCCGACCGCGCGGCGGATGCCGATCTCGCGCGTCCGCTCGGTCACCGACAGCAGCATCACGTTCATGATTCCGATGCCGCCGACCAGCAGCGACACCGCCGCGATGCCGGCGAGCAGCGCGGTCATCGTCCGGGTCGCCCGATCGAGCGTCTTGCCGAGCTGCTCGAGCGTCACCTTCTCGAGGCCGCCGACATTGCCGACCACGGCGCGCGCCACGTCGGGGCGCATGCCCCCCTTCGCGAGCGCCTGCCGGGCCTGGGTCGTCACGGTGAAGTCGTCCGGCTTCTCTTCGCCGATGTTGTGGCGCGCGCGCAGCAGCTTGGTGACCTCGCCCATCACGCGCGTCACGTCGCCGGTCGACGCGGCGGTGATCGTGATGTCGTTCAGCTTCGACAGGTTGAGCAGCCGGTGAACCGTGCTGAACGGGATGTAGACGGCGTCGAACTGATCGTCGCCCGGCGCCGGCGCCACCATCCAGCTGGTCGTCGAGACGACGCCGACCACCTGGAACGGCTGGTTCCACAACGACACCTCGCGGCCGACCGGGTTCTCGCCGCCGAACACGCGCTCCGCGGCGACCGCGCCGAGGACGACGACCTGTTCGGCGCGCGACTGTTCGCGCGCACTGAAGAACCGGCCGTTGCCCAACGTCCAGGCGCGGCGGATGAGCGGCAGGCGCGTGTCGGTGCCGTGCAGGCGCGTGAACCAGCGCTTCTCGCCCGCCTTGACGTGGATGTTCTGGTGCAGTCCCTCGGCGACATACTGCACGCCGCTCAGGCCGCGGATCGCCTCGGCGTCCATCGAGGTCAGCGTCGCGGCGGACCCGAGCCCGGCTTCGCTGTCGCCGAGCCGCTGCTTGGCCGTCGGATGATTGTGCTTCTCCATCGGATCGTCTTCCGGATGGAAGGCGGCGAGGAGAACGAAGGGGTCGGACCTGGAGTCCAGGTCCGACCCCGAAAGCGCCGCCGACGGTTCGACGGCGCCGCCGCCGAAATCCTCGGTCGACTTCACCTTGTAGTTGCCGGCGGTGACGACGATCAGGTTCATGCCCGCGGCGCGGATCTGGTCCTCGATGGCGGTCTCGGCGCCGGTGCCGATGGCGATCATCGTCAGCACCGCGGCGACGCCGATCGCCATGCCGATGATGGTGAGTGAAGTCTGGAGCCGGTTGCGGCGAAGCGCGCGCAGCGCGATCGCCATGGTTGAACGTGACACCCTACAGATCCCCGGCCGGTTCGAGCGCGACCGCTTCGAGCTCCGCGGCTGCAGCACGGCGCGATGTGTTGGGGAGATCCGACACGACCCGGCCGTCCTTGAAACGGATGATGCGCGAGCCGTATTCCGCCACCTGCGGCTCGTGCGTGATCAACACGATTGTAATGCCCCGCTGGTCCTTCAACCGCTGGAAGATGTCCATCACCTCGATGCTTGTACGACTGTCGAGGTTGCCGGTCGGCTCGTCCGCGAACAGGATCGCGGGATCGTTGAGGAGGGCGCGGGCGATCGCCACGCGCTGCTGCTGACCTCCCGAGAGCTGGTTCGGATGATGGGCGGCGCGATCCTGCAGGCCGACCGCCGCGAGCGCCGCCATCGCGCGGCGCCGGCGCTCCGCCGGCGAAATGTGGGAGCCGTGCGCATAGAGCAGCGGCAGCTCGACGTTCTCGACCGCCGAGGTCCGCGCCAGCAGGTTGAACCCCTGGAAGACGAAACCGATCTGGCGGTTGCGAATCGTCGACAGCTCGTCGTCCGAGAGGTGCGAGACGTCGCGGCCGTTGAGCAGGTAGCGGCCGCTCGTCGGGCGATCGAGGCAGCCGAGGATGTGCATGAAAGTCGACTTGCCCGATCCCGAGGGGCCGACGACGGCGACGAACTCGCCGCCGTGGATGTCGAGCGTCACACCACGGAGGGCGTGCACCGGCGCGCCCTCCATGGCGTAGGTCTTGGTGATCTCCTGCGCGGCAATCAGTGCCGGTTCGCCCGTGCTCATTCGGTCTTTTTCGGCGCGGCGACCGCGGCGGTCTGGGTCGGGGCCGGGGCCGGCCCGTTCTTGCCAGCGAAGTTGTAGAAGATCGCCGCGTGCGACTTCTCCGCCCCCGCGTAGCCGTACACCTTGCCTGCGCCTTCAATCACCATGAACTCGTTGGCCGCGTGCGCGCCGCCGCCGTGTCCGGCGCCGCCCATCGCGATCGGCATCGACACCGGCGCGATCTTCTGGCCAACTTCCTGGTTCGAGAACAGGTACGCCGGCCAGTAGCCGCCGAGAATCGTCGGCGTCTGCGACGGCTGGCCGTGCGGGATGTTGAACTGGTCGTACATCTGCGTCATCGCGCGCGCGATGTCGGTGTCGTACGACATCTTCGACCACGGCACGTCGCCGATGATCTTCAGCTCGACGTCCTTGTAGCCGTTGCGATCGAGCTGCTCGCGGAAGCGCTTCACGATCTCGAGGCCGTTCATCTTCGGCGAGTAGCGGATGTTGTGCTTCGACGTGATCTTGTTCGGCAGGATCGCGCCGGCGCCGCCGGCGTACATGTTGCCGCCCCAGATGCCGTCGATGTTGAACGACGTGCCGTAGCGGCCCATCTTCAACATCGTGAACGGATCCTCGGAGATGAAGCGGGCGACGCCGATGTTCTCGGCCGCCACTTTCATGTCCACCTTGGATGCCGCCTGCTTGAGCTGATTGGTCTCGTCGGCGGTCATCGGTTCCAGGCCGTCGAGGAATCCCTTCACCAGCGGAGTGTTGCCATCGTCGGAGACGAGCGACGCCAGCATCTTCATGTGGCGCCAGGCCGGGCTGTCCACCGCGCGCTTGTTCGACCCGTGGATATCGGACTGCACTGGGCCGCGCCCCCACGACTTGCCGCTCGTCGTCAGCTCGAAGTAGACGCAGCCTTCGGATCCGCCGCCGATGCCGCCGCCGCCGCTCGGCGACTGCGTCCCGGCCTCGCCAATCAGGGCGTCGACGTTCTTGAAGAAGTCGGGATGATCCTTGACGAACTTGCGGACGCCGATGTCCATTCGCTCTTCGTCGCCTTCAGCGACGAAGACAACGTTCACCGGCAGCTTGCCGGTGACCGCCTTGATCGACATGAGCGCCTGCCACTGCGCATGCTCCGGCCCCTTGCTGTTGACCGCGCCGCGGCCAATCAGGACTTTCTTGTATGGCGGCTGCTCGACGATGCGCGCTTCGAAGGGCGGGGACGTCCAGGCGTCCGGCTGCGTCACCGGCATCGTGTCGTACTGCCAGTAGATCGCGACCGTGCGCTCGGCGCCTTCATCGCAGCGGGCGTAGACGACCGGGTTGCCCGGCGCGCCCCACTCGGTGATGCCGACGTCGTAGACGCGTGATTCCTGGCAGCCAAGCTGGTCGAAGAAGCCCTTCACCATCTCGGCGCTTTCCGGGATGCCTTCGCCGCTGTTCGAGATGCTCGGCTGGCGAATCCACTTCTGCAGGTTCACGACGTGATCGTCGACATGCTCATCGATGTAGGCAAAGACCTTCTTGAGCTCCTCGGACTGGATCTTCGACAGATCCGGCTGAATCTCCGTGTCGCCATTCGGTCTGATACCGAGCTTCGGCGCGGTCTGCGCGGCCGGCGCCGCTGCCGATGCGGGCGTGGACGCATCGCGCGAGCATCCGGCGGCCGACACCAGCATGACGAAAGCAACGAGCCACCTGCTCATACGTTCTCCTTCTGAAGTCTTTCGTACGTAGAGTCCGCCTTCAGGCGGACCGTGAGTCCGGCGCGAGCCGGACACTACGCGGGTTAGATCGCGCACTATCTTACTTTCCGCGGCGCGGCTCGGGCGGAAGGATTTGCGCTGGGTTCGACAGCGCGTCCACGAACGCGCGCCATCGAACATTTTTGTCGCCGCCGGGTGGGGCTATGGCGTCGAGATGGCGGCGCAGCCGATCCCGGCCGAGCGTGTAGGTTGCCGCATACGATCGGAACTGGTTGAGAAACTTCAACGCCTGGTCGGCCGACGGCATCAGCGCATCGCGCTCGAGCGCCGCCGCGGCGCGCGGAAAGTCGAGCGCGCCATCGAGATACTGCCGGGCGACCGAGGCCTGCACGCCCGAGAGCCGATCGACGAGCCGCCCGACGCGGACGTGAAGATCGGCGCCGTTCGGATCGAGTCCGGCCAGCGGGAAGAGCTCGTCGCGTTCGAACGCGAGCCGCTCCGGGCCGGGAAACGCGACCGACGAGCCGAGCGAGGCGGCCGCCTCGTGCAGCAGCGACTGCGGGCTGAAGAGCGGGCGAACCAGCAGCTCGATCCGCCGGGCCGGCGCGGCGTCGAGCAGGCTGTCGATCGTGTGGTGGCCGGGATACGCCTCGTGGCACGCCAGGTCGAGCGCGCGATCGACGGTCAACGGCAGCGCGGCGTTGACGCGGATCCGGCTGGCCGCACGCCCTTCGTAGCGCGTGAACGCGCTCCACGCGAGATCATTGGCGTACTCGACGGCGACCCGCTCGCCGGCCGGCAGGGAAACATGCGCGACGGTGGCCGCACGGCATCCGTCGATCGCGCGCGCGAGCACGGCGTCCAGGCGATCGGGAGCGATGAGATATCGGCGGTCGAACGCCGCGTAGCGCGCTGGCAACGCGCCGGAACCCGGCAAAAGCTTCGCGATCTCCGCCCGGACGGCCGCGGCGTCTCCATCGCCGGCAGGCAGCCCTTCGAGGGCGAACAACGAGCGGGTCTCGTCGGCGAAGGACGGACGGGCGCCGAGCAGGATGTCGACGCGGGCCGCAATGGCGCGAAGCTGGCGTACGAGAAAAGCGCGCCGCACCTCGTCGTCAGACGCGTCGGCGCGAGCGGCGGCGAGTGAGTCGGCGAGGACGGTCGCATCGGCGTGAATCTCGGGCAGCGGTGCGTGGCGCGCACGTGCGTCGGCCTGCCACTCGGGAGGGCCGTGATAGGAGTCGAGCGAGTCGGTATCGCGGTCGCCAAGCGCGAGCGCGAGGCGGACGTAGCGTTCGGCGGCGACGTCCAATGGCGGCAGGCTGGCCGCGGTCGGCTTCTGGCCGCCGCACCCGGAGGCGAGCAGCAGCAGCGCCGCCAGCGCCAGCAGCCGGCCACGAAAACACGAAAACACGAAGCCAACCGTAGCGTACGAGGTCGGTGCGGGCGTAGTGTCCGCCTTGAGGCGGACCTGACACGGTCCGGCTGAAGCCGGACACTACGTCGAAACGAGCGACAGCTCCGTGTTCGGCTGGGCGACCGGCGTCGCCGACGCGCGCTCGCCAATTGCGATCCTGAACTGCCTTCCCTGCAGATACAGCATCGTCAACCGCTCGACGCCCCGCAGCCGCCGCGCCGCCGCGCGCACGGTGCGCACGAGCGTGCTGACCACCTCGAGGCCGGCGCGCCGGCTGCGGCAGAACTGCTCCGCGACGCCGATGTGCAGCACGACCACTTCCTGCCGGGAGACGCGCAGGTACATCACCATGCCGGCGAGCGCCGGCTCCCCGTCGCCCTCGACGAGCGCGAAGAGGCACTGCGCGTCGGCGCGCTTGCCGACGACGACCCGCAGCCCGCGGCCATCGTCCTCGATCGCCGGCGTGCCGTAGAGATCGACCGCCTGCGTGATGCCCGCCGCCGCGATGCGCTGGCGCGGGTTGAAGAACACCAGTTCCTCGAGCGCCTGGTGGTAGGCCGCCGGCAGCGACGAACGGAAGACGAATTCCACCACCCCATTCCTCCTGACGTGCCGGAGTCGCGACAAAATTCTGCCCCGCGCGAGACAAAATACGCGGCGGCCGAGAGATTGGCGGGGACTACCGAGCACGGAGCAACGGGCTTGCCAAGTCGATCGCCGATCTCTTCCGTGCGCCGGCCGAACCGCAGAGGCCGCTGAGCACGCAGAGTCCTTTCAAACGACACGACGAAAACACAAAGAAAAACTCCGCGGTCTCTGCGGTCTCCGCGGTTTCACAGGCCCTGAAGACATCACAGCTCACCGAGCGCCTTGTCGGAGCACGACCACTTTGTCCGCTTCGATGTCGCCGAAGCGCTCGCGTTTCCCGGTCGGCCAGAGGA
>Ga0207701_10001958_pt1 | contig 21392 bp, 22 predicted proteins | sample KBSSwiSSwithPhiX_FD_184294 | JGI IMG/M metagenome (GOLD analysis project Ga0207701, IMG submission 184294) | Switchgrass rhizosphere bulk soil microbial communities from Kellogg Biological Station, Michigan, USA, with PhiX - S5 (SPAdes) (version 2) | ecosystem: Environmental > Terrestrial >... | reverse complement strand
GAAGTTTGTGATCCTGCTGAGCACGTTGATTTTGGACAATATTTAGAAAAACGGACGCCACAAATCCCACCCCTAGGACCACCGAAATTAAGACTGGCAGTTTAATAAACCCCCTGCTCGACACTGCAAATACCCACAATTACGCTTGGCTTTAGTATACCAGATCAGTCGGCGGCCAGCGGCGGCCTCCTGACTATTCCAGAACGGCCTTGATGCGACGAATGCCGGCTGAGCTGGATTCTTCTTTTTTGATTTTGTAGCGCTTGCCGCCTTCACCGAGCGCGCCGGTGTGTGTGACGTGCGGGCCGCCGCAGATTTCGAAGCTGAATGGCTTGTCGGCGCTATCGGCGATCATTTTGTACACTTTTACCGTGTCGCCGTAGCGGTCGCCGAACGCGCCAAGTGCGCCCATTTCGCCGCGTGCTTGCTCGGTGGGGTATTCGGCAAAACTTACCTTGAGGTCTTTTTGGATCTGTTCGTTCACAATATCTTCAACTTGTTTGATCTGTTCCGGCGTCATTTTGTCGGGGTGGCTGAAATCAAAACGCAGGCGCTCTTCGGTGATGTTGCTGCCGTGCTGGATGACGTGGTCGCCCAAAACCTGGCGGAGCGCCTGGTACATAAGGTGCGTGGCGGTGTGATACTTTTTGTGCTGCATGGTTTGCCCGCCGAGGCCGCCTTTGAAGACACCTTTGGCTGCGGTTTGCGAGCGTGCTTTTTGCTCAGCCATTTTCGCGTCAAATTCTTTTTGCCAGTTTTCGGTTAGTGCAATATTTTGCTTAAACGCCTCTTCGGTGCTGAGCTCAACCGGAAAACCGTAGGTGTCGTAGAGTTTGAAAATTTCTTCACCGCCAACTTGGTTTTTAGCCATTTTGGTGAGCTCTTGTAAACCTTTGCGGAGGGTCTGGCGGAACACTTTTTCTTCCTTGACCAAAATCTCGATAACTTTGTCGCGGTTTTCGGCGACTTCTGGCAAATCTTCGTGGTACAAGCCGGCGATCACCGGCACAATGTGTTCCATAAAGTTCTGCTCAATCCCGAGGTCAAACGCGAAGCGAATCGCGCGGCGGACCAAGCGGCGCATCACATAACCCTGTTCTTTGTTGCTTGGCACAACGCCGTCAACGGCGAGGAAGGTTGCAGCGCGCAGGTGGTCAGCGATCACACGCATGCTTTGAGTGTGGCTGTTATATTTTTTGCCGGAAACTTTTTCAAGTTCTTCGATAATCGGCCACATCAAGCTGATTTTAAACACATCGGGGTCATCGATCGAAGCTGCAGCGATGCGTTCTAGTCCTGAACCCTGGTCTACATTTCGTTTTGGCAGCTTTTCAAAGTTTTCTCCCCGGCGCACATATTCCATAAATACATTGTTACCGATCTCCATAAACCTGCCGCAATCACAGGCTGGATGACAGTACTCACCGTATGCCTTCTTTTCTGCTTCAGTATGTTCGGAGTCATCAAAACGATAGAACATCTCGCTACTTGGACCGCCTGGCTCACCGTCGACCATTTCGGCAACACCTTTACCGCGCCACCACCAGTTGTTATAACCGTCATAAAAGAAAATTCGCTCACCCGGTTTAATACCACGCTTGTAGCCATCTTCTTCAGTGTTAATGTCAGCTTCTAGCGCCTCTATGCCGCGATCAGCAAAAAGCTTCTTAAGTAATGTGGCACTTTCGGTGTCACGGGGAATATTAAAGCGATCGTCACCTATAAAACAGGTCGCATAAATTTTGTTGATGTCCAGCTTAACGACATCCAATAAAAATTCGTACATCCACGGGAGTTGTTCAGCCTTGAAGTAATCACCCAGACTCCAGTTACCGAGCATTTCAAAAAACGTTGTGTGGCGGTTGTCACCAACTTCTTCAATGTCTTGCGCGCGTAAACACGTTTGACTGTCGGCCAAACGCACACCCTCGGGATGCTTTTCACCTAACAAATAAGGGATCATCGGCTGCATGCCGGAGCCAGTAAACAGCGTAGTTGGGTCATCTTGTGGCACAAGAAGCGCCCGCGGAACGAGCGCGTGCCCTTGCGCTTTAAAAAACTCGAGATATTTTTGGCGGATTTCTTGTGCTGTCATGAGGTTAATAATACCAGGGGTAGCGTGCTTTCGACAACTCTTGTTCCACTGTTAGGGAATAAGGCAACAATTAGATAACAATTCCGCCGCCGAGCACGTGTTCGCCATCATATAAAACCGCCGATTGCCCGGGGGTAAGCGCCCGAACATCCTCGCCGAGTTCCAGTCGCCAGGCACCATCCGCTTGCTGTTCTAAGCTGGTTACAGGCACGAGCGGCGCGCGGTACCGTGTTCGCACCTTCAGGCCACTGAGGGTTCGAGTCTCTTTAGGTCCACCATTAATCCAATGCATGTCAGTGAAGGTAAGTGCGGTATTCCAGAGGCCATCATCTTGCAGATCGGTGGTCACGTACACTTCGTTTTTGTCCATATTCTTGCCAATCACGTAATATGGCAAGCCGCCGCCCACATCGAGTCCGTGCCGCTGCCCGATCGTATAAAACAATGCGCCGTCATGCTCGCCGATCACCTTACCATTTCGGTCTACAATGTTGCCGGGCTCGGTCTTTACAAATTGCTGCAAAAACTCTTTGATACCCACTTTGCCCACGAAACAAATGCCCTGACTGTCTTTTTTCTCGGCCGTTGCAAGGCCGTATTTTTTCGCTAATTCGCGCACCTGCGGCTTTTCGAACTCGCCGATCGGCATGAGTGTTTTCGACAGTGCATCTTCGGTTACGCGGTACAAAAAGTAGCTTTGATCTTTGTTGCCGTCCAATCCCGTAAGGAGGCGGGCAAGTACCTCAGGTTTGTCCGATTTAGATAAGTCTCTTGAGGAACTCAGGCGAAGTGCAGCCGGATGCTGATCTGGCGAGACCCTAGGCTCGACAGGCAGCTTACCGCGCGGTAACGGTTCCGAGAGAGACTTATCTAAATCGGGAGAGAAGCTATCAGAGTGGTCGATTCGAGCATAATGCCCAGTAGCGATCATATCCGCACCTTTTGCCAAAGCCGTATCCAAAAATAACTTAAACTTTACTTCTTGATTGCACATAATATCCGGGTTTGGCGTACGGCCAGCTTTGTATTCGTCGATCATATAATCCACGACTTTTTGGCGATATTCTTTCTCGAAATCGAACATCAAAAACGGAATGCCGAGCTGCACCGCCACTCGTTTTGCATCCTGGTAGTCTTCTTTCCACGGGCACACAAAACCGGGGAGGTCTTGACTCCAGTTTTTCATGTACACACCGGTCACGTCATAGCCCTGCTCTTTCAAAAGCGCAGCCGTTACCGAGCTGTCCACACCACCGCTCATACCAACAAAGACTTTTTTCGCCATATCCTGATTATTTTAGCAAATTATGGGGTGTTTTATCAATGGTCATCAAGATGTTCGGCGCTGCGCTCCAAGTGACGCCTGAGCGAGAACAGCTGATATTTCTGCCCAATAAAGAACGAGCTCAAAATGAGCGGCAACGCAATACCCATCGAGATCGCGATCGCCTTAAAAATAGTACTTTTGGCGTTTTCGCTTGCCGCCGCGGTTTCGGTTTTCGGCTTGGTTGAGCTCTGAATTGCGCCGTTTGCCACTCCGATCAGTTGCAAAAAAGCGCTCGTGCCGTTTTTGTCGGCGCCTTTAACGGTCAGGTTGAAAACACCGGCGCTGTCGTAAATGTGCTTTGCCACAAAGGTGCCGTCGTTAGGCACGCTGATAAGGTCTTCCTGCTTGTTGTCACCCCAGTTAACACTGATTGCATAAGGCGGAGCACCCGCGCCCACTGCGATCGGCCAACTCAGTGTCTCGCCGGGATTAGCGCCTTGTTTCGCATAGGCGCTCGTCAAAAACATGTGACTGCCAAAGTTTGCAAACTGCTGGTCGTCAAAAGTTACTGTCACCACGTTGGAGTCAGGACTGGCTTGATCAAGCGAATCATAGGCGCGTGCCACTAGATCGTTCCGCCCACTAAAAATATCCACCTTCAAGCTATAGCTACCGTTTGGACATTCCGCGGACCCCACGAACACATTGTTTGAGAAGACTTTTATCAGCAGTCCTTTGGGACACAAGCCGCTCACGGTGATCGGTGTGCTGGTAAAGCGCTGGCCGTTTCCGGGCACAGCTATGGTTGGTGCCTGTTTTGGGGCGGCGGTCGGGATTGTACCCTCAATACCAATTGAGCCATTTTGGGGATTTTTGGGCTGCGTGACCGCTAATACAGAGCTGGATGCGTTAACAAAAACTACCAAAAACAACAAGCAGCAAAGGCCTCCGATGCGTGCTGGAAGAAACGCCTTGCGCCACTGCATACTTGCTCCTATTTTTTAGTTTTTTTGGCTGGTCCCGCCTTGCGGGCACGAAGTTTTCGTCGGAGTATAAAGATTCCAAACACAATCGCCACTAGCACAATAACCACAATAATGAGGAACCACACCGGCAAATACCAGAACGAGGTCGTGCCTACGATTTCCTGATTCGTGTTGCCGTTAAGACCATAAAAGACTGCGAGCTCGGCAGTGTAGCGCCCGGGCATCAGGTGCGGTGATTCACACACGATATTGGTTTGATCTTGCCCGCTTGAGGCCTTGGTAGCAGTGTTCTTTTGCTGCATACAAGCTTCGAATCGACGCGTCTGGCCGATGAGCGCCAGCTGGCTCTTGGGATTCGCCTGCTCGATAACCTTCACTTGTTTGCCAAACATATTTTTCACTAAAATGCTGCCGGTCGGTTGCTCGGCTACAGAACCCTGGTTTTGCACCACATATGCAAGGGTGCTGGGGGTTGAAGTAAAGAATAGGGAACTGAAATTGCCAGTCGTGCCGTCGCTACTCGGAACAAAAGCACCGAAGCGTTGCAGCTGCATGTGCTCATTCGCATGGCCTGGAACGGTTACAAACATCAAAGACACACTCGATGCAGCCAATGTCACATTTTGCTGCCCGGGTGTATTTTGAGCGGTATATTCAACTGCACTATAGTAGCTGCCTGCGCCTTGTTCGGCAGGTACAGCAATGGTGATCGGCACGTTTACGGCCTGTCCTGCGGGCACGGTAACGCTCGGTGGCATTTTCACAAACGGTTTGATCGACCAGGCTGTTTGCGGTGCATCAGTCTTGAGATCAAGTTTGGGCTCACCAGTCTGGTTTTTGGCGCTAAAATCTACTAAACGAAGCGAAACGGTTAGTGTCTGCGACTTATTAAGGTTATTAATATATAACGTATCGGTCACGTGCGCGCCCGGCTGCAGCGTGTAATTCTTGCGTGGTGTAATACCGAGTCCGTTTGATGCTGCATGCACGGGTAGCATTGGAATAACGGTCAATAGAAATGCGGCAACCAACGTTATCGCCATTTTTCTCAGAATATTTGTCATTGTTTCCTCATCGTAACCTTAAGCTTTTCGATTAGTGTACCAGTTAAAACGCCGCGCTACAAATGTACGTGAGTGTTGTACTATACACACCGGGCGGTTGCGCGGCATTGACATTTACGATGTAACTCGCGGTAAAACGCTGCCAATCCGAGGAATGTCCGGCCGCCACTATGGAATCCCCACTTTTAAAACTAAACTTATTGGGCAGGTTATAGTTGGCGGTTGGCTGTGCCGTGCCCGGCCCTTGCACATCATTACCTGTTTGAGGCGTCGTGTTGCCACGTAAGTTCATGCCGAATTGCTGGTTGCCAGCTGCGCTTTGAGTCGGGGTAGCAAGCGCTGGAATAACATTATTACCAGAGGTCATCGTCGTACCCAGTACATCGATCGAATAGCCGTTCAGCGCGTTAGTCCCCACCCACATCTGAGAGGTTCCTGTGGAGGTAAAGTTGGTGTTCAGATCACCAAGCTGTACAAAATCGCCTTCTGCTGTCGAGCAATCACCGGGGATTTTTAACCCAACGCAAAAATTGAGAATTGGCGGCACCTCGGTGCTGATCATGATGGTTTGCGTGGTGCTGTTTGAAACGGTTCCCGCATCGGTGTAAGCGCCGGTTGCGTCAGTGGAAGCATAGGATGATACGCGCACAAAAAATGTATTAGTCGTCGAAGGGTTAACGGCATTGCCGAGCACATATTGAGAGGTAGGCTGCGTTACTGCGGCAGGCGTACGCGTTAGGATAACTTGATTGGCCGTTGCCGAAAACACGCTAAAACCCGTTTCACCGCCCTGCCCTTGCAACGTCACCCCGCTTACGTCAAGTCCCGTTGGCGCCGTACAAGGCTCTTGGAACAGCGGCGTAGTACAGTACTCAAACAGCAAGGATCCGACGTTCGTAGTGTTTTCATACGTAAAAGTGAACTCATGGTTAGTATGGGCCGAGGGTACGGACGAAGCAATTAGCAGACTGCGCTGCATAAGCTGCCCGGCGGTCGCTTTCGAACTATGTCCTATAATCGGCAAAACAAGCAACACGGCAAAACTGAGCAACCATACAAAACTCTTACCAAGTTTTTTCGGTTGCTCAGCATGCTTCATGCTTATGATTGTACGAGAACTCGCCCTGGATTAGTAGGTCGGAACCGCAATATAGTTTACGGCCGTGGTGTAAATGCCCGGAGGCGTGTTGGTGGCGATGTTGGCAACGTATTGCACCGAACCGGTGTCACAGGTAATCACGTTGCTCGTCGTGGCAAGCGCGATCGGCGTCGTTACACTCGAGGTGTTGTACTGGAATTTTGCCGAGGCAAGTGTGCCGTTACCGAGCCCATAATTGTTCGGGCTGGTGACCGGCGCCAGGCTCGTGAAGCTGTAGTTGGCGCTGTCGGTAGTATCTATGGCAAGACCAAATTGCGACGTTCCAGCAGTGCTTGATGTACCACCAGCCGATTCACCAACCGACGCGATACTGTTTGACCCGCTCTTTAAGGTATCGCCAGAGTAGTAAACCTTCGTGCCATTAATAGCGTTCGTAGACACCCGGAAGTACGAATACCCGGTGTATGCCGTGGTCGAACTCAAGCCATTTGTCGGGTCACCGATGCTCAGCGTACCGCCATCGGTAAATGGTGCACAAGTTGCACCCGGAGCGGTCGGAGTGGTACCCACGGAAAAGTTCAATGCTTCTTGGACCTTGGCAGTGATTGTAACTTGCGTTGCGGTCGAGTTAGCGGTTGTACCGGCGTCAACTACAGTGGTATATGCATTGTCGGAGTAGGTGGTGATGCGAGCAAAGAACGTGCCCGTCGATGTTGGGTTCGTAATGTAGTCCGAAGCCCCGCCACCGAATACGGCCGTCACTGGAGTACCTGCCTGTGCCGTACCGGTTGCCCACTTCAGCAAAATACAGTTAGTACGTGTGGTGCTGGTACCACCATTACAAATACCTTGCGTGTTCGAGGGGTTAGCCGTGGTGGTGTCGAGCGATGGACTACCTGATAGTGTGGTGCTTTGGATACTGGCAACGTTTGCCGCATTAAAGCCAGTTGGCGTGGTACAGCTACCGGTCGCCGGAATTGGCGTGGTACAAAACATAATCGAAAGCGAACTGATCGTTGCGGTAGTTGGCGTAAAGGTAAAGGTATACTTCGCCTTTTGACCGTTCGAGCCGCTGCCCGCCGCGCCGGTTGTTACCGATCCAATCGACGAACTGCTAATCGCCATACTGCGCGAGGCGAGTGACGCTGCATTTGCTTTTGGTGAAGTATTAAGAGCTGCAACAAGCAACCCTGCGACAAAGCTAAGGGCTACAGTGAGTAGTCCTATTTTTTTCATGAGGTGCGGGAGGCCCTGCATTTGTCATTTCTCCTTTTTGTTTCTATGTTTTGGATTTAATGTTCTTATGTTTACATAATAATAACACGAAGCGCAAGCATTTTGTATATATTTTTGTATTTTACTTTTCGCTTACGCTTTTTCGCGGTTTTTATGTATGATAGACATAAGGATTGACCACTGTTTGCCATGACTCCAGATAATAAAAATGAGGGCTCGACGCTTGAAACACCGGAAACGGCGGCTTCATTAGAGACGCCAGACACGACGATTGAAAGCAATACCCCTAAACCTGGCACGACCACCGCAGCTACAAGTGCAGACAGCACCAAATCAGATAGCTCGGTTGAAACGGTCGAAACAAGTGGTGAAAATGGCGAAAGCCTGGAAACGGATGGTACCGGCGGCACCCCATCAAGTCCCGACTCTAATAAAAAACCAGAAAAATCCAGAAAAACATCTGGCCTCCGCGCCTTTTTGGCACGATTTAACATTTACCTATTACTTTTTATCCTGCTGATACTTATCGCGGCGATCGCTATGACGGTTGCGGCGTTTCAGGCACACAAAGCAAGCAATAACACTGCGGCAAAAATTGGCAACCAGGCACTTTCCCAAAACGCTCTGCAAGACTTAGCCAACAGTGATGCCACCGTCGGCACCTCAAGCCAAACCTTAAACGTACAATCAAACGCCATATTTGCCGGACAAGTTATCGCACGAAGCAACTTGGAAGTCGCCGGAACCATCAAAGTCGGTGGTGGCTTGTCGATTCCGAGTATCAGCGTCAGCGGCAGTGGCACCTTTGGCCAGTTGCAAAGTGGCAGCCTAGCGATTTCGGGCAACGCTGCGATCCAGGGCAATCTCACCACGCAAGGCAACTTGAACGTGAATGGTACTGGCTCGTTCGGCTCGCTTTCGGCGCAACGGTTGTCGGTAGGCTCCTTGCAGCTCAATAGCCCGCTCGTGCTCACCAGCCACATCACCGCGGGCGGTCCCGTACCGCGCAAGAGTGACGGTAATGCGTTGGGATCGGGTGGCACAAGTTCGCTCAGCGGCTCCGATACTGCTGGCACGATCACTATTAACACCGGCAGTAGTCCTGCAGCCGGCTGTTTTGTTAATGTTACCTTCGCGCAAGCGTTCAGCGGTTCGCCCCGCGTATTACTAACCCCCGCCAGCAGCGCTGCCGCCGGTTTGCCCTATTATGTAAACCGCACCGGCACTAACTTCAGTGTGTGCACCGCCGCACCAGCGCCACCCGGGCAGAATATTACGTTTGATTACGCGGTTTTCGATTAACAAAGCATGATCGATCATTTCTGAATTTGAAGAACTCAGGCGAAGTGCAGCCGGGGGTTGGTCCGGGGAGACCTGAGGCTCAGCGGGCAGCTTACCGCGCGGAAACGGTTCCGAGAATCAGAAATGATCGATCATGCTTGCTTTGGTCCTTAAATATCTAGGAACACAATCACCCGGTCGGCCTTCACGTGCATCAGGCCGCCAGAAATCCGGATTTTGCTCATTTTGCTTGCGGTGCGAACCACGATTTCGCACGGTTTTAGCAGCGTCATGAAGTTGTGGTGATGCGGCAAAATGTCGAACGGGCCGGTTTCGTTTTCGGCCGAGATACTGTAGCCCTGATCGTCAAAATACGTCTTGAACGGCGAGTACACTTTAATGTGCATCTCCGGCAAGGCTTTTTTATCTTTGACCGGTTTAGCATCAGCACCGGCTTTGGCGTTATCGGCCGCGATTTCTTCTGGGCTGCGAACACGGTTGATCTCACTCATACGATAATTTCTTCGACACCTTTCAGCATTTGATCACGGGTAAAGCGCTCACCCTTCAAAGCGTTCATGTCTTCCATGACGTACATGTTTTGCGAGAAGTAATTGATGAGCTTCTTGGCTTTGGCGTAGTCGCTGCGGTCGCCGGGAGAGAGTTCGTTTTCACCGATAATCGCGATGATGCCCTTCAAAGATTCATATTTTTGCAGCAGCGCTTGGACCTGCACGCTCAATACATAATGGCGATCACCGACAATCTCGGGCGTTAACAGGGAAGACGTGGTGCGAATGAGGTCCACCGCCGGGCGAATTCCCTGTTCGGCCACGGCACGACTGAGAACAATCACTGAATCGAGCTCGTGCTGGATCATCTGCACGGCCGGGTCACTGAGGTCGTCGGCAGGCACATAAATAGTCTGAACAGCGGTAATAGAACCGCTTGCACTCGAGCTCAAGCGATCCTGCAACGTTTTAATATCCGAGAAAATTGTCGGTTCGTATCCGCCTTCGGACGGAACCTGCCCCAGCATGGTGCCGATCTCGTTGCGCGCCTGCACATAACGGTACATGTTGTCGGCAAAGAACAAAATGTCTTTCTTTTGCTCGTCGCGGAAATATTCGGCCAAAGTTGCGGCCGATAAGCCGATCAAAGCACGACGCACCGGATTCTCATTCATCTGCCCAAAGAACATACAGGTACTGTCGAGCAGGTTTTTGCCTTTCAGCGTCTGATACAGCTCATGGCCTTCACGGATACGCTCACCGATACCGGTAAAGAAGCTGAAACCGGTGCCGCTCTGTGCCACGTTGTTCATGAGCTCCATGGTGAGCACGGTTTTGCCCACACCAGCACCACCGATGATGCCGATCTTGCGACCCTTCACAAACGGCGCAAAAAAGTCGATCACTTTAATACCGGTTTCGAGGATTTCGGGAGTGCGACTAGCAAAGGAGGTGTCGTGTGTGGCCGGGGTAAAGATATTACGCTTGGGCAACCCTTCGGGCACGGGCGGCAAACCATCGATCGGGAATCCGAGCGTGTCAACCACGCGGCCAATGAGCTCGTTGCCAACCGGAATTTCAATACCGCGCCCAGTGCGCTTGACCGGCATTCCCTTTTGGATAGTGCGATCAGATTGAATATTCAAACACTCGGCGCGATTACCGGGCTGCAAACTGTCTACCAACAGTGGCACCTGGTGCTTGTCGCTGACGCTGACGAGCAATACCTCGTGCACCTCCGGCATATCATCATCAAAGACAACCGTCACGATCAAATCTTTAATGGCGCGAATTACTCCTTGGCTCATTGCATTTTCCCTGCCGCTTTTAGGCCGTTGATCATTTCTTTGAGGCGTTCGTCGTTGGATGCGCGTTTGGCGCGGTGGTATTTCACGTTCAAGTCACTGTACAGTTCGTCGGCGCGCTCGTTACTGGCGGTCATGGCCCGGAACCGGCTGGCGTATTGGGCGAGCTTGGAGTCCAAAATCACCTGTCCAAGCGCAATTTGCAGCATTGAGCGCTCCAAGTGCACAATCACGTCGTAGGTGCTGGGCTCAAAAATATAGGTGGCTTCCGAGATTTCCTCATCGGCGGCGTGCGCATGCCGCGCTTGCTGCTGCACCGCTGTACTGAGCTCAATGCGCTTCACGTCCTGCACCATCAGCGAGGTGTAAGTCTGGTAAAACACCGTGGTGCTTTTGTACCCGCGCACTTCGTGGATTAGTGGCTGCACGTTGATGTTCTGGTCTTTGCTCGGCAAACTGAAGTATTTTTTGTATGATACGCCGGCCTGGGTCAGCTGTGTTGCGCCGTGGTGCCCGATCACGATAATATCTTGTTTGGCTGGGTCGTAATTTTCAAGCATCCAGTTAATGAGGTTTTGGTCGATGTCGCCGCTAAATCCACCCTCACTGGTGATTGCAATGTAGAGTTGCTTGTTGACCGCTGTTTCGCTGCCGGTGCGGCCGAAACGAAAAATGCTGTCCACGCGGATCTGCGAATAAATTTCCCACAACTCCTGGAAGAATTTTTGTGATTGCAGCACCTGGTTTTTTGTCTGGGCGATTTTCATGCTGGCGAGGCCTTCGAACACGCTCGTCAGGTTCACGATGGTATTCATCGAGTCGCGCTGCCGCATAATTTCCTGCGGGCGGATCATTTTTTGATCTCCTCGAGGCTTTTGAGCTTTAGGTCATTGCGGGCCGCTTCGAATTGTTCATCTTTGGTAACAGTTTGTGCAACCGCGTTTACATTGGCTTTCAGGCGCGCCACGTCGAGTACTTCATTGTCTTGCAGGTTGAGCGCGATGTCCATCATGAGCGTTTGCGCCACCAGCGAATAGCTTTCGCCCGGTGCTTGGTTGAGAATTTTGTACACTTGTTTGCCTCGCGCCAAGTCGCGCTGCGCTGCAATAGCGAGCTCCGAACCAAAGTGTGCAAATTCTTGTGCCTGTGCGTAGGCTGTTAACACCTTGAAGGTCTGCCCGGCAATCTGTTTTTGCCGCGTACTTTGCCCACGGCCACCAACACGCGTCACACTGAGTCCGATACTCACTGCGGGTCGCATGTTGTCGCGAAAAATATCCATATCGAGCACCCACTGTCCGTCGGTAATCGACATCACGTTGGTCGGTAAAAATGCCGTGATATCGCCGCTGGCCGCCAGCACCAGCGGTAGTGCGGTGAGGCTTTTGTGGTTGCGCTCTAGTTTTCCGGCACGCTCAAGCAGCGACGAATGTACATAAAACATGTCGCCTGGGAAGGAATCGCGGCCCGGACTCATGCCCGACAGCAAAGCGATTTCGCGGTAAGCATGCGCGTGATTGGTGAGATCGTCGTACACCACCAACACGTCGGTATCGCATTGCTGCCAGAGATACTCGCCCATTGCACAGGCAACGTACGGTGCCAAATAACTCAAAATAAGTGAATCGGCCATGGTCGAAACCACCACAATGGCGTTTTTGAGCGCATCGTTAGCTTCGAGCCTTGCCAGCAAGGCATCTACGTCGGTGCGCCGCTTGGCAATCATGGCGTAAATAACAATAATGTCGGTGTCTTTTTGATTGATTGCCAACTGCGTCGCCAGCGTACTTTTGCCGGATTTACTGTCGCCGAGCACCGCCAAACGCTGGCCGCGTAAAATCGGGAATAATTCATCAATCACCGTCACCCCGGTGATAAGCTGTTTGTCGAGTAGTTCACGCTCATACAGCATCGGCGCATCATAAAACACCGGCCACACCGCATCGGCCGCGATCGGCCCTTTGCCGTCTAACGGATCGCCCGTCACCGACACCACGCGCCCAATAAAATCTTTGCCCACTTTGGCAACCAGCTCGTTATGCTGGATCACGGCGAGCATTCCTATCGTGATCGCGCCGCTGCCGAGCTGCAACACCACCACATGATCTTCCATAACGTGCTGCACAAAGCCCTTGCTGCCGTCTTCAAACATGATGAGCGCATGCATGCTCACCGGATGTAAACCTTTGACCTTCACCAAAAAATGATCCACGCTAATCACTTCGCCCACGGGATTTCCGCTGGCAACCAACTTATCGAAATGTCGATTGTCGCTCACTTTTTCCCACCTATGGCGTCGATGAGCGATTGCTGGCTCTGGGTAAAGTTTTCGCGCAAACTAAAATCGAAAATTTTGTTCTCGGTGCGCACAACACAGCCCGCCGCAATGTTCGGCTGTAAACCGATCTGCACCATCACGTTCGGGTGGATATTGGTCCGGAACCAGGCAACTATCTTTTGCGTAAACAAAGCCGAGGGGTCCGCCGCAAAACTGATGTGCACACTGGGCGCATCTTTGAGCGAAGTAAGAAATAGCGTTAATCGTTCGCGATCAACGTCTTGCAAAAGGTTAAGCTGATTGGCACTCGCCAGATCGTCGAGCAATCGGCTGGTGCGCGGTGGCGTGGTGGCTGCGGATTTGCGCGCCTTGGCTTGTTCCATATAATCTTCAAATGCTTCGAGCTCGCGCCCTAAACGGTTCACGTCAATTACGCCCACGATCGCCGGGGGCAGAACCAACACCTCACGCGCCATTTTTGATATCCTCCAAAATGGCTTTTTTGCTGGTTTCGAGCTGGCTCAAAATGTATTCTAGCTGGTCGCTCAGATCAATTTGATTACCGATCGCACCCAAAATGTAGTGGTTTACAATTTCGGCCATTTTTTCATCAAACCGTTTGAGCCGCGCAGCTTTTTCTTGGGTAAACTCGGTTTCCAGCTGGAGCGTCAGCATTTTGCGCTGTTCATCAATCGTGGTTTTGGTTTTTTCGATGGAATCAATCGCCATTTGTTTGGCGTCACCGATGGCACTCTGATAGTTCTTGAAAGCATCCTCGAGTGAGCGAGTAATTTCCTGCTTCATGAACTCGTTCATTTGCGAGGTAGTTAGGCGCAAATCTTGCTGCAGGAACATGGCGTTTTCGCCAATGATTTTCTCAAAGTGCAAACGCCCGCGGTTGCGGAGCTCCTCGCGGAATTCGTCGTTAAAGATGTGCTCGACGTCTTCTTCGGCGGCTTTTTGGAATTCCTCGGTTGCCGAATGCTTGTTCGAGCCGGCTTTGCCGCCACCCTTGAGGTGCAAAACCACCCAAATAAAACCGGCCGCGCTCGCAGCTAAATATCCCAAGATAAGCACCAGCCACCAAATTGTCATGTATCCACCCTTTTCATCAAGATGCTCACGCTTATAACTTCAGTAATAAATATACCGCAAAAATGCCTGCAAGGAAAATAATTAGTGCCAGCATACTCACCTGGATAAGGCTCCGGGTGATACTGGTTTTGGCGAGCGGATTGCGCCCAACTGCGGTAATGCTACTACGAACTCCGGCGTATAAGAGACTCCCGGCAATGAGCACGCTGGCGGCCAAGGCCACAAGTGATACATAGATCCGGTTATCGGTCACTGGTTTGCCCGAAACGGCTTGTGCGGTTTTTTGCAAAAAGCCTGGCAGATTGCTCACCGTAACTTTGAGGTTCGGATTGCGCGCCACACCGATCGTCACCGGAATCCGAGCCAAGCTCACTAGTTTTTTACTGCCATTATTATCAGTAAGTTGCACCGTGCTTTCAGTGCCGGTACGCCCGTCAAAACCCTGCAACGCTTTGCCAATGACAAACGCCTCGTTGTCTCCCGCCTTCATACCCACGCCGTCTAGGGCTGAAATCGTAATGTAATCGCCGCTCGCAACGGGACCGTTTTGGGTGCTTAGCAAAACATCATACTGCCCGGCTGTGGCGACATATACCTGCGTACTTGTGCCATTATTACTGAGATTAACCGGAGAGTCATTGGCCGAAACCACCACACCATACATAGCGTTTATGTTGTTCTGGGTGAGCGCCTGCACTTGGGTTTTTGAGCCTTCTTTCAGCGCCACAATTAGCCCTTTTTGAAGCGTTTTGTCGCTGCCATATCCCTGTGGCACCTCTTGACCTTGCGCATGCACACCAGCCACCGCACTCATCACCAGCCCGCATATCACGAACAGAGAGCCAATGAAGCGCTTATGCCTAATCATTACCTCAAGTATAACCGGTTTGACGTATGGCGTAAACAGATTACGAAATCAACTTGCGCAGCGCTTGGACCGCAGTTTTCACCGCTTGTTCGTCGGTAAGACGTCCCATGGTAAGGCGTAAGGAAGCCTGAGCAGCTTCGTCGGCCACTCCCATAGCGCGAAGCACATGCGAAGGCTCCTCGTTACTTGCGCTGCAAGCAGAACCGGCGGCACACAAAATGCCGGCTTCATCGAGTGCAATCAAAAGGCGCTCGTTATCCTGTCCGGGCACCGTAATATGCACGTTGTTTGGCAAGCGCGTTTTTAGGGTGCCGTTGATAATTATGTTTGGGATTGCCGCAGTGAGCTCGTCAAAAAAGAATTGTTGGAGTTTTTGAAGTCGCGACCCTTCCTCGTGGCGTCGTTGCTGTACCAAATCAAACGCTTTTGCAAATCCGATAATCCCGGGCACGTTTTCGGTGCCGCTGCGCAAGTTTCGCTCTTGGCCGCCGCCTACAATATCTGGTTGCAAGCGTACATGGCTCGCTACGAACAACGCACCCGTTTGTTTTGGTCCGTAAATTTTCCCCGCGTTGAGTGTAAGCAAATCCACGCCGAGCCGAGCCGTATGCAGATCCAAATACGCCGCCGCTTGGCAAGCATCGGTGTGCAAGTACAGCGGCAAATCGTTGCCGGCGCTACGGCGTTCTTTGCGAACGGCAGCTATTAATTGCGCAATCTGACGAATCGGCTGTACTGAGCCGACTTCATTGTTTGCATACATAACACTTATCAAAACGGTTTTACCGTCGATTAAAGTTTTAAGTTTTTCCACTTCGACCAAACCGGCAGCCGTTACCGGTAGCTCACGGTGATCATATTGGGCGGCAGGCTGCAGCACCGATTCGTGTTCGATCGCGCTGGTTATAACATTCCCTTCAGGAAATTGGCGCAACACGCCGTGGACAGCCAGGTTATTAGCTTCGGTTCCACCCGCGGTAAAGATGATTTCGGATGGCTTGGCGCCGAGCCAGCCCGCGACGCTCGCCCGCGCCTGCCCCACAACTTTCTTAACTTCGTGCGCCGCCCAATAGGTAGCGGACGGATTATAAAAAACTTCGGTAAAATACGGCTGCATAGCTGCTAGCACCGCTGGATCCAGAGGAGTAGCAGCGGCGTAGTCGAAATAGAGCGCCGGTGTGTTTGTGGTCATAACGCTCAGTATACGTGGTTAGGCGGCCAAGCCGTAGAGTTCGGCGTTGACTGCTTTGTTGTAGGCTTTGATTGCTTTACAAAAGTGGATAGTTTCGAGTTCGCTCAACAGCTGGTAGGGCTGGTTGTCTTGGGCTTTAAAGATGCCGTTCGGGCGAATGTCGTATCGAGTAGTTACCAAGTGGCGTTTGCCTGCAGTATCGGTCCACTCTTCGTGCCAAATCCAGGTGTAGCGGTCGAGGCAAAAAAATTCGCGGTGCGCGCCAGGACGAACTTCGCCAAACAATTTACCACCGATTTCGGCTTCGCGCGTCAGGATTTCACGGTATAAACGGGCATTACGCTCGTCTTGGTGCTGCAAGAATAACTTAGCTAATAGACTCATAGTAAGCCTCTTGTGCGCCGGCTGGCGGCATTTGTTCCTGAATCATGTTGGGTTCGGGTTGATTGGCAGGCATTTCGACGGTAGTTGTTGGAACACTGGCAAAACGACCGGCGATTTCAGCAGTTCCCGGTGCAGGAGTTGCCATTTCGCCGCTATCGTTTTGGGCTACTTGAGTAGCATCGAGCTGAGCGGCAATAGCAGGGTCAATTTCAAAAGTACCGAGTTTCCCAACAAGCCCGGGATAGTTCGTAAGTGCAGCGCGATCGGCATCCAAACCACTCCCGACCCGGGTCAGCAAACGATCTTGGTGCATTTGCTCTTCCGGGCTCAGCGATTTTGGCGCTTCGCCATGATGACGCAATCCTAAAAATTGCATAATATTCCTCTACTCCAAACTAAATAAAGCCGTAGCGCTTTTCGACGAGCTAGCGGCCAACGCCTCGAGGGATTCCCCGCGAAGGTCGGCTAAGAACTCGGCTGTTAAACGTACGTGCTTTGACTCACACACTTTACCACGCTCGGGCTCCGGTGTCAAGAAGGGCGCGTCGGTTTCGAGCAAAATCCTATCTGTTGGAACTGCTTTCGCTGCGGCGAGTTGCTCAAGATTTTTCGTAAAAGTCATGATGCCGTTCAACCCCACGTACAGTCCGCGCGCCAAAATTTGCTCAAGTTCTTTCTGCCCGGCCGTAAAACTATGGATCACGCCTCGAATGCCCTCATATTCATCAAAAATCGGCCAAAAGTCCTCGAATGCATCCCGAACGTGAAAAATTACCGGCAGATTATGTTTCTTCGCCAGCTCAAGTTGGAATCTGAGCAGCTGTATTTGGGCGGCTTTGGGTGAGTGATTATAGAAGTAATCGAGTCCGCATTCGCCAATCGCGACTACTTTCGGTGAGCCGGCCAAGGCGGCAAACCGCGCCAACGCCTCAGGGTTATCACTATAGCGCTTTGTTTCGTGGGGGTGAATGCCGACGCTTGCCCACAATCCGTCGCGCGGACCCACGAATTTTACCGCCAGCTCACTGTCTTCCACCGTACAGCCCACACAGATCAGCCGATCAACACCGGCTGCTTTTGCTTCGCGGATCATCGCGAGCGGATTGCGTTTTTTGCCGTCGCGCTCCCACACTTTGTGTACACCTTCGTCGCCAAAATCAGCAGCTTCGGGCAATGCCTCGTGAATGTGACAGTGCGTATCGGTGAGCGAAATTGTCATGTGGCCGTCCTTTGGCGCTTACTTTCTTCCATAAAAGCTTTACCAAACTTCGAGACAGAGCTCATAAATTGTCCCCGTGCTTCCGGAGGCACGGGCAAACTGCGGGGCCCGGAATCAATCAGCTCATATCCGCGGGCAACTGAGATTGAGCCATATTTGCGATATGCGCGTTCCGGCAACCATCGCCGTGTAGCAACAACAATGGGTACTCTGCCCAAATCGCCCAGACTAAGCCGCACGATCGAAGAAATATCAGGTTGAAAGGGCAACGGCATTGGCGGTTCTGCAGTACGCATGTTCGACCAGCAATCCAGCATTGAACGCACCCCGAAGCCCGATAAAGTCATGAGGCGATATATGCCCACCAGCGCTACATCACGCGGGGTATTAACGCCCGAAGCAGCAAGTTCTTTTACCGGGTCTTGGACCGCTGCAGTCGGCACATAGTCTTTAAAAAAATCGGCAGATTCAGCTCCCAACAAAAGATCCCAACGCGGATCGTGCGGGTCTTCGATAAGAGGAGCTAACGCCTCAGGTCCGGCAACGGCAATAATTTCAGCCCGAGCAATGGCCCCACTTGCACGATCACCCATTACGCAGCCGTTGGCTGAGCCGGTTCTTTTTTCGGGAACAACGTGCCTTCGAGCGGCGTTACCAAACCTTCGCGGAAAATGCCTTGAATCTTCGCCGCAGTGTCGGGCAGGAATGGCTCGAGCAAATCAGCGATTTCAAGCAAGCAACTTACTTGGTATGCAAGCACTTCACGGAGATGATCCATATCGTTTTCTTTGGCGATACTCCATGGTTTTTCCTCGTCGATATATTGGTTAAGGCCGCGGACTTGCTCCCAGATTTGGTCGAGTGCGCGATCAAATCGGCAGGTATCAATTGATTCTTGGATGTGCCCGGTGTCGTGCTCGGCTTCGGGAATTTCGCCCACAATGCCGCCCTGATACTTCTCAATCATGGCAGTAGTGCGCTGCACAGCATTACCCAGTTCGTTCGCAAGCTCGTTGTTGTAGGCCGCTTCGAATGTCGCCCAAGTAAAGTCGCCATCTTCGTAAGCCGGAATATGGCGCAAGAAAAAGTATCGGAACGCATCAACGCCATACTCCGCCACAATTTGTTCCGGCGAAATCACATTGCCAACCGACTTGCTCATTTTTTGGCCGTTGACATTGATAAATCCATGCACATAGAGCGTTTCCGGCAGCTGCACATTGAGGCTCATGAGCATCGCGGGCCAGATAGCAGCGTGAAAACGGATGATATCTTTGCCCACAATCTGCACGTTTGCCGGCCAGAAGTTTTTAAAGTCTTCGTGCTCCGGATAGCCAAGTACCGTGATGTAGTTCATCAGCGCCTCGAACCACACATACATCACCTGTTTTGTATCGCCTGGCACCGGAATACCCCACGAGAGTTTTTCAGCGGGGCGGCTGATGCTGATGTCGTCCAGGCCTTCCTTTAAAAGACTGAGAATTTCGTTACGCCGTGTCTTTGGTACAATTTGCAATTGCTCCTTTTCGATCGCTTCACGGATTTGCTCGGTGTAATTGCTGAGTTTGAAGAAATAGTTTTCCTCTTGGAGCTTTTGGTAAGCCTGTGGGTGATTCGGATCCATACGCTCTGGATCGGCCTGTGATTCCGGCACAAATTCTTCTTGGCGCACGTCGTACCAACCGGTGTAGGTGCTTTTATAGATGTCGTGTTCGAGCGCTTTCCAAATGAGTTGGGCGCGTTGCTCGTGGCTTTTGTCGGTAGTGCGGATAAAGCGGTCGTTGCTGATGTTGAGGAGCTTTCCAAGATCGCGGAATTTGCCGCTGATCTGGTCTACGAATGCTTGCGGCTCGAGGCCTAAACTTTGTGCTTTTTCGGCAATCTTGGTGCCGTGCTCGTCGGTACCGGTGCTAAAAATGGTCGGTTTTCCTTGTTTTCGGGCAGCGCGGGCCAAAACATCGCCGTACAAGATTTCCATACCAAAGCCAATGTGCGGCTCTCCGTTAACATACGGAATAGAGGTCGTTACGTAATAGTTCATAATTTTAGTCTACCTGTTTTTACTGTGAAAAGATAATTAAGTCGTCGCGTGAAAAATCTATGCCCGGCGGGGCATCATGCGCATTCGAGATACTGCTTGGGTACTCATTTCGAAATAATTATAACATTACGCGGAAACATCGGGGAAAAATTGCTCGAAGACTTCAGCGAAGCCAGGGAGTAATTGATGCTTATACACGTCTTCGGGCGACATCCATTCGGCTTTTTCGGTTTCCCAATCGGTTATGTGCTCCTGCGTTTTAACCGTCACGAGTACCGCTACAACCAGCCAGGTTTTGTTATATTCCGGCGCTTCTTGCAGCACTACGTTTCCACGTTTAATGCTCACGATATCGAGCGGGCCCAGGCCAAGCTCCTCGCGGAGTTCCTCGAGTACCTTGTCTTCGATATCCTGCGTGTCGTCCAAAAATCCGCTGGCGCCGTTCCAGTAACCCGGGTACAAACGCATTTCGTCACTGCGTTTTAAAAGTAGCACACGCCGACCGTCAGTTACGACGCAGTTAATGGTAGGTGCGTAGCGAATATTCGTGTAGTCAACTTGACCTGGTTTTGGGGTAAATTTTGGTTCTGCCATCGCCTTTTATGGTAGCAAAGTACCGGTCGTTATAAAACCGTTCTCAAGAAGATGCAGGTATTAGGCCTTGCAATCCAGAGCAGGCTGCGCAAATACGGGAACGGCTGCGAGATCAGCCGCAGTGTCGTGTACAAAATGCTCCATGCTTTGGGCGATGTTGCTACGTACACACGCTACCGCTTCGGCACTTACCGTTTCAGAGAGCACTTTGTTGCCGTTCGGGACATCAATAGTCTGTACGTGCGAATAACCGCTGTCGGTGCCTGCAAATACCTTGGTCGCCGGCTGCTCCATAGGATGCGTTTCGTAAGATTGCCATACCGCGGTGTTATCAGTGAGGCTCATTTCGGTGCTAACGTCTCCCGCTTGCGTAGGGATGCCGGCTTTTGACGCTTGGCGGTAAGTTTTTACCGTAACCGAGGCCACTTTCCCCGCAAATTCTTCGGGAGTTACGGTAAGCGATGCATCGGCATCGGCGTAAAAATCGAGCTCGCCCTGATTGTTTTGAGCGGGGAATTTTACCACCAATAGTGTGTTCGAACCGCTTTCGCGATCAGCACGATTAGCGAGCGACACATGATCGTAGCAGCGGCGGATCGTAAGCGCCAAGGACTGCATTGGTGTTTCGCCGGCAACTGCCTGCTCGAATTGCCCGCAGCTTACGGGTGCCGGGTGTGCCTCGCCGTCGATAGTGCAACCCGCTGTAGCGACCAGTACGCCCACCGTCAGTGCTTCACCAATTTTTCGACCTACTTTATTCATTGTTTAAACTTCCTGTCCACAACCTGATTGCTTGTAAGTTTTTGCATGAGCAGTGAACTCGCGTACGCACCGAGAGCGTAGGGCCGGCCGTTTTGGACGGCTCCCTGTTGCTCCG
>Ga0207701_10001957_pt1 | contig 21394 bp, 13 predicted proteins | sample KBSSwiSSwithPhiX_FD_184294 | JGI IMG/M metagenome (GOLD analysis project Ga0207701, IMG submission 184294) | Switchgrass rhizosphere bulk soil microbial communities from Kellogg Biological Station, Michigan, USA, with PhiX - S5 (SPAdes) (version 2) | ecosystem: Environmental > Terrestrial >... | reverse complement strand
GAGTTGCTGTCAGTTTGTCCGATCGTGCCGTCCGTGGTGTAGATCGCCGATGTCGCCCCAAACAACGCAGTGCCGTTGTATTCCGTGTTGGAATCGATATTGTCGATCTCGCCGAGAATATTCAGATACTCGGCATTTGCCGCGGTAATCTGGGTGGAATTCATCGTTCCATTGGAAGCTTCAGTGGCCAGTGTGACTGCGCGATTCAGCAAGTTGGTGACCTGCGCCATTGCGCCATCAGCAACCTGCAACATGTCTACGCCTTCAGAAGCGTTCTTCGCCGATTGCGAAAGTGCGGTGGCCGCGGCCTGAAGACCATTGGCCAGCGAAAGGCCGGCTGCGTCGTCTGCCCCGGAGTTGATCCGGGATCCAGACGACAGTTGCTGAAGGGTTTTAGAGAGCGAAGCCTGCGTATTCGCAAGGTTGTTTTGTGCGTAGATCGCAGAGATGTTATTCAAAACGCCTAATGCCATAAAGATTCTCCTTTGTGAGTTGCATTGATCCCGGCTCCTTGTTTCGGTGCCTGGTTAGGTTGCGAAAACTGTTCACTCGCCTTTCCAGACCACTTCATGCAGGAGCAATGTTGTTCACTGCCTTTATCGGCGCGCGTCGTAAACCCTTTATCTCTCCTGCAAACTTTCTTCTCCATCTGTGAATCATCCTTTTCGCGTCGTGGCCGATAAACATTGAAGACGCCACAAAGGGAATCTCCAAAATGATTGACCTCACCAAGCTCAACGGAAATGCAATGGTATTGAACAGTGATTTGATCAAGACGGCCGAATCCTCTCCTGACACGATGCTCACTCTCATCAACGGAGAAAAACTGATCGTCCGCGAGGATCTTGCGGAGGTGATTGGCCGGGTCCTGACCTACCGCGCACGCTTGCTGGCGGACGTTGCCCGGCGAGTGTCGTCAATCGCTGAATTGCAGCAGGCAGCCGCATGGGTGAGTCTTGACATATCAGGTGTGCAAGGTGGGAGCCAGATTTCATCAAGCAACGCTTCAACTGAAAGCAGTAATGATTGAGCCCTGGTGCCCATCTCACCGAAACAGGGGAGCGCACAATGGACAAGGCAAGCATCGGCGGAGTGGTTCTGGCAATTGCCGGAATTGTCGCGGGGCTGTTGATTGAAGGCGGCACACTAAACCAGATTCTGCAGCCCACTGCCGCGCTCATTGTCTTTGGGGGCACCATGGGCGCCGTGCTGCTGCAATTTCCGCTGACCACGGTGACCGGCGCCTTCCGCAGCATGGCTCGGGTGTTTGTTACGCCTGCGAGACAGAACGATATGCTCATCGCCCAGTTGGTATCATTCGCCAACAAGGCTCGTCGCAACGGTGTGGCTTCGCTCGATGCTGACCTGAAGACAATTCAAGAGCCCTTTTTGAAGCAACCGCTCATGCTGGCCGTTGATGGTACGGAGCCAGCCGAGCTACGCAAGATCATGCGCGTAAGTCTCGATTGCACATCGGAGCGGGAGGAGCGGCTGCCCGCGGTCTTCGAATCTGCCGGAGGATTTTCGCCAACGATCGGCATCCTCGGCGCGGTGCTCGGCCTCATTCAAGTGATGCAACATCTGGACAACATCCAGGAGGTGGGCCGAGGTATTGCCGTGGCATTCGTAGCAACGATTTATGGAGTCGGCATCGCAAACCTTTTCTTTTTGCCCTTTGCCGGCAAGATGCGTATCCACTTGCGGGAGGAGCATCAACGTCGCGAGATGATGCTCGAAGGGGTCATTTCAATTCTCGAAGGGATGAACCCGCGCATGCTCGAAGTGAAACTGTCAGGCTTCTTGAAGGAATCAGAGAAGCCGGTGAAGGAGCACGCCACATGAATCCCCGCGTACATCGGTCCCGCGTCACTCATGACCGATGGCTTGTCTCGTATGCTGATTTCATAACACTGCTCTTCGCGTTCTTCGTCGTGCTCTATGCCTTCGCAAAGGCGGATCAAAAGAAGCAGTCGCAGGTGTCTGTCGCCATTGACTCGGCGTTTCAATCGCTGAGCGTCTTGCCAGCCGATATTGGTGGGGTTGCGAACTGGTCGCGAGTCCGGTCAGGCAACACTCAGTCTGCAAAAGCACTCGTAAGCCCGTCTGGAGTGGTGATGAAGGAGCAGATTCTTTCACCGGCACAAGTCGCGTCCGACCTTGAACAGATTCGCCGGGAGCTGCAAAATGTTCTGGCTGACCCCATTGCGCGACACACCGTCTCAGTTCAGATGCAGCGAGATGGCTTGGTCATAAGTTTGCGCGAGGCCGGCTTTTTCAATTCAGGTTCGGCAAGTCCGCGATTGGAAACGCTTCCCACGCTTCGCAAAATAGGGGATTCGCTGAGCCGCACTCCCTACGATGTGCGCATTGAAGGTCACACCGATAATGTTCCAATTCATAACCTCGAATTTGACTCGAACTGGGAGCTCTCGTCCGCTCGCGCCACGCACATCGCGAGGCTCTTCCTCGAGATGCATGCAGTCGCCCCTCAAAGACTCTCTGCTGCAGGCTATGGTGAGTTTCATCCTCTTGCAAGCAACGAGACTGCCGAGGGACGCGCAGAGAATCGCCGCGTTGATTTGATTGTGATGCCGCGTTCGAAACTCGACCTCTCAGCCTTCAAACAATCGCACTCGATCGAAGGGTGGCAAAAGATTGCAGACGAGTAACCTCATCGATCACTGGGTTACACCCAGCACCTTGACGATCACGCGTTTGCGTCTCTGGCCGTCAAATTCGGCGTAGAAGATGCGCTGCCACGTGCCGAGATCCAATCGACCCGCGGTGACCGGCAACGTGGTTTCATGATGCAACAACAGTGATTTCAAATGCGCATCGCCGTTGTCTTCGCCTGTCTGGTGGTGCTTGTAATCGGGTCGTGCGGGCGCCAGCTCTTCGAGCCATTTGCCTATATCTTCGATCAGTCCGCTTTCGTGATCATTCACGTACACCGCAGCGGTTATGTGCATCGGCGAAACAAAGCACAGACCATCTTGTACCCCGCTGCGCTTCACAATCTGCTCCACCTCATTCGTAATATGCACCATCTCGCGGCGCTTTTTGGTCTCAAATACCATGTATTCTGTGTGGCTCTTCATGTGCTCCTCCGGATCGGCCCTCGACCGAAATAGAACCATTTGGGCTCATGGCCTTATCCTAATGAAGGCGTAACCGAGATGAGTACATCCGCAGCCGAAAATCTAATGCAGCTTGGAATCGGCCAATTAGGAGGCGGCTTCCCCGCTGCAGCGGTTGAGTCATTCCGTGCGGCGATTGCGGCCGACTCAGCATACATTGAGGCGTACCATGGCCTTATTCGTGCACTGCGAGAAGCGGGCCGGCAGGAACAGTCCATTGCTGCCGCCCTAGCGTTGACGGCTCTGACGCCGAACGATCCTCAAGCCCACACCGTTCTTTCCATTTCTCTGCGGCATGGCGGGCATCTGCCTGAAGCGGAGGCGGCCGCAACTCGTGCTCGCATTTTGGAATGGAAACTCCAACTGCAACGGTCGCCAGAGAAGGGCTCTCGACTTTGAAGGGGGGGCGGTTCTTCGATGCGCCACGGCGACTTCGCCGTATGCATGATCAGCTCGCGGCAGTTTACGGCCCGCAGCACTGGTGGCCGGCATCGAACACCTTCGAGGTTATACTCGGGGCCTATCTCACTCAGAATACATCGTGGAAGGGCGTTGAGATGTCGCTGGCCAACTTGGGTCGCGCAGGAGCATTGACCATAGAAGGCCTGCGCCGTGTATCTCTCAATGATTTGCAGGATCTGATCCGGCCGTCCGGCTTTCAGACGCGCAAAGCTCCTGCCTTGAAGGCATTTATCGCAGCGCTCGACGCCGAGTTTGAGGGCTCGCTCGATAAGATGGCCGCGACACCGACGGAGAGGCTCCGCAAGCGGCTTCTGAACCTGCCCGGAGTTGGACCAGAAACCGCGGATGCCATCCTGCTCTACGCGCTGGGACATGCAGTCCCCGTTGGTGACGAGTATCTGCGGAGGATCGTCGAGCGCCACAAACTGACTGATCAAGTGCCAAGTCGCAATCGCAGCGGGTACGAATCGCTGGTCCAACTGACTCGCAAAGCGTTTTCATCGGAAACGCAAGGCGATCATGCGCAATTCTTCAACGAGTTTCATGCCCTAATCGTCGCTGTGGGTAAGGCGCACTGCGGAAGGACTCCGCGTTGTGCGGACTGTCCCCTTCGCGAAGATCTGAAAATCGCAGGCCGATGCGACACTGACTGACAAAAGGACGGACGCGTTGCGCTGTGCGAGCGGTCCTTAGTCGATTCAGGGCTCGTCTGGTACAAAGGTGGGTGGCCGGTGGGCCCGCATCATGAGCTTCCAGATCTTGTTCGGGGGGGATAGTTTGAAAAAAAATTCTGCGCGATCATTGGTAATTTTCTCTGCTTTCATGTTTTGGGTTCTGTCACCGTATCTCGAGGCTGCAACCTCAGCACCACCCGCTCCTCTCTTGCTTTCGAGCGGCTGGAAGTTACAGGACGTAGTGAAAGCAACGCAGCCTGGCGCTGAAGTGTCCAGTTCGAAATTCAAATCAGATGGCTGGTTTCCGGCGACTGTTCCAGGGACAGTTCTGACGACCCTCGTGAACAATCATGTTTACCCAGAACCCCTTTATGGCGAGAACAACCGCCCGGAGACGATCCCCGAGAGTCTGGCGCGCAGTTCTTACTGGTACCGAACGCAAATTGAAGTTCCCAAATCGTACAAGGGTCACCACGTCTGGTTGAATTTCGATGGAATCAACTACTCCGCTGCCGTCTGGGTGAATGGAACTCAAGTTGGGACTATCCGCGGTGCGTTTATCCGAGGCATCTTCGACATTACGGCAAATGTGAGGCCGGGAAAAAAAGCAGTCGTGGCTGTTCTGGTAACACCGCAGCCTCATCCGGGGGTACCGCACGAACATACTCTGCGTGCAGGCATGGGACAGAATGGCGGAATCACCGCAATCGATGGCCCTACGTTTCTTTCAACCATTGGATGGGACTGGCTCCCTGCGATTCGAGATCGAGACACAGGTATTTGGCAAAGGGTGTTTCTTTCGGCGACAGGGTCAGTAGTGATCAAGAATCCTCTCGTCACAACCGATCTCCCTCTGCCGCGAACGGACTCAACTGACGTAGCGATTCAAGCCACAGTCGAAAACGTCACCGACCAGCCCGTGAATGGCGTGGTCCAGGGGCAGATCGAGAATTTGTCGTTTCAGCAGGAGGTCGAACTCGCGCCTCATTCTTCGAAGTTGGTGAGTTTCGATGCAAGGACTACGCCGGCCCTTCACATCGAGAAGCCCAGGTTGTGGTGGCCGAACGGTTATGGGCCGCAGAATCTCTATTCCCTTCGTCTGACTCTCAAGACAAAAGACAAAATCTCGGACGCTCAGGATGTCAGCTTTGGTGTCCGCAAGGTCACTTACAGCGTGCCGGGAACTGAAAATCTTACGATTTCGGTGAATGGCGTCCAAGTGTTCATCCGCGGAGGAGACTGGGGTCTCGACGAAGGGATGAAGCGCATTTCGCGAGCGCGGCTCGAGGCCCAGATCCGCATGCACCAGGCGGCGAATATGAATATGATTCGCAACTGGGTCGGTCAAAGCACTGGCGAAGATTTCTATGCGCTATGCGATAAGTACGGAATCCTTGTTTGGGACGAATTTTTCCAGGCGAATCCGAATGACGGACCTGACCCAACGGACATCGAAACGTACATATCGAATGTCCGGGACAAGGTCCTACGGTTCCGAAATCATCCCTCGATTGTGCTTTGGTGCGCACGAAATGAGGGCTACCCGCCTCCGGAGATCGATGCGGCACTTCGAAAGATTCTAGCCGAACTCGAGCCAACCCGTCGTTATCAGCCCAGTTCAACTGACGGAGCCGGCGTTCGTTCGCATGGTCCATATTTCTGGCGAACACCGCGCGAGTTCTACAAAGTGACCGACGACTTCTTCAAGACCGAAACTGGGAGTGTCTCTGTGCCGACGCTTGAGTCGATTCACGGCATGATGCCGCAGAAGGATTGGGAGACAATCAACGACGACTGGGCCGAGCACGATATGGCAAAAGGCGCTCAGCACGGGGACACATATCCAATCGTCCTCGCCAGCCGTTACGGCAAGCTCGCAAACCTTGCCGACTTCGTTCGTAAAGCGCAACTGGCCAATTACGAGGCCTTTCGCGCGATGTATGAAGGCCGGAACGCGCAATTGTTCCACCCGACCACGGCCATCCTTACCTGGATGAGCAGCCCTGCCCAACCCAGCTTTGTTTGGCAGCTCTATCACTACGATCTTGAGGCCAACTCATCCTTGTTCGCGGTTATGCATGCTTCTGAGCTGGTCCACATACAGTTCAACGAAGCGAATGGCATCTTGCAGGTAATCAACAATCTCCCTGAGGCGCTTACTGGAGCAGTCGCGCGGGTTGCTGTATACAATCTGGACGGCTCTCTTACGTATAAGAACGAGATCCCGGTAACTGCTCCGGCGGATGTCGCCACCGCTCTGGGTCCGGTCAATTTTCCGGCGTCGGTATCTTCTGTTCATTTTTTGAAGCTTGAACTGCACGACGCATCAGGCAAGCTGATCTCAGGAAACCTCTATTGGCGAGCTTTGCCGGAGCACCAGGATGACCTCACGGATCTCGCAAAAATGCCAGCCGTGACTCTTGAAGCGAAATCAGAACGCACGGATAGAGACGGCAAGCGATTCCTGACGATCACGTTGCACAACCCGGGGGCGAACATCGCCCTCATGAGTCATTTGCAGTTACGCCGCAAACGATCAGGGGAGCGTGTGTTGCCTGCCTATTACAGCGACAATTACGTGTCCCTGGTGCCGAACGAAACTCGCACAATCACGATCGAGGCGGATGAGAAGGATTTTAATGGCGAGGATGCTTTGGTGGTTATCGACGGTTGGAATGTCTCGGTTGCGACATCTGGCGGATCCGGCGTTGACATAGCGCCTAATCTGGAGGCACAGCCTGATCACTGGCCTGTTACTGGACTTCCGTTTGAGACAACGAATCTACGCTGAACGGCCACAAGGGCGCTCGTTGTCGGGGATCATGGTCCGCACGAATGAAGAGGCTCTTCCGGTTAGGCCGAGCCTCTTCTCTGCAACGACACGATCTGGGTAGCGTCGTTGATTATGGCTAGTTGACGGTCAGGAGCGTCGTTCCCGTTGTGCCCTTGAACGTGGCATTGATGTTGGTCTGACCGTGAGTAGCGCTGGATGCGCGTCCTGTCTTGTCCACCACTGCCACAGTCGGAGTAGAGGACGTCCATTGTGAAACGGTTGTAATGTCCTGCGTCGACCCATCACTGAACAGACCCATCGCAGCAAACTGCTGCATTGACCCGAGAGCGATGGTGGGCGATGCCGGTGTGACCGTAATGCTTTGGATCGTCGCGTTGGAGACGGTGAGTGTAGTTGTCGCCGGACTCAAGTTCCCGTAGATGCCAGAAATGGTCACCGATCCTGCGGCTAATCCGGTGGCGATGCCGGATCTGTTGATGACGGCATATTGATAGTTGGATGTCTGCCAACGTGCGGATGGCGTGAGATCCACAGTCGTTACTCCGTCGCTAAAGGTTCCAATCAATGCAAACGGCTGGGTTGTGCCAACTGCCATTGTTGCATTTGACGGGGTGAGACTCAACGATTGCACTGTCATTGAAGTGATGGTCAGCGATGTGGAACCGGTGATTCCGTTCAGGCTGGCGTAAACCGGGACCACTTTGTTTGAGGACCGCTTGGTGCGAACTACTCCGCTGCTCGAGACGATTGCGTAGCGTCCGGTGTTGGTGTGCCATGAGACACCTGACAGCACCAGATGCGAACCGTCGCTGAAGTTACCCGTCGCCGTCAGTTGAATCTTTGAATGTGGCGGCACGATCGGATTTGCCGGGGTCACCGTGATGGAGATGAGCGTTGCAGTGGAAACGTTAAGGGTAGCCGATCCGCTGAGCCCACCATAGTTCGCGGTGATTGTCGTCGCTCCTGCGCTCAAGCCGGAGGCCAATCCCGTGTTGCTGATCAAAGCGACGCTTGCGACTGAGGAACTCCATGCCGCCTGCGAGCTCAGATCCTGGGTGCTGTTGTCGGTGAAGACACCCGTCGCCGTGAACTGCACATTTCCCTTCACGCCGACGACCGTTGTCGCCGGAGTGACCACGATGGATGTGAGAGTTGCCGGCGTGACTGTCAGGGTCGCAGTCGCCGACAGGGAACCGTAGGTGACAGTGATGGTCGATTGACCTGGGGCAATTGCTGTAGCCAGGCCAAGCGCGCTAATGCTTGCGGTTGATGCTGACGACGAAGCCCAGGACAATCCGGCGGTGAGCGGTTGGATGCTACCGTCACTGTAGATGGCGTCTACCGAGTACTGTTGCGTGGTACCGCTCGCAATCGAAGCTGTGATCGGTGTCAGGCTCAGGGACTCGGCGACTGCTGCCGTTACATACACCGAGGTGGTGTTCGACATTCCATCTGCGGTCGCCGTGATTGTGACCGGGCTACCATTGCTATCGGACACGCCGGTGACTACACCTGAAACCGGATCAACCGAGGCAATCGTCGGATCGGACGACGTCCAAACGGCGTTGGTTAGCGTCTGTGTCGTGTTGTCACTGTAGCTTCCAGTCAACACCAGTGGGAACTGGCCGCCGATCGGGATGTATTGATCGTCGGGTGCAATGTCAATCGAATTCAATACTGCAGCAGTCACCGTAAGGGAAGCTGTTCCGCTTACCGTTCCGGAAGTTGCCGTGACTGTGGCTGCACCTGCACTGACACCGGTTGCGAGTCCGGTTGGATCTATCGTGGCGAAATTAATCGCACTCGACGTCCAGATGACGCTGTTGGTGATGTCGGTGGAACTACCGTCTGAGAAGATGCCGTTGGCTGCGAACGCCTGTGTCTGACCAGTCGCGATTGAAGCGGTCGATGGTGTCACTATGATCGAGTTGAGTTGAGCCGCGGTCACAGTCGCAACTGCTGTGCGGCTTACTGCGCCAAGGGAAGCCGTAATGGTCGAACTACCTGCAGATACGCCCGTCACCATGCCGGAGCCGCTAACGGTAGCGACGTTTGTGGCGCTAGAGCTCCAAGTTACCTGAGAAGTCACATCCTGCGACGTGCCGTCGGGGTAAACAGCCTGGGCAGTTAACTGCTGGTTCTGACCCGAAGCAATCGAGAATAGTGCCGGCGAAATCGTAATGGAGGAAACGGACGCCGCATTGACAACAACCGACGCAGTACCTGAAACCGATCCCATGGTGGCCGTGACCGTAATCGTGCCCGCCTTCAATGCAGTTAGAAGGCCTGCGTTGCTTACGGTGGCTACCGTCGCGTCCGAACTTTGCCAGGTCACTTGCGTGGTGAGTGCCTGTGTGCTGCTGTCAGAATAGGTTCCCTGAGCTGTTAACTGCTCGGTGGCACCGGCTGCAAGTGAAGAGGCCCCGCTCACCGCGATTGAGGAGAGGGTTGCCTGAGTGACCGTAATCACCATGTTGCCGGATACCGTGCCTTTGGTGGCAGTAACCGTAACTGAGCCCGCCTTCAATGCCGTCAGCATGCCCGATCCGCTGAGAGAGGCCAGAGTTCCGTCAGACGAAGCCCATGACACCTGCGAAGTGAGCGTTGCAGTTGTTCCGTCACTGTAGTGTCCGGTGGCACTCAACTGCAGGGTTGCACCCGCCGCAACGGAGGAAGCCGCTCCGGTGCTTGCCACTGTGATCGATGTCAGGGTGGCGGTCGAGTTGGTGGTTTGCGAAGTCTTCTTACCGCCGCCGCCGCATCCTGCAATGGCGAGGCAAGCGACCAAGGCTAAAGCAAACAAAGCGCCAAATCTTTTCATCTGAACAATCCTCTTCTTCAAAGCCGTTGTTACTTCCTAAGCATCCGCCACTCTTAAGATCTTGAGGGCGGACCGTTATTAGCCCAAACACGGACGGATGGACCGCAAATGTTCACGTGTCTTTGTCAAAGCCAACAAAATCCAGGTGGTCGAACTCATTCTCTGCGCGCGGAGAATCTTGCGGCGCAACTGGGAGATGGGGTGAGAATGCGTTGCTCGGCCTCCCGATTTCGCAACGATACTCAGTGTGGTGGGCTGCTCTACCCTGGGTACATACAACCTTCGGGTAAAACAGGTGCGATGGTAATAGTACGAAAGATATGTAGGACGTTCGAGTTGGTAGAACTGCAAGAGACAAGGCGACTTCCCGGAAAGCGCAACGCACAGACACCGCGCTATTCACCAGCTCAGGTTCGAGAGATTCGGAACGCAGCCGCGTAAGGCTTGAGTCTTCTGGCTGCTCTGAACTTCAGATCGAATAGGGCTTTCACATAACAGTAACGCTCTCAAATTCGGCGTGAACACTTTTCCGAATTCAGTGACAAGCGAGAGTCATGCGAATGCGTTACTGAAGTTGCACTCGAAGAGGAAGCGCATCAAAACGATGCGTGATTCACAATCAGCCTGACCGTTGAAATCCTTCGCGACGTGTGCGCGAGTCTCCGATTACAGACCGGAGGGCGGTCGCGATTCAGCGGATATGAAACTGAGAGACGCTCATGTTGCTCAGGGGTTCGCAGGTATCATTCGCCGAGCACAACGAAATAGGGCTGATTTGTCAGGTTCGACGTGAAGCCGGGGAACAAGACCTTCTTTCCGTCACCGTTGCTGAACTCGAAGAAATACTCGATCGGAAACGTTGTGTCGGTGTATGCGGCCGGGATAATCGCGACATGGTCGGAGCCCTGTCGTTGCATCGCCAATGAGAGGTATGTTTCAGCCTGGTTCACATGGCGGTAGTGCATGCGAACATCCTGGGTATCGCCGGAGACCGAAATAGTCAACGGAAGCTCGTGGCCGCGTTTGAAGTGAGCCGGCAACGCATGCTCTGCGCGAGCGGGCGCCCGGTCGGGTCGGCCAAGAGCAGCCTGGATTGCCACAAGAACCTTCGGCGACGCTTTCTTTGGCGCTCCCGGATCTAACTTCGCAGAGATTTCCGCGATATCACGGTCAATTGCCGGCAAGCGGTTAAGCCAATTGCCACGAAGGTATGGCTGCTCACCGACAGTAATATCGGTCACATAGACTCCCTGCGCTGCATCTGCAGCATGAGCCCAGCCAATCCGCGCTGCCTTGTATTTTGTAATCGCAGCCTCGAGAGCCGCCTGGTCCCCTGTGAGTTCATAGATGTGAAAGAGAACACCGCTGCGGAACTTCGCTGCAAAAAACTCCCCAAGCGCAATCTGGATTGCGATGTCCGTCTTAAAACGCCGATAGATTGGACCTGTTCTGCTGCTTGCGGATGCTTCAGCTTGCGCCAGCGCTTTACGTCCAGCCTCCGCTAAATCCTCTATCCATTGCGCTACTTCGACGGGACTGTATTTGCCGCTAACATCAGCGTTCAAGAGTTCCTCGGCGTATTCATTGATTGACAAAAACATCTCGGGATCAAACGGACTGGCATTGCCAAAGACGCGCGGCGCAAGAGTATCGAAATATGGCTGGAAATGCTCGGCGTCAACCATCGACTGGTTGAAGTAGAGTTCCGGCCAGTACATATTGTTTCCGGCAGACGGGGCATGCGCTGTCGTGACGATGGGCAAAATGCGACTCACATTCGCGAGGGCCATTTCGATTGGCTTGGATCCCGGGCCGAACTGCCGTTGCAGCCATCTCTGCCACACAATCGGTTTCGTTTCGGGGTTATACAACAGACGACCCCAGATTCGGGTCGAATAGTCGAATTTCTGCCAATCCCATCGTGGATCTAAGGTCTTATCGACGTAGCCGCATCGGCTTCCTGCGTGGCCCGATCCACGACGCCCCTTGAATGAAAGCGGCTCCATGATCTCAACGCCGTTGCTGCCACAGAAGCTAAACGCTTTTGAGTACCCTGCGGCGAACGCCGGGTCGCCCCAAATGAGGATGCGCTGCGTTCCTGGCCAGATGCGATGCACCACAGTCCACTTGCGATCCTGATTGAGGAGGTCGCCGTAACCGTAGCGAAGAAAACTTCTCGTGCCCTCGCTTAGCGCCATGAGTCCTGGCTTGTTCTCAGATCTGGGCTTTTCGATCTTGCGAATATCCGCCTGGTGATATGTCATGCCCATGTGCTCGCCCCAGAATTTGGGAGACACGGACACAGGCTGTTTTGTCCCTAGCGCGACGTCAATCATCTGTTGACTCATGCCCTTGGGATGCATATCAATTTGTACTGGCCTGCCGCAAGTCGCTACTCCGTCAAACACCGTCCTCCAAAATTCAAAGTTCCCTTCTGCCACACCGCTCTCACCGTGAATGCGGAATGTGAGTCCGTGAATATTCGGGACCTGCTGCAATAGGATCCTGACGGCATCCCGGCAATATGGTCCATGCAAGTTCCTGTCCAGTCCCTCGATCGTGTAATTGGCATTGGGGCTGTCGATCCACTCGTATCCGTGCATCCACAGACCAACATAGAACTCAAGACCCCGCATCACGCACTGTTCGCTGATGTATCTGAGCATCTCCAGGTTGCGATCACGCTCTTCATCGGGCAACTGCGGGACGCGCACCTGGTACCCAGGTACGTTGAGCAGAAAGGGATAGGTAAAGAGGAAGTAAGCATCTGTGACTTTCCGGATAAAGTCATAGCCGATTCCAAATGCCAGGTTGAAGCGATTGAACCGTTGCGTTACCAGGAGATCGAAATAGGCCGGCCACATGGCCCTGTCGTTGTACCACGGCTTGTCTTCCACATCGCTGCAAAAGAGGCGATTAATGCTTCTCACCTGATTAGCCGGTTGTTCGATGGTAGTTTCAACGCTCTCAAGCGCGGCGGCGGGGTGGGGTGTGTATTGGACCAGGTCCGCAAGTTCCGTCAGTGCATATACCAGTCCTCGGGTGTCGTGGCCGCACGCAAGCAATGCGGGCAGCCCTTGATGGGAAGTGGTGACAAGTCCCAGGGCTTCCGGCGCGTCTGGCATTGGAACGTTCGCCTCGCGCAGGATTCGTCGTCCCGTGGCGCTGTTTGCGCCGGCTGCAAAAATGCAAAAGCTCCGCTCCGGAGAATCCTCCGGTCTCGTTCCTTTGGTCACTACAACGCCGCGATCGCGCAATGCCTGAGCGAGATAATCTATGGCCCATTTGACGGGCTGCGTCGTCGCAACGTCGTCGGACGAGTCGACGACGATGCAAACGGCGTTCGGCGGCTCAGTGAATCCCTTTGTGGAAACGCTCGCGGCCGCAGCCGCAGTGCCAAGTGCCTTCAAGAAACGCCGACGGTTCAAGCCCGATTCAAAAGCTGACATATCTTCCTCAGTGGGAGCCGATATCAAGTTCACCAGCAGTGCTCGTCCAGCATAAATCGTATGGCGCGGAACGGAGAGGTGCGGGTTCAATACCGCCATGGCACATGAGGAATGGTTGACAGAGTAACCCGCAGGCAAATTATCGGACGAGTCCGATGAGGCTCTGAACGGGCGATGAGGTTGGTGAGATAGGAGCCAGCAGCTAATGTTGCTCCTGACATTTGCTCGGGCGAATGGCAATGACCAATTGTGACGGGCGCCGCTCGCGCCACAATTGGTCATCTTCAGAAGGCGTTATGTCAGCCCGTTCAGTTTTCCTACAGTTCGCGCACGTGACCCGTTTTAGACTGCGGCTTTTTCGAGGTCAATGGCGCAAGGGAAGAGAATGTTGTTTTCAAGATGAATATGCTGATGGAGATCCTCCTCGAATTCTCTCAGTCCGTCGTAGAATGCGTGGAAGGTGGGGCAAGCATCTTCAGGTGTCGTGAAGTCATGACTGAGTTTCCGGATTTCGGAAATGAGAGCGCCTGCAGCATCGTGCTCTTGCGTCATCATTTCGATCGGATTGGCTACTGTCCCAAAGCAGCTCTGAGGCCTCGAAGCGTGCGAGACGATGGCTCGCTCCAAGCCTACGATGTAAGGGAATAAGACGGTCTCTTCTTTCGCCAAGTGGCTGACGAGCTCGTCGGCGAGCTGTGCCAGTGCTGACGCGATGAGCGGCAATTCCTTTTTGGTCGGGCCATGACGATTCACAACTTTTTGCGCGAGCAGGGACAGCCGTGGGAGTTCCCTCTTTACATAGGCATGGTGCGTTTCAACGATATGCGAACTCAAACTCTCCAGAGACAGGCTTTTCCAGTCCCGGGGCGTGGCGTCCGGGATTTTTGCGGCTGCTTCAAGCGCTGCAATCACGGTGTCTATCTCCAGGTTTCCAGCGGTACATGCCTCGGAGAGTGGCTTGCGGCCACCGCAGCAATAGTCAATTCCAAAATGTTCAAACACTCTGATTGAAGATGGCTGTTCCAGTGCGATTTCACGAACGGTCTGTGTAGTTGCGGTCATATCGATCTCCATGACTCGCAGCGTAGACCGTTCAGACAACACCCACAGCGACTTTGGTCACTCCATCCGGTAAAAAGCCCCATACTGCAGAAAAAACGGATGTTAGACTTGGGCCAAAACTCCGGTGTGTGCGCATTTGAGCTTCTCACCTATTTCGCTGACGCGCAGAGGCTTGCTGAAATAGAAGCCCTGGAACTCATCGCATTGATGCTCGCGTAGGAATGACATTTGGGCTTCATCTTCCACTCCCTCAGCGATCACTTTCAGCTTCAAGCTCTTCGCCATCTTGATAATTGCGGTGGTGATTGCCGCATCATCGGAATCCGTCGCTATATCTCGAATAAAAGAACGGTCAATCTTGAGCTTGTTTACCCTGAACTTCTTCAGGTAGCTGAGGCTGGAATAGCCAGTCCCGAAGTCGTCAATCGCCAGCTTCACTCCCATTTCCTTCAGTTCCTGCAGGACCGAGAATGTCATGTCCGCACTCGACAGCAGGAGACTCTCGGTAAGTTCCAGTTCCAGGAGTTGCGGCGGCAGCCCTGTTTCCAAAAGGACCCTCTTGATCAGTTCGCAGAAGCCTCCCTGGCGGAACTGGACCGCGGAAACATTGACTGCCACGGGAACTGAGAGTCCATCGTCCCGCCACCTTCGGGCCTGACTGCAAGCGGCCCTGAGCACCCATTCTCCGATTGGCAGAATCAATCCGCAGTTCTCTGCGACTGCGATGAACTTGTCCGGAGGAATAAGTCCACGCTCGGGATGCTGCCAGCGAATCAAGGCTTCAAGGCCAACGATCTTGCCGCTGGCTATGTCCATCTGGGGCTGGTAAACAAGGAAGAACTCCTCTCGTTCCAACGCCAATCGCAGGCCATTCTCGAGGGTTAATCGTTCCATTGCCTGGATGTTCAGATCGTCAGTGAAGACCTGGAACCGATTGCGTCCACGTTCTTTTGCGCAATACATCGCCGCATCGGCATTTTTAATCAGGGTCTCGCAGTCTGTGCCGTGCGTGGGAAACACGCTGACGCCGAGGCTACAGGTTGCGCTGAGTGTATGACCCTGGATGGGGAAATCTCTCCCGAGTTCCTTTACCACTTTCTCTGCAGCGGTTGTTACATCAGCAGGGCCGCTCAAGTTTCTCAGCAGAATCAGAAATCCGTCTCCGCCGACGCGAGCAACTGTATCCTCTTTCCGAGTGCATCTCTTAAGCCGTCTGGCCACATCCTTTAGCAGAAGATCCCCAAGGGAGTGCCCCAGCGAATCGTTGATAATTTTGAACCGGTCAAGATCGAGATGCAGCAGCGCAAATTGCTCCTCGATCAAGTGCGCTCCGATTATGGCCTCCTGAAGACGATCCTTGAGGAAGGCACGATTTGGCAATCCGGTGAGAGCATCGAAGTAAGCCAGCCGCTCGACCTTCTCCTCGGCTATTTTGCGATCCGTGATGTCCTCGACAGTTCCTTCATAGTGCACGATATCGTTGTAGACGTCATGTACCGCGCGTAGGTTCATCAGCACCCATTTTCTGGTGCGATCCTTGCGGTAAACCTGCACTTCTGCCCCACGCACTGTCTCGTGCTTTGCCACGAGTTTTGCCAAAATAATCATTTGGCCGGGATCAACAAATAGTTGTTCGGCCATATTTTGAACTTCAGAGACCAATTCTTCCGCTGAACTGTAGCCGTACAACTCGGCAAGGGCACGGTTAACGCTGATGGGGCGCCCTTCTGGAGTGACTTGAAAAATCCCAATCACGGAATCTTCGAAAATCGATCGGTACTTTTCCTCCGCCTGTCGAACCGCGACTTCCGCCTTGACCCGGTCGGTAATGTCGCGAAAGTACCAGATCCTGCCTCGATGTCTTCCATTTGAGTCCCTAAGGGGCGCCGAATACCGATCAAAGGTCTTGCCATTTTTAAGCCTGACCTCCCCTCGACTCTTCTTATTGCGCCGGTTATCGGCGTGCGCGATCTCTTCGAAGAATGCCTCTGGATCCTCCATCTTCTCCGACGCAAGTTTGCGCAGGAAGAGGTGATTAGGCTTGCTCAACAACTCCTCCGGCACTCCGAAATGGCGCCCAAATTGTTTGTTCACCAAAACAATCTGATTGGAGTCGTCGACGACCAGTATGCCATCAATGGTTGTTTCGGCTTGCGCCTCCATCAGCGCCGTCCTAAACAACAAGGCTTCCTCGGACTGTTTCCGCTTTGTGATATCTCTGACCGTGGCCATCAGCATCGGACGCCCTTCGAGCTTCAACGCTGCCAAGCATACCTCTGCAGGAAAGACCTCGCCATTCTTGCGGCGGTGCAACCATTCAAAACTGTCTTTGCCGTTTACCAGCGCGGTCGCGATTCTTTGTTCGGCTGCGAGCCGCGATGGCGTGCCATCCGATTGATTTGGAGGGGAGATGTCGGCCGGATGTCTGAAGTCAGCCTTGGTCGAGAATCCGAACATCGCAAGCGCGGCCGGATTGCAATCAACGAATCCCTTGTCGTCAAGCAACCAGCACGCCTCCGCCGAATCCTCAAACAACGCGCGGTATTTGTTCTTGCTATCGTCGAGTTTCCCGGTAGAACGCCTCCGCTCCTTAGTCCAGGGAATCTGCTCCGCGGCACTGCGAACGAGTTCCAATCCATTCTCGCCGCCTGCTGACGGACTCAAGGAAGAGGACTCTCCCTGTGGCCTTCGCCGCAATGCAGATTGTGCAGGCTTCACTGGCGCACCTCAAACTTAACGGAAACTGCACCTGCGCGATTCTCATTCAATCCTGGAATCGCCGCCAAGAGCGGTGAGAGATCCTTACGAATACAGATCCAGTTGAACCTGAGATGTAGAAAATTGGAATCCCTCCATAGTTGCGCAGATTATGTGACGAGAATCACTGCGCTAGAGCAATGATCACCCACATTCGTAGCGACTTGGAGAGTTCACAGCACAGCGAAGTGCCCGGGATCAAGATCGGTCGTGTAACCTCTATCTTGTCGGTGCCTCAGCGGCAAACTCGTTGGCTTCACGGCTCTTAAGAAATGACCGTGATCTTACCCGAAAAAGAAATCAACCAGATGGGTCATGGGAATAACGCTCAGCGGACTCAAGCCCCCATCTGGTCGGTTCATTGCTACGAGAAACAGCGTTCCGATCACTGGACGATCGTCAACTGAACCGGGGATGTATCGACCGAGTTCGCACCAACCAGGATGTCTACACTTCCCGGTTCGACTACCCGCTTCATCTCCGCATTGAGAATCGACAGCTCATTTGCGCCGACCTCGAAAGTGACAGTCGTCGCTTTGCCGGCTTCAAGATGGACTCGCTTGAAACCTCGTAACGCAATCACTGGTTGCACTACGCTGCTGACTGCATGATGAACATACATCTGTACAACTTCGTCTCCGGCACGCGAACCGGTATTCGCAACTGTTACTGAAACTTTGGCCTTTTCCTGAGCTGTGATCTTTGCGCGGTCGACTGTTGGCTTGCCGAAGGTGAACGTTGTGTAGCTAAGCCCGAATCCGAACGGGAAAAGGGGCGTATTGTCGTTAAAGACGTAACCGCGGCGGGCCGCCGGTGTCTTGTAGTAGTACATCGGCAGTTGCCCGACATTGCGAGCAATGGTAACTGGAAGGTGCCCGGATGGATTGACGTCTCCAAACAGGACATCGGCGATTGCATTGCCGGTTTCCTGCCCGAGATACCAGCCTTCCACAATTGCGGGAACCTGATCGGCAAGCTTACCGATGGAGTAGGCTTTTCCGTTGAGGAGCACGGCCACGACAGGCTTTCCCAGCTTGACGATCTCACTTACCAGCTCGTTTTGACGGCCGGGAAGTTCGAGAGTATCCGAGTCGCCGTAGGAGGGTGCCATCCCTGGCCCCATAATCCCGATCGACTCCCGCGAAACAACCTCGTTGCCGCCCAACGCGAGCACGATGACATCCGCTGAACTCGCCGCTGAAACGGCTTCTTTGATGAGCTTTCGATCCGCTTCTTCGTCGGGCGCTTTGTAGGCGAATATGTCGTTCAGGTTCGGAGCGGTATCCGGTTCCGAGATTCTGCAGCCTTCGGCATAGACAACGCTCGTAGCGCTGCCAACTCGATTGCGTATGCCATCCAGCATTGTGACGTAGTACGAGGGAATGCCGGCGTATGTGCCGAGTCGCATCTTCTTGGCGTTGGGACCTATCACTGCCAGGGTTTTAATCTTGGCGGGATCAAGCGGGAGAGCATTGTCTTTATTCTTCAGCAGGACAATTGCCTCGTCTGCGACCTTGCGGGCAAGATCTACATGCTTTTTGCTGCCGACGACCTCCGTGGCGCGATCGGGGTCAGCATAAGGATGTTCGAAGACACCAGCCTTGAATTTTGCAGTCAACATTCGTCCGACTGCCAGATCAAGATCCTTTGCGGATACCTTGCCTGCTCGCACGGCGGCTACAAGCTCAGGAAAGCCTGATGGCGATGGTAGCTCCACATCCAGCCCGGAGTTAAAAGCTAGAACTCCCGCGGCCGGCTTGTCGATTGCAACGTGCTGCAAGGTGGCGAGCTGCTCCACTGCAAAATAATCCGAAACAGTGAGCCCCTTAAATCCCCACTCCTTGCGCAGAATCTGCTTGAGAAGCCAGGGATTCTCGTGCGATGGGACGCCACCGTCATTTTCGTTGTAGGAGGGCATCACCGCTTCGATGTGGCCCTTCTCAACCACCTGCTGGAAGGGGTAAAGGAACACCGAACGCATGGTGCGTTCCGAAAAATCATTTGGCCCAACATTTGTGCCATTCTCGGGCTGACCATGCACGAAGTGCTTCGCTGTTGCGAGTACGTGATCCTGGTCGATCAGGTTCGAGTCGCCTTGAAGACCCTGGACTGCTGCCACGCCCAATTGTCCGACAAGGTATGGGTCTTCGGAATACATCTCCTCCACACGTCCATAGCGGGGATCGCGGCTGAGGTCGAGAACGGGCGCGAGGACCATGGCATTGCCGGTCGCACGAACTTCCAACGCGACGGTCGAAAACATCTGCTTCAGCAAATCCGGATCCCAGGTACTACCGAGCCCAACTGCCTGGGGAAATGAAGTTGCTCCTTTGACGGCGGATCCGTGAAGCGCCTCCCCGTGAAAGAGGATCGGAATCCCGAGTCGCGTGTTCTTCATGACCCACGTCTGCAGCAGGTTTCTCTTCATGACGCCGTCTTTAGGGCCCTTGTTCATGCTAAGAAACTCGTCGAGAAAGGCGTAGGTACCAAGTCCATTGCCAAGCGTCTGCTTTACAAGCGCTTCGTTCAGTTCGTCCTTGCTGAAGAGACTCGGAAAATTCGGGCCAATGGCTGGCATATTCATCCCAGACTGCAATTGGGCAACCTTCTCCTCGAGAGTCATCCTGCCGATCAAATCGCGAACGCGCTCGGGAATTGGCGCCTTCGCGTTCTGATAGATAGGCTGAGCCTTCTGCTGCGACCACGCGATTTGCAGAACAACCGTGAGCAGGTAGATGCAGATGCAACGAGCAAATTTCATACGGCCTTCTTCCTATTAGCAATGCCGGGCTTAATCCTATTCGTCAACCCCATGCGCTCTTTCGACGAGTTAATTCTGCACCGGCGTGATGCGAGCAATTATTGAAGTTCAGGCAAAGATTTAGCGGCCTTCGAATCTACGACCACCGTGGACACCGGCAACCCTTCTCCGCTGGCATTGAGTTTGATCTGGCCTGCTTTGCGGGTGGTGCGCAGAATGACAAGGGCACGTCCGTGGAAGAGGCTGCACTTATCACCCGAGTACGGGTCCAGGGATTGGCCGTTACCATTTCCAACAGCGGCAAGGGTCCCCGCCCCGCTGACCGAGAAATGAACTTTCAGGTCGCTGTTCAATTGAGCCCTGCCCTTCTCATCGACCGCCTCGACAGTGACAAAGGCAAGATCTTGCCCGTCTGCGTTGATCTCTGTTCGATCCGGAGTGAGCTTCAATCGAACGGGATCACCCGTCGTCTGCAAAACGCTATCCGCTACGACTTTGCCTCCGCGAACGCCTTCTGCTTTGAGTGTCCCCGGAGCGTATGGGACCTCGAATTCGGCCTTGAATGCCTGATCGCGGCCTGTCGGCTTTTCGCCAATCAATTTGTCGTTGAGATAAAGCCGGACTCTCTCTGCGCCGGAATACACATCAACGGCGAGCGATCTTCCCTCCTGTCCAGGCCATGTCCAGGTCGGCAGAGTGGGATAAACGCTCCAGCCCATTGCGATGATCGTCTTTCCTTCTGGCACGGGCAACCGGACGGTTGCAAAGACCCGATCTCCTCCATTCCAGAGAATATCGCGATAGTAGGATGACGGCTTTCGAAAGCCTGTCAGGTCTAGATCGCCTGAGTAGGCTGCATGCCACGGATAACCAGCAAAGAGAAGCTTCATGATCGGGTTGGGCTTGTCGTTTGCGGCTGCCATGCCCTCGAACGGATTCTTCCCGTCGGCGCCCATGGTTGACATCGCCTGCTGCATCATCTTCCCGATTCCTGCCGCCTGCGCCGCTTCCTCCGGAGTTGCATATGACCATGCACCGATGCCGGACTCGCCCAGGTAATCCATAGCTGTCCACACAAACTCGCCAACTATGTAGGGTTTATCTTTCACGAGTTGCCAATTCTCGAATGCGGCTGGGGCCATCGACTCCGTTGTCATCATGATGCGGCTGGGTACCCTCATGTGGTCCTTTGCCTGATTCTGGGCCAGGTTGTAGTTGTATCCACCGATGTCGAGCTGGGCAAAGACGGCGTCGGTAGCAGGCGTGTATGTGGCACCTGGAAAAGCCTCCGTCACTGGTCGCGTTGAGTCAAGGGAACGTATTCGCGCGGCAAGCTTCTGAGCGATCGGCGCGCCATCTTTCGTCCAGGCCTCGGGAATCTCATTGCCAATGCCCCACACGATTATCGATGGGTGGTTGCGATCACGCAGTACCATCGAATCGATGTCCCGCTGCCACCAATCGTTGAAGAAGCGCG
>Ga0207701_10001956_pt1 | contig 21403 bp, 12 predicted proteins | sample KBSSwiSSwithPhiX_FD_184294 | JGI IMG/M metagenome (GOLD analysis project Ga0207701, IMG submission 184294) | Switchgrass rhizosphere bulk soil microbial communities from Kellogg Biological Station, Michigan, USA, with PhiX - S5 (SPAdes) (version 2) | ecosystem: Environmental > Terrestrial >... | reverse complement strand
TCCCTTTGCAATTTCCTCTATTTGCCGTCGGAAACTGAATCCACTATGTGGAAATAATCAAAATCAGCATAGCCGCCTGTTTCTTTGGTAGCATAATTAAACAATGTAAAACGATAACCCATAAACTGGGGGATGGTATATGTCATTTTAAGAGGCGTACCCAGTTCAGTCCAATGGTTGCTATCTAAACTAAAATAGAAGTGAGCTAAATCTGTCTTGTTGGTAAAATCACACTCTGCTTTCAGGTAAATGATTTTTTGATTAAGTGGGATAGCAGCTACCTCTTCCGGCTTACCAGTGCTTGCGTTAATCATCACAATCGCCTTTCGGTCTCCATTAATTTTTACACCAGCTAATCCATAATTTTGTTGTAATAGTCCCAGCCCTGCGAAGTCGCCATCTTTCATATTGGATACATCTAATGAAGTAGAACCGCTGCACTGGGGCCCGATAGTACGTTGGGTTAACGAATTTCTGGCGAATAAGAAAGAAGTATCAAGTCGTCCTGTTGTTAGTCGTAGAAAACCTGTTCTTTCTTTGAGCGACCATAAATGATTATCAGGATTATGATTCCACTGCCAAACCAATGATAAAGGGGGTTGGTTTTTTTTGCGGGTAAATTCATCCGAGGCAACAATACCTGGAATCAACCCTTTGCTGACAGGTAAATTAAGTGTTTCAGAGACCTTACCATTCTCTCCTAAAACAGGCCATCCATTTTCCCACACAACGGGTACCAAATAAGGAATGCGGCCAACAGATCCAAAATCTCTGAAAAGATAAGCATACCAATTTCCATTGGGCGTATCAATTAGTCCGCCCTGTGCAACACCTAAGTCCTGGAGACCAAGTTTGCCTTCCCACGGCCCGGTTATTTTATCCGCCCGATGAATAACAACTGTACGCATGCCACCACGGGGCCAGGTAATATTGAATAAATAATATTTGCCATTAATTTTAAAAAGCTGTGAGCCTTCGGACTGAAGATTAATGTTAGTACCTGCAGGAGCACTCGCATTTTCAATAATAGTTTGCTCAGTACCCGGTTTTATTTTTGTAGCGTCTTTATTTAATTCTACTAACTTAAGTTTCCCTACGCCATAGACCAGATAAACACGACCATCGTCGTCAAAGAACAAAGAATGATCATGATATGAGGGTGCAAACGATACCGCTTTCCAAGGTCCTTTTTCAATATTTTTTGTTGTATAGATATGCGTTTTACCGGAAGTTTGCGCAAAAGTACTAACGTAGTAAGTCCCTTTATGATAGCGGATACAACTTGCCCAGGAACCTCTGCCATATGTACTTTTACCATTGGTAAGATTCATTGCATCATTAGCAACCAATGTATCGTAAGCATAGTTCACCAGTTTCCAGTTTATTAAATCTGTAGACTTCATAATAGGTACACCAGGGCTCATATGCATGGTGGTGCTGCTCATATAATAGACTTTCCCTACCCGTACCATCGACATATCGGGAACATCAGCAAAAATCACCGGATTTTTCGCTTTTTGATTTTCCTGACCATGCAGAAGTCCAAAGAAAAGGTTAACCGTAACCGTTATTATGACGATAAAACATTTTTTCATTTCATTTAATTACTAGTGTGTAGGTTTTTCCTGGTACCGTTGGCAAGTCGTAGAGCATTGTTTCCTTCAATTCGGGTGATGCAATAGTTGCTTTATCTGCAATAACAGGAGCGGGTGTTTCCTCAACCTGAAAAAAAGGATTTGAATTTTTACCTGTTGCTTTCTTCAATTCATCACCCGTTCCTGATTTCATTGCATTGGGAGTACGCAATCGAAGATTACCCCCCAAGTTCGATTTAATAACAACTTTGACCAGTTTTGCTTCCTTCCATTCCATGTTCACAATTTCAAACCCTCCTATGGCTTTTATTCCTTTGATGCTGCCCATCGGCCAGGCATCCGGAAGCGCGGGAATTAAATGAATTTCACCGTTTGCACTTTGCATCAGCATCTCTGTAATACCGGAAGTGCAACCAAAATTGCCATCGATCTGAAATGGCGGGTGCGCATCAAAAAGATTGTTGTAGGTGCCACCGCCTCCGTCGCCACGTCCGTTTTGAACAGGAGAAAGTTGGTTCTGGATCAGTTTATAGGCATGGTTGCCATCTAACAACCTGGCCCACCAATTTACTTTCCATCCCATGCTCCAACCTGTTGATACATCACCACGATGAATGAGTGTGGTTTTTGCTGCTTCATATAATTGCGGAGTACGATATGGTGATATTTGGTTTGAAGGAAACAAACCATAGAGATGAGAAATATGGCGGTGATTATCTTTGGGGTCGTCAATATCATCTAACCACTCCTGCAATTGACCATACTGACCAATTTGCATCGGTGGCAGACGTTTACGCATTTGTTTTAAAGTATCAACAAAAGGGCTATCCATTTTTAAAATTTCTGCTGCTTTTATGGTAGAACTAAATATCTCAAAAACAATCTGGTTCGTCATTGTGGTGCCTGCATCAAGTGAAGAATGCTGATGCGCTTCCGGCGCATTTTCCGGGGACATATCCGGATTAATAACCAGCCATTTTTTTGTTGGATGTTCAATTAAAAAATCTACATAGAAAGTGGATGCACCTTTTAACACGGGGTAAACAGTGGCAAGAAAAGTTTTGTCCCCGGTGTACAAATAATGTTCCCACAAATGTTGACTCATCCATCCTCCTGCTCCGCTCCATACTCCCCAGGTGGCGCCATCAATAGCGCCGGTAGCACGCCATATATCAGTATTATGGTGCGCTGCCCATCCTCTTGCGCCATACATATCCCTTGCCGTTTGCTGACCCGTAACGGAAAGATCTTTCGTCATTTGGATAAACGGTTCGTGCAATTCTGAAAGATTGGTCTTCTCAGCTGGCCAGTAGTTCATTTCAGTATTGATGTTGATAGTATATTTGCTATCCCATGGAGGATTGATCTTGTCATTCCAAATTCCCTGCAGGTTAGCTGCCTGACCGCCGGGTTGCGAAGAAGAAATCAGAAGATAACGACCATATTGATAATAAAGAGTTACAAACTGCGGATCATTTGTTGAATTAAAATTTTTCAGTCGCTCATCTGTGGGAAAATTAGCTGCATCAGTAGTACCCAAATCCAATTTTACCCGATTAAAATATTTTTGATATGCTGCGATATGAGCTTGTAAAATTGCAGTATATGGTTTCGCAAACGCTTTATTCAAATAATCCGATGCTCTCTTATTTTCATCTCCGCTGATGTCTTTATAGTTATTAAAGTTGGTAGCAATAGAAATATAAATGGTTACCGCATTGGCATTTGCAATTGTGAGGGACGTATCATTGCCCATCAGTGAACCACCTTCAGGTTTTATACGAACAATACCCTTAAATTTCACCATACCCTTAACGGTCTCATGATCAGAGGTGATTCCTGAAATCGTCAGCTCTTTTAAATCGCGAACGGTTGGGATAGTTTTAATGGTTGTTCTTTTTTGAGGGGTGGTAAAGGATGCCGTAAAAGAAATGCTGCCTGGCTGGCTCGCTGTAATTCGCATAATAACAACCCGGTCGGGAAATGAGGCGAATGCCTGCCGTGTGTAAACAACATCACCAACAGTGTAAGTGGTTTGTGTTATTGCTCTCTCAATGTCCAGCTCTCTGGAGTAATTCGAAAAATTATTGTGACCATCGAAATCAAGCTGCAGGCTGCCAACTGGTTCAAATTTTTGACCATGCGATTTTTTAGTGATGATGACCCTATTCGCAATTCTTTCAGCATCCTTTTGTTTACCCTGAAATATTAATTGCCGTATTATTGCCAGAGAATCCGATGATAACGGATTATCATTTCGGTTAGGACTGCCGCTCCAGACTGTATGTTCATTCAGCTGAATGATTTCTTTATCAGGATTTCCATAGATCATAGCACCCAACCTTCCATTTCCTATCGGCAACGCATTTTCCCATGTTTTACCAGATGGTTGCGTGTACCAAAGTTTTAAACCTTGCCTGGTTTGCGAAAAACCAGGTATTGTAACAAGCAATAAAGAGACGATGAATAGTTTTTTCATTCCTGGGTACTAATTATTAAAGTTTAAGCGGTTAAAATTTACATTTAAACTTTGGAAGTTGTGCTTTTCTCAATCACCTTGTTTTTATTCCGGCAGCTATTTCATCAGCTGATCTAATTAAACTAGTCAGGCTACCACGTTAATTAACGTCCCGATATTATCAATAGCAATTTGAATTTCATCTCCAGACTGCAAAGTAAATTCACTTCCCGGTACAATTCCCGTACCTGTCATTATCAGGCATCCATCAGGAAACGAACATTCCCGGTAAACAAAACTTACCAATTCTTCTAGTGTGCGCTTCATTTGGCTGATGGCAATATGGTCAGTAAATACGGTATTGTTTTTCCTTTTGATTTCAAGATGTATCATCGTTTTGGTGTCAAGCGGCTCATCTGTTACATAAATGCAGGGCCCCACAGCAGCACAGCCATCGTAGGTTTTTGCCTGGGGCAGATATAAGGGATTTTCACCTTCAATGCTTCTGCTGCTCATATCATTTCCAATAGTATACCCGATTATTTTCCCCGAAGACGTAACTACCAAAGTCAATTCAGGCTCCGGTACGTCCCAGGTAGAGTCTTTACGAATGTTGACTTTCTCATTGTGGCCAACGATACGGTTAGCATTAGCTTTAAAGAAAACTTCCGGTCTATCCGCCTCATAAACTTTTGCATAAAAGTCAGCACCGCCGGATAGTTTTGATTCTTCCTGACGTCCAACTTTACTACGCAGGTAGGTAACGCCGCAGGCCCATAACTCCTGTTTGCCAACCGGTGCTAAAATTTCCGATTCAGTTACCTGATTTGTTTTGACGGCATCCCCTGTTTTTAACAGTAAAGAAATTTTTTTCAGCAGGCTGTCATCATTGATAAATTTATCCCAGTTTTGAATATTAGTTTGAAAAAATCCTTCATTACTTTCTACAATTATTCCGTTTGTTGTTTTATATAGTTTCACTTCCCTTTATTTTTTTAGTTATATGATTGGTTTACTTACACATCACCCCGACAACGACAATAAGGCAGTACGGTGGCATCATTTTGTTTCATTAGCGATCGTTTAAATTGTTAATGCAAATCCCGTGTTACCACGTCCCCCGAACCGCCCTGCAAAATATCCATATCTGCACCAAGGTGCGCCTGCTGTACATGGTTAATATATAATCTTACATACCCTCTTGCAGCAATGGGAGCTGGTGCAATCCATGCTGCTCTTCTTTTTTGTAATTCTTCATCTGTTATGTCAAGATGCAGTTTTCTTTTGTCCACATCCAGTTCAATCATATCACCATTGTTAACGAATGCTAATGTGCCGCCGATGGCAGACTCAGGAGACACATGAAGAACTACTGTGCCAGCAGCAGTACCACTCATTCGTCCATCTGAAATGCGAATCATGTCTTTTACTCCTTTCCGCAATAGTTTTTCAGGCAGATCAACATTGCCAACTTCGGGCATTCCAGGATAACCAACCGGACCCACTGTTTTTAAAACAATTACACATGTTTCATCAATATCAAGATCAGGGTCATCAATCCGTGCATGATAATCTTCCATTGTTTCAAATACAACTGCACGACCCCGGTGTTTCATTAATTCTTTGGATGCAGCCGATGGTTTAATGATGGCACCGTCCACACATAGATTTCCCTTTAACACAGCGATTCCGGCATTATGCTGGAAGGGTTGTTCCACAGTAGCAATTACTTCCCGGTTATAGCAAGCGGTATTAGTATAATTTTCATCAATGGATTTTCCATTTACAGTAATTGTTTCTGTGTGTAAGTATTTTTTTAATTCCTTTATTACTACGGGTAATCCGCCGGCATAATAAAAGTCTTCCATTAAAAATTTGCCGGATGGTTTCAGGTTAACCAGCAATGGTATCTTACTTCCAAATTTATCAAAGTCTTCCAGGTTTAAATTCACACCAATTCTCCCGGCTATGGCCTGTAAGTGAATTAAAAAATTGGTGGATCCTCCCACAGCCGCATTTACTACAATTGAATTTTCAAATGCTTTCCGGGTCAGTATTTTAGATAGCCTCAGGTCTTCTTTTACCATTTCGACAATTCTCCTTCCGCTTAACTGGGCCATTACTTTTTTCCTGGCATCCACTGCTGGTATAGTGGCGGCGCCGGGCAATGTTAACCCTAATGATTCCACCATGCAAGCCATCGTAGAAGCTGTACCCATGCTCATGCAGTGACCCTGACTCCGGGCCGTTCCTATTTCGGCTTCTAAAATATCTTCAGCTGTATAATTTTCATTTAGTGTCTTTTCCTTTACCATCCAATTAAATGAGCCGGAGCCTAAACATTCACCTTTAAATCTGCCATTTAGCATCGGTCCACCGGGAACAACAATGGTTGGTAAATCAACACTGCAAGCACCCATCACTGTACTTGGTGTGGTCTTATCACAGCCCGTAAGCAATACAACACCATCCAAAGGATTGGCGCGGATGCTTTCCTCCGTATCCATGCTGGCCAGGTTTCTAAATAGCATGGTGGTTGGTTTCATTATTGTTTCACCCAAAGAAGTTACCGGGAACTCTAATGGGAAGCCACCGGCTTCTATCACACCCCGTTTGACTATTTCAGCAAAGTCACGAAGATGTCCATTGCATGGCGTCAATTCACTCCAGGTATTACAAATGCCAATTACCGGCCGCCCACGAAAATAATCATCGGGATATCCCTGGTTGCGCAGCCAGGAACGATGTACAAATCCCATCTTGTCATCTTTTCCAAACCAATCCTGACTCCTTAATTTATTTTTCATCTGATGGTATTTTTTCATTTCACAGTTTCATTTTTTTACAGGCAGCTATATTTTTTTGTTGTTAAAAAAAAAGACCTGATGTAGAAACAAAAGGTCTTTTTGCTTATGAAAAACTGCTACTCTAACTGTTTATAGGTTAAGACTTGTTTAAACATATAGCTACTTCCTGATGGTGTCTTCACTTGTTCTTTTCAAAACTCTTTTTTCGCAAACGTTTTTAAAAGACCATTTCTGTATGCTGCAATGCATCACCAGATCCAATTTATTGAGTATCCCAAAATACTCTTGATGTTAGTAAGTCACCTCCCATAGCCTGTGAAGCAGCCTGATAGTTTGTTGTATTAACAGACGCTTCAACATCTGGATAAGACAACCTTCTGGCAAATCCCCCCTTCAGGTTGTTGTTATAAAGATTGGGAATTAGAACAGGATATCCACTTCTTCTGAAATTGGCAAATGCCTCTGTTCCATTTCTGAGATTTACGATCCAGTATTGCGTATTGATCTGTAAAAGCGCATCAGTAGCATTATAAGCTACAGCGGGATCGGCTATATATGCAGCTATTTCCGAAGCAGAAATAGGCGTAGTTCCGGGATAGAGCGCGTATGCGACCATGTCAGCAGCGATCCCGTTTTCATAATATATCCTGGCCTGCGCATCACCGCCGGAAATCCAGCCTCTTTTTGCTGCCTCTGCCAGCAATAAGGAAGTTTGTGCATATGTTACATAGAAGTCCGGCGCTGCCGGAGAAGCCACTATCCATACATTCATTTGTGAATAGTTGAGCCCGCCACCGCGAGCACCCCTGTAAGGACTGCCAGCTGCAGTTATTTGTGCATCAGTTACACCGATAGGAACGCCAAACTGATTTGCTAAAACAGTATCAGGATTGGGCTGTGCCGCAACATTACCGGGATTTGAAAAATTTGCCAAAATGAATTTCCCGCGGGGATCTTTGGTTGACTTCAACCTGTTCACAAAAGGCTCTGCAGCATAGTTAAATTGTGAAAAATTTCGTAATGCAGCGTTGTCACCCTGGGTATACAGTGTTCCATCATATTTAACCAAAGCATTATCTGTATTGGAAGTCATGACTCCGCCTGTGAATGCTTCTGCCACAATAGATTGCGCTTTAGAAGTATTGACTTTTGAATAACGCATTCCCAATCTTAACATTAATGAATAGCCGAGCTTTTTCCATTTAGGGACCTGGGCTGCAGCTGAACTGGTTCTGGTGGAGCTGTGCGCATTTGAACCATAAAAAAGATCAGCAGAAACAAAGTCTCCTGTGGGATTTAAAGCGGCTGTTGCTTCTTTGAGCTCTTTGTACAAGTCATCATAAATTTCTGAATCGACATCATACGTTGGATAGAAAATATCGTCTGGAATAGCTTTTCCTGATTCTGAGTAAGGAACATATCCATAGGCATCTACCATACCCATATATACCTGTACTTTCCAAATACGGAGCATATTCTTTAAATTGTTGCGGGTTGTAGTAGTATCCAATAAACCTAAAGCCTGATTCATGTTTCTAATCGGCGCTGCATTGCCATTGGCTCCCCCGGCATACGATTGATCCCATTTCGGATTACTAACACCGTCAATGTTCTCATTAAAATTAAAACCAAGATTTGCTCCCGTATTGTAAGGAACAACAAATTGCTGTACTATGGTATGTTCTGCTGTCCAGGTGCCGAGATGTGTTCGTTGTGCTCCCGCGAATAAAAGTGCAGGATCAACTGTATTAACCGCATAAGGATTTGTGTTTATTTCTACAAAATCTTTATCGCACCCCGCAGAAAAAATAGCAGTGCCAATAAGGACCAGCAGTTTAATTTTTTTTATCATGTTCTTAGAATTTGACATTTAAAGTAAGATTGTAATTTCGTGTAGTTGGCAGTGAGGAATTCTCATAACCAGACCTTATATCTCCCGATGATTGGATAGCTTCCGGATCAAGACCGGGTAAGTCCTTATAAAGGATTGCGACATTCCGGCAGGCTGCTGATAGTGATAAGCCTTTGACGAATTTCAATAAAGATGTCTTTCTTACCATGCTTGTAAAATCATAAGCAACCGAAATATTTCTAAGTTTTACGAAATCAGACTTGAACGTAAAAGGATCCCCGATTTGTAAGTTTCTGTAATCTGTATAAAATGTCTGCAGACCATTATTTGCAACTTGAATTGCAGTTGTATTGGGCAATCCTGTACTCTCATATACGGCAGGAAATATTAATCCACCTTCACGACCCTCTAATGATAATTTACTATGTCCCTGTCTTGTCATATTCAATAGAGTGGATGTTAATACAGTACCTCCAAACTTGTAGTCAAAGAATATTCCAAAACTCAGGTTCTTATAATTGAAAGTATTGTTCCAACCGCCGACAAATTTGGGAATTGAACTGCCGACAGGATAAAAGCCATTACCCACCGGACCACCCTGCGAATCCAGCAGTCGACCATTGTTATTCACAACAACTTGACCCTTCGTATTTGTCCTATAGGTTCTTGTATACAGTTGGTTCATTGCCAACCCCTCTGTATACCTGATTTCTCCAAGGAATTCGTTACCTGTGCCGTTAAAATAAAGTAACAACATGGTTCCGGTTGTGTTACCAACATCAAGGACCTCTGTTTTAAGATAGGTATTGTTCCATGACGTTATCCAGTTAAAACCTCTTGATTGCACAGCTTTGAATTCAATCAGGGTTTCCAAACCATTGTTCTTTAATGAGGCTTTATTTTCTTTATATGCAGTATATCCTGATGCACTGGAAAGTGAAACATCCAGTATCTGATCTGTTGTTAGTTTATCAAAAGCTGCAATATCGAGAAGTAACCTGTTCTTAAACAACCTCAGCTCAAGACCTATTTCTTTTTCTGATACAATGAAGGGTGCTAACAATGGATTAGGAACGTTGTTCCCGGAAACACTGGCCAGGGTCTGGCCATTAAATAGATTGGCATTATAGGTATATGCTAACACCCCTTCATAAGGGCTTACACCAGCGATGCTACCTACTTTTGCCCAGGAAGCCCTCAATTTGCCATAGGAAAGCCAGGTTGAATTCTTGAAAAATTCCGAGAAAATAAAACTACCGGATAGAGAAGGATAAAACTTACTATTAAATTCAGGATTTAATAAGGAGAACCAGTCGTTCCTACCCGTAAAATTGATGTATAATAGTCCTTTGTATCCAAACTCAGCCAGGCCATACAGTGAATTGATGCGGCTTTGGGAATAATTATAATTCTGTGTTTTAACGGTGCCGTTTGGAATGGAATAAAGATTAGGGCCACTAAAATTTGTAGCGGTTTGAACCATATTTTTATATTCCGATCTCTGCGTATTGCCCCCAAAACTTGCGTCAACAGAAAAATCACCAAATTCTTTGTTGCCACCGACAAGAAAATCTGCATTCATATCGGTTGTTGTAACCTGGTTTAAATTATAGCTCCCCCTGTAAGTACCATCGTTGTTGGTTAATACTTCTGCGCCGGTACCATTCAGGGCATACCATTCTGTAAAAAGATCTCCTCGATCATAATTAAACCTGCCCTGGGCATACAGCCAGTCGGTTATGTCAAATCGCAATGTAGTTGTTCCGAGAAACCGATTTCTATCATCCTGATATTTTTGTCCTTTTTGCAAAGGGTAAAAGGGATTGTTAACTGTTCCGAGGAATCCGTTGGTCTTCCATTCTGCGCCGGCAGCATTTACTGCATGATCCTTATAGGCCTCTATCGGAGTGGAAATGGGCAACCGGGTAAAGAAATTTACAGCTCCGTCACCTTGCGTGCCGATCTGCGGAGGATTAATATAATCCTCATCTGCATAGTTAATGTTTACCAATAATTTAAGTTTCTTAACGATGGTTTGATTTAGTCCGAGGTTAAATATTTTCCTCTTGTATTCATTGCTTGGTGTTATTCCTTTAGCATTGGTGGTAGAAATAGAAGCCCTGAAACTTCCATTTTCACCGCCACCTGATAATCCAAGGGTGTTGGTAAGATTTGTTCCTGTTTGTAAAAAATCGAAAAGCTGGTATGGATTAGCAGAGTATGGTCGCATGACTCCATCAAAATTTATAGCGGGTGTTCCATCCAATAATCCACCCCAGCCAAACTGACCGTTCGCTTGAATTTGTCCTGCCGTAGTAAACCGGGCTCCCCCCTGTCCCTGTCCATATTGTGTCTGAGTAATTTCGTCCATGAAATTTAGTGGTTGCGAAGAAGTGTAGCTGGAAGTAAAATCAACACCGATGCCCTGGTTTTTTTGACCGGATTTAGTGGTAATGATGATTGCACCACGAGCTGCCCTTGAACCATAAATTGCGGCAGCAGCAGCACCTTTCAGTACGGTCATACTTTCAATATCGTCCGGATTTATATTGGCTAAATTATCCCCTCTGTCACGTTGCTGTGCGTTACCCTCTGCATTCCTTACTCCCTGGTCCAACGGTAAACCATTAAGTACAATAAGAGGGGAGTTGTCTGCTCCCGCAAAACCCACTTGTCCACGCAAGCGAACCTGATTGCTGGCTCCTGCGCCCGCTGCAGGTGGTGTAATGTTGAGACCTGCTACTTTACCTTCAAGAGTTTCCATAAAATTGGTCGTCCTGTTAGTAACGAGGTCACTTGTTGAAACAGAGGTTGTGGCGTAGCCTAGTTTTTTCGATGATTTCGTAATACCGAGGGCAGTCACCACAACTACATCAAGTTCGGTTCCATCACTCCTAATCATAGTGACAGTAATGTCATTTTTTTCCTTTACCGGCACTTCAATAGTTGCAAACCCTACATAGCTAACAACAAGTATATCATTGCCTGCAGCATTTATACTAAACTCTCCGGCAGCATTTGATGATGTAGCTTTTGTAGTTCCTTTTACGGTAATGGTTGCTCCAGCAACGGGTTTTTTTTCGTTATCGACTAACGTTCCCCGTACGGTTTGGGCATATCCGCCAACAGTAATAAAAAAGCAAGATAGCATCAGAAAACAAAACCGGGAGAAGCCTGGCGAAAACGCCAGCAATAATATTTTCTTCATACAAGCAATTGTTTTGTAAATAAAAAAGCTTAACAGACAGGTTTTACCAATACAATATATTTTATTATTCCTCATACTAACTTCCAATAAAACACGGTGTTGGATTTTGTACAAAATAGTACCCGATTTCACTGATATTTATTCTTTAATTACCTGTACATTCATTTGCTAATGATTGCTTGATGGCCCAATTTATATTGAGACATGAGAATTCTGCTGAACTGAAACAATTCGTGCATATCAATGAATTTGCACTGAAGAAGAATAATTCGATCCGGCTGAATTCATTTAATGATACCTGCTCGGAGTATCTGCGATTTTATTATATACTTGATGGAAAATTTGAATGGGTAATCAAAAGAGAAAGCTACACCCTGTACCCAACCGACCTGGCTATAATACTACCCGGGGAAGAACTATATGCCGAGAAGGGTTATCTGGAAATAGGTTCTATTTACTGCCTGAATCTCTGTTTGAATACTGAGGATACAGGAAGAAAAAATCCACTAGGTAAATGGAGTAGTATAACCTCAGCGGAATTAGTTTCTATCAGAAACATTCTATTTCATAACAGTATACCAGTGCTCTCAAGATTACAGGATGCCGGCAATATATTTTCCCAAATCCGCAATGAATTGTTTAACCAGGAGATCGGACATGTTACAAGGGTTAATCAATTATTGGATGAGTTGATAATCCTGGTTACCAGAAATCTTGCGCAACAAAATATTTGCCAGCGTGACTTTCCTCAGGCTTTTTTGAAACTGGAGGAGGCTTTACGTAAAGACCTGTCTCATCATTGGACAGTGGAAGAAATGGCAGCATTGGTGGGTTTGGGCACGACCTCTTTCAGCGATAAAGTAAAAAGTTATTCAGGCTTTTCTCCAATGATCTATTTGATCAATATCAGAATTTCAGAAGCCATTAAATTATTAAAAAAGCCAGATGTAAATATGACAAATATTGCTCTTGATATGGGATTTTATTCTTCACAACATTTTGCTACGACATTCAAAAAACTAACTGGCTATACACCGAGCCAGTTCAGGAATAATAATATTTAAAACGGTTACAATATGCCTGTCAAAAAAAATTGCATCATCACTATTGAAATTGGAACAAATGCAGTCAGAGTAGTCGCTTTTGATCTGTCTGGAAACACTATAGCTACCATGAAAGGGTCTTATCCGACATTTCATTCTCAACCTGATTATAGCGAACAGGATCCTGAGCAGATATTTATAACCATGTTATACGTATTGAAGAATCTGCTGAATGAGCATATACATCCACAGAAAATCAAAGTGGAAAGTATTTGCTTCAGTGCTTCAATGCATAGTGTGTTGGCAATCGATAAGAGTGGAAACCCCTTGGGCAATGCAGTGATTTGGGCAGATAATCGTGCTAAAAAAGAGGCACAAACACTAAAAAACTCTGCCGCCAGCAAAAGTATTTATACAGCTACAGGGACTCCTATGCATCCAATGTCCCCACTATTTAAAATAGCCTGGTTTAAGAACAATGATAAAGCAAGATTCAAGCAGGCAAGTAAATTTATTCAGCTAAAAACATATATCATCCAGCAGCTTACCGGTGAATATCTGATTGATTATAGTCTGGCATCCGCCACTGGACTACTAAATATACATAAGATAAAATGGGAGCCTGAAGCAATGCTTTATGCAGGTATAAATACAGGTATGCTGGCTGACCTTGTACCCATTTTTTCATCTGCCGGAAAATTAAAAAAAGCATATCAAAATTCCCTGGGAATTAATGGAGACACAAAGATCATTGTGGGTTCAAGTGATGGATGTCTTGCCACCCTTGGTGCAGGTGTATGGGATGGACGCAAGGCAACAGTAACGATTGAAGACAGCGGAGCAGTAAGAGTGATTGGAAAAAAAGTATTGAATGATAAGCAACAGCGGTTTTTCAATTATCTGCTCACTGAAGATTTTTATGTATCCGGTGGGCCAACAAATAGTGGTGGAGTTATATTCGAATGGTTTGCAAAACAGTTTGGTGATTTCAAGAATCCATATGACCTGGAGTATGCAATGGATGAGCTCATTGCAGTGGCAACAAAAGTTAGTGCCGGTTCTGAAGGTCTTATTTTTCTTCCTTATTTACTGGGAGAAAGAGCGCCGATCTGGGATGCCAATGCAAGAGGTGTTTACTTTGGAATAAATATAAAGCATGAACGACAACATTTTATCAGAGCTATCATAGAAGGTATTATTTATGAGATATATAGTATTGGAAAAACACTGGAAGAGCATTGTACGTTCAACAGCTTGTCAATTAACGGAAGCTTTGCATCTATTCCTCTCTGCGCACAGATAATTGCTGATATTTTTAATAAGCCGGTCAGCATTAGCCAACATAATTACAGTGTAGGCCTTGGTGCCTATTTACTCAGTGCAACCGAAATGGGGATTTACAAAACCCTGGATGAAGCCGCAAAAAGCATTGTTTTACCGGAACAGTATTTCCCTAAAAAAAATCTTAATCACATTTATATGCAACATTTTGAGATTTTCGAAAAACTTAGTGTTAAGCTGAAGGATGATTTCGAGAACGTCGTAAAACTGCAATAGTTAAATATCCCCTACATACAAACTGATCCATGATTGATTTTAAAAAAATATACAAAATCTTTTACAGCCTGGCTGCTATTTTAATCATCGGCTACACTTTTCTTTCATTGAAAAGCCTGGATAATATAGCGGGTTGGGTGCTTCTGTTTTTTTTCATATCGCTGGCATTAGCTTTTAGGGGAAATGAAAAACTCAAAGGACTTTCCTTTACAATTCTCATATTTGGCGCGGTCTCTCTGTCAATGTATCATCCGGAATATTTTCAGCAGTTGGGAGATTTTAAATTGACCAACCTGATTATTCCACTCATACAATTGATCATGTTTGGCATGGGATCTTCTATGAGCATGAAAGATTTTGCAGCAGTAATCAAAACTCCAAAAGGGGTAGTAATAGGAGTAATGAGTCAATTCATTATAATGCCACTGCTGGGATTTACGCTTGCAAAAGCAACAGGTTTTCCACCGGAAATAGCGGCGGGTATTGTATTGATCGGCTGCTCGCCAAGCGGACTTGCTTCCAATGTAATGTGTTACCTGGCCAAAGCTAACCTGGCCCTTTCAATTACTGTTACATCTATCACCACCTTATTAGCACCACTAATTACTCCACTTTTAATGAAAATTTTTGCCGGAGAATTGGTAGAGATTGATGTTTTAAAAATGATGTGGGATATTTCTAAAATGATTATTATCCCTATTAGTGCCGGATTGATATTCAACAAACTTCTTTCGGGTAAATCAAAATGGCTGGATAATGCCATGCCATTTGCATCTATGTTTGGAATCGCGTTTATACTTACAATTATTGTAGCGGCCGGCAGAGATAGTTTATTAACAATAGGACCGCTTTTAATGCTGGTGGTACTCATTCACAATTCATGTGGTTATTTATTAGGCTATTGGTCAGGTCGACTATTTAAAATGACAGAAAAAGATTGCAGAACCATCGCTTTGGAAGTGGGTATGCAAAATGCCGGTCTTGCATCCGGTATTGCAAAAGAAATGGGGAAAATTGCCACAATGGGTCTTGCTCCAGCTGTATTTGGACCGCTAATGAACATTACCGGTTCCATCCTTGCCAGTTGGTGGCATAACAGATCTCCGAATCAAAATGAAATTACGGCAACTGCGAGGGATTAAATTCAATTCAAAACAATACATATTTTTTACAACAAAAACTTCAACGATGACTATACTGAAAATAAGCTGGCTTCTACTGCCAATTATTTTTTTCAACCTGCAAGCATACAGCCAGCATGTACAAATAAGCAAAGAAGAACTTATTTCGTTAACTCCCGAATGGAAAGGTGAAAGGTTTCCTGATGGAAGACCGAAAGTGCCAGACGATATCATCCGCAGAATGAAACCTGTTACAATAGAAGAAGCATGGGCCATTTTAATTGGCGCAGGCTACAGGTATCAGATTGCAGATGGCTGGGAGCAAATCATCAATCCTGATAGTGTACTGGTGGGCCGTGCTTATACCACCTCTTTTATGCCAGGTCGTCCCGATGTATGGAAGGCCATTGATTCGATGGGAAAGAAAGAGGGAAGGCTATCGCAAAACGTTTGGGCGGTAGAGCAGTTAACAAAAGGGGACGTATATGTTGCCGATCAATTTGGAGCAAAAAAGAATGGACCTACCATTGGAGATAGGGTAGGTACTGCCATTTATACAAAAACAGGAAATGGAATTGTGTATGACGGTGCGCTAAGAGACGTGGAAGGCTTAAAGGAATTCGGTGGCTTTACTTCTTTTTTTAGCAGCTATGATCCATCTTATCATAATCCCGGAGGTGGACAAAACAGGGATTTAACTACCATGATAATTGGAATTAATCGTCCTACCCGAATTCGCACAGTGACAGTAATGCCAGGTGATGTTGTGTTAGGTAAAATGGGAGTTGTTATTTTCATTCCTCCACATTTAGCAGAACGAGTGGTAAAAAGTTCAGAGCTTGTTCGTTTGGAAGATATGTTCGGACAACTCCGTATACGGGAAGGAAAATATACTGCCGGACAAATTGATGCAAGATGGGCTGATAATATTCAAAAAGATTTTACTCAATGGCTTAAAGACAATGTCAACAAATTGCCAGTTGGCAGGGAACAGGTTCTGGAAATTATAAAACAAAGAGAAAGCACCACCCAGCCAACAAATAGCAACTAGCGTTGGAAGGTTGAAGCGTTCCACAAACTTCCAAACTCCATCATTAACTCAGCACTTAATAAAAACACTAATACAATGTCAAATTCGAGAAGATCATTCTTAACTAAAACTGCTATGGCGGCTGCGATAGCACCATTTGCATCACTTGCGGCCATTGGTAAACCAATGGAGGATGCTATTGACAGAACACCTAAATTTTCAGCTCCATCAGATTTAAAAATCACAGATGTAAAATGCGCATATATCGGAGGCAGTCTTTTTGTGAAAATTTTTTCTAACCAGGATATATATGGATGTGGTGAAGGGGTAGATGCTATTCGCGGATCTTATCACATTGTGCAAGGCATGGGAAGAGGATTAATAGGGCAGAGCCCGTTTAGCATACATCGATGGTTCGAACAGCTCCGCAGAGGCGCACATTTCGGAGGCGGGCAATCAGGTATGTACGTTGCTGTTTTATCTGCTATCGAAACTGCTTTGTGGGATCTGACGGGTAAAGCATTTGGTCTTCCCGTTTACCAATTGTTGGGAGGTAAATTTCGTGATAAAGTGAGAGTGTATTGCGATACTGCTCTTTATCGGGTCCGGTTTCCATCACCAGCTGATTTTGCAACTGCTGCTAATGACGCTATTAAAAATTGGAACTTCAATGCATTGAAGTTTGACCTTGATTACGCTGCAGATCCGGATAAATATGACCGTTGGAACTGGACAGCAAGCCCTGGCGAAATATCCAGGATGTATAATCAGCTCGCCGCAGTACGCGAAGCGGTAGGACCTAAAATTGATATTTGTGTTGACATGCACGGTCGCTACGACCATGTAACTGCACAAACTATTGCTAAGAAAGTAGAACCATTGAACCTGACATGGTTAGAAGAGCCAATTCCGGCAGAGAACTTTGAGGCGTATAGAACTATTTGCGAAGAGACCATTACGCCCATTGCGGCTGGTGAAAACGTATATCTCGGCTATGGTTTCAAGCAATTGCTGGATAACGGTGTTGATATTATCATGCCAGATATACAAAAATGCGGGGGCATGGGAGAAGGACAGCGTATCGCCAATCTCGCTAACCTGTACTATGTTCCATTCGCCCCCCATATGGTAGCATCGTTCCTCGGTGCCATGGCTTGTGCCCACGTTAGTGTAACAGTACCTAACTTCCATATCATGGAATGGCAATCTTATTTCCATACCAATGCTATGTATAGAGAGATCGTAAAATTTGACGAAGAGAACTGGGTAAAAGACAGCTTCATTAAAGTATCTGAAAAACCAGGTATTGGTGTTGATCTTAATATAGAAGCCATGAAGAAATATGCAACCCCTGGAGTGCCCTTCTTTGCGTAGTAAATAAAACATTTTGTATAAGTATAGGTAGTATGAGGTGCAAATTTTCATTGATTTTTCTTTTAGTTTCTCAGTTAGCTGTATATGCGCAGGATAAATTATACAACAATGAATTTTCATTGTCAGATGTAAAATTGCTCGATGGGCCATTTCAAGATGCCCGTGATCTAAACATTAAAGTTCTTTTGAAATACGATGTTGATCGTTTATTAGCGGGGTATAGAAAGGAAGCTAATTTACCTGAAAAAGCAAAAGGATTTACCAATTGGGATGGATTAGACGGACATGTAGGCGGACATTATTTATCCGCTCTTGCTATGAATTATGCTGCTACTAATAATACCGAATGCAAAAAGCGTATAGACTATATGCTTGCAGAATTGAAAACCTGTCAGGATGCAAACGGGGTAAATAATCCGGAATGGGCAAAAGGTTATGTGGGCGCTGTTCCCAATGGAAAAGGAATATGGAGTACTTTACAACAAGGTGATTTTGCGGCTTACAAAAATGCGTGGGTACCCTGGTATAACGTACATAAAATGTATGCAGGCTTGCGGGATGTATGGATGTACACGGGTAACAAAGAATCCAAAGAAATCTTTCTGGAATTTTGTGAATGGGCAATAAATATAACGGCTTTATTAACAGATACACAAATGCAATCAATGCTTGATATGGAGCATGGTGGTATGAATGAAGTTTTCGCTGATGCATACAAAATGACCGGCGATTCGAAATATTTGATTGCAGCAAAAAGATTTTCAGATAGAACACTGTTGGATGCAATGGCTGAAAAAAAAGATAATCTTGATAATAAACATGCTAATACACAGGTGCCAAAAGCTATAGGTTTTGAACGCATTGGCGAACTCGCTAATGATGACAGCTATAAAACTGCAGGAGAATTTTTTTGGGAAACTGTGACCGTAAGACGAAGCCTTGCATTTGGTGGTAATAGCAGGCGGGAGTTTTTTCCTGCTGTAACTGCAGCATCTGACTTTATTAATGAAGTAGAAGGCCCTGAATCCTGTAATTCTTACAACATGCTTAAGCTAACCGAAGATTTATTCAGGGTTAAACCGTTGGCAAAATATGCGGATTATTATGAGAGAACGTTGTACAATCACATTTTATCCACTCAACATCCGGAGCATGGCGGTTATGTGTATTTCACACCGGCAAGGCCCCGTCATTACAGGGTTTATTCTACTCCCAATGAGGCTATGTGGTGCTGTGTAGGCAGCGGCATGGAAAATCATGGCAAATACAGCCAGTTTATTTATACCCACGAAAAAAAATCATTGTATGTAAATCTGTTTATTTCTTCGGAATTAAACTGGAAAGAAAACAAAATAAAAATTAAACAACAAACGGCTTTTCCTTATGAAGAAAAAACGAATATAACGATTACGGAAGGGTCTTCCTTTTTTTCAATGATGATCCGATATCCTTCATGGGTAAAGGATGGTACTTTAAAATTGCTGGTTAATGGCAAAGCGATTCCATTTACAAATCATCCCTCGTCCTATATAGCGATAGAACGATTATGGAAAAAAGGGGATATCGTTACTGTCATATTACCCATGCACAACAGTATCTGGCAGATGCCAAATGTATCTAATTACATTGCCATCATGCATGGCCCCATTCTGTTGGCCGCAAAAACCGGAACAGAAGATTTAAAAGGGTTAGTAGCTGATGATGGAAGATGGTCGCATATAGCAAGTGGTAAAAGGCTGCCTTTAGATGAAGCGCCGATAATAATTGAGGACAATATCATTTCGCTTTCTACTAAATTGAAACCCGTTGCGGGAAAACCATTGATCTTTTCAATTAGTGATGTAAAAATGATTAACACTGTCAATACAGTTTTTGAGCCGTTTTATAAAATACATGATGCAAGGTACATGATATACTGGATGGCCTTAAGCAAAGCGGGTTATCAAAACTATCTTGATTCAATTGCTGTATTAGAAAAACAGAAACTGGAATTACAAAAAAGGACCGTTGATTTTGTTGCAACCGGCGAACAGCAGCCGGAAGCAGATCATTTGATTCAAACAAAAAATTCAAACACTGGAAACCTGCTTGATGAGTTTTGGCGTGATGCCCGGGGTGATGGCTTTTTCAGCTATCAGCTTTCTACTAACAATGAAACAGGATTGTCTTTGCTTGTTCGTTATTGGGGAGCAGAATGGGGGAATAGAAAATTTGACATCATGATTGACGATGAAAAATTAGTTTCAGAAGATAATACTGGAAAATGGAACCAATCGAAATTTCAGACGATAGAGTATAGTATACCTGATGTAATGGTTAAAGGAAAAAGTAAAGTGAGAATAAAATTTCAGGCATTACCGGGTAATACAGCAGGAGCAGTTTATTATTTACGATTGATCAGGAAAGCGGTTGATTAAACTGCTGTCGCGGAAAATATTTGTTGACCACAATTTATATAAAGAGTAAAGGAAAATAGTTTTTTGTTATTCTTTCCCGGAGAAGCACACCGGCCCAGCATTACACCGGTGGTAATAAGGTGGTCAAAAAAAATTGTGATAAAAATTAAAATGGCAAAAGGCGGATACGGCTATCAGATTTATGCAGGTACTAAGCCGAATCAAAAATTTTAAAACAACGATCTATGAAATTGCATGGAGTTATTATTTCAATTACCCTTCTTGTTATTACAATGCCCAATGTTGTACTTGCCCAAACGATTTCCAGGGAAGAAGTGGTGTTTCTTACTTCCGAATGGAAAGGAGAACGTTTTTCAGATGGCAGACCCAAAATATCTGATAGCCTGTTGAAAAGAGCGAAGTACATCATGATAGACGATGCCTGGACAGTGTTAAAGAACGAAGGCTATTTAAACCAGTTTGAAGGCGGTTGGAAAACGATTAATGATACCCCAATGACAGGTCGTGCTTTGACTGCTATGTATATGCCAAGCCGGCCAGATGTTGAAAAAATCATCAAGGAAAGAGGAAGCAAACAAGGAAGAAAAGGCAATACCAATTCATGGCCGATAGATATACTTTCTAAAGGCGATCTGTATATTGCAGATGCATTTGGTAAAATCAGTGGCGGTCCTATTATGGGTGCCACTTTAGCCAATTCTATTTACAGTAAATCTGGCAATGGAGTTGTTTTTGATGGCGCAGCAAGAGATCTGCAAGAAATAAAAAACATCAACGGATTTAATGCTTTTGTCCGTGATTTTCATCCGTCTTTTACCGAACAGATGGTATTAATGGGACTTAATACGCCTATTCGTATTGGCAATGTCATGGTACTACCAGGTGATCTTGTAATTGCTACCAGGGAAGGAGTTCTTTTTGTTCCGCCTCATATGGCAGAG
>Ga0207701_10001955_pt1 | contig 21407 bp, 18 predicted proteins | sample KBSSwiSSwithPhiX_FD_184294 | JGI IMG/M metagenome (GOLD analysis project Ga0207701, IMG submission 184294) | Switchgrass rhizosphere bulk soil microbial communities from Kellogg Biological Station, Michigan, USA, with PhiX - S5 (SPAdes) (version 2) | ecosystem: Environmental > Terrestrial >... | reverse complement strand
CGCCACGCATCGTGTCGGCGAAGTGCACGCGCCAGCTGTCGCGATCGTCGTTGTTCGCCAGCGCCGCCGCCATGCCGCCTTCGGCCATCACGGTGTGCGCCTTGCCGAGCAACGACTTGCAGATCAGGCCGACGGTGACGCCTGAGTTCGCGGCTTCAATCGCCGCGCGCAGACCGGCGCCCCCTGCCCCGATCACCAGGACATCGTAGGTATAGGTCGTGGCGTTGGCCATCAGAGGATCCTGTAATCGGTCCAGATCCCCATTGAGCAGAGGCGGACGTAGAGGTCAGAAAAGCCGACGGTGAACAGACTGATCCAGGCGAAGAGCTGGTGCTTGTAATTGAGCGCGCTCGAGCAAGCGTACGCGCCGTCACAGATTGAGTGCGTCGACACTTCGTCGTGGAAACCTCCAACGATGTGGCGCATGGCGTGACAACCGAGCGTGTAGCTGCTGAGCATCACCACGTTGAGTGCGAGGACGAGGGTGCCGATGCCGATGCCGAAGGTCGTCCCGCCGGCGCCGTCAGGCCAGCGCGTCGCGAGCCAGACGTCGTACGAGAGCAGGAACAGAAATATGCACGCGATGTACAGGAAATACCGGTGGACGTTCTGCAGGATCAGCGGGAACGACTGCTCCCCCCAATAACTCTTGCGCGGCTCACCAACTGCGCATGACGGAGGATCCGCCCAGAACGCCTTGTAGTACGCGCCGCGGTAGTAATAGCAGGTAAAGCGGAACAGACCCGGGAACGGAAGAATCAGCAGGGCCGGAGAGAACGGGAGCAATGCGGGGAACCAGTCCGGCTTGGCGCCGAACCAAGCATGCTCGAGACCAGCCGGATTGTCCGGCGACGCCCACAACACCGGCGCGTAAAACGGCGACAGATAGGGTCCGAACGTGTAATGCGCGTTCTGAAAAGCCGCCCACGTTGAATAGACGAGGAAAGTGCCAAGACCAATGAAAACCACAAGCGGTGCCACCCACCATGCGTCGCGGCGGCTTGTGGATCCGAATCCGCGCGACACATCCGTCACCGGAATGACCTGCATCCAACCTCCTGATGATTTGTGATTTGCGATTTGTGATTGGTGAACGGGCGACTCGCCTTGGAACCGAAGGTCCCAATCACGAATCACACATCACTGCTCACAAATAGGAAGCAGAGCCCAATCCGTAATCTTATTAGCGGCTGCTTTGTCCCGCAACTTTCGTGACGGCGAGGTATCCGGCCTTTGCGCACTCCTCGGCCGTCGTGATGTAGCGGAGCACTGCGTCGTTGCCGACCACATAAGGATTCGGATCCGCAGGCTTGCGGGTCGCCAGTGTCGTCACGTTGGCAGGCGTGTTGTCGTACGCAGTGTGGTTCGAAAGAACGATGTCGGCGCCGGATTTCTTGACGATGTCGCGGTAACGATCCGCGGACGCAATGTAGGCGAGGTACGTCTCTGGTTTGCCACCCTGAATCGTGGTGCCGCCCCATGTCGCGACCGTGTGGGTCCGCCCCCGGTCCTTCACCGGGTAGATGCTCGAGATCGTCCCCGGGGTATGTCCGGGCGTGAGGTGGAGTGTGATTGTCGTATCGCCGAGCGTGAGCGTGTCGCCATCCTTCGCTTCCACATCTCGCTTCGGGCGAATGCGTTCGGGGACGGTGCGGTCAGCGAAGTCCCAGTCCTCTTTCGACATGACGACTTTCGCGCCGAAATGATCCTGCAGGTACTTGGCTCCGCCAATGTGATCCGTGTGGGCGTGGCTGATGAGCGCGTACTTGATGTCGGCTGGATTCAGTCCAAGTTTCTTGAGCCCGTTGACCACTTCATCCTCGACCGAATAGTCGAAGATCGCGTCGATGACGATGATCCCCTGTGACGTCGTCAGCGCCCACGCCGAATACTCGCTCATTCCGACAAAGTACAGGTTGTCGAACACCTTCGCGGGCTCGGCATGCCACTGCGAAGCCGGCGGCGGCCCCGCCTGACGTCCACCCCCACCCGCCCCAGCGGCCCTACCCGTCTCACCCGCCCTGACAGGCGCCGGAATCGCCGATTCGCAGACCCTCTGCTGCAGGGCGTTGAACTGCATCCGAGCCGCCGCCTTTGAAGCGGCAACATGGCTGTCGACGGTCCCCGTGATCTGTTGCGCACCAACGCCGCTCGTGGTGAGCGTAAGCGCAGCGCACGTGGCGATCGCAAACTTCTTCATGAGGACCTCTCAGGCCCTCATCGAGGGCCTTGAAGGCCGGCTAAAGCCGGCCTTACTGCTTCACATCGCTAATCCAGGCGACGAGCGTCTTGATTTCCGGATCGTCCATCGTCGTGAAATGCTTGCCGCCGGGATGGAACTCGGTACCGCCCGCCTCGTGCGCCAGCGGCATGAGGATCAGGCGACTGAGCTTCGGCTGACCGGGCACGACGACGCGCGTCATAGCCGCGAAGTTCGCCCGGGACTGCTCTTCAGTCCACGCGGTGGCGCCAGGAGACATCTCCTGCAGCCGGAGAGGCGTGCCTTGTGAATGACACGCATAGCAGCGGGCATGATCGGCGCGCTTCTTCATGAAGATCGGCTCGATCTGCGTCCGGTAGGTCTGGAAGTCGAGGCCGCGTGGACCGGTGGCCGGTGTCGCGCTGCCCTGTCCCTGCAGCGTGGAACGGGCGCACACCAGCGCGAGAAGTACCGCAACGAAAACGGATGCTCGGGGCATGCGCGTTTTATATACGGTGGACAGGCTGGTGTAAAGTAGGCGCGTCCGGAGGTTGTCTATGCAGCGCGCTGTCTTGACCGTCGCGATCGCCCTTGCGCTTACCGCCGCAGCGGGGGCGTCCTCGGTCCGAATCATTCAGACGAATTCCGCGGGGACCAATGTCCACCTCATCGATCCCGCGACCAACAAAGTGGTCGGCGTGATCAACGGTATCGAGGTGAACCACGGCGCCACTTCAGCGCCCGACGGGTCCCGGCTCTACATCAGCAACGAGGCCGAAAAGACGCTCGACGTCGTCGACTCGAAGACGTTGAAGGTCATCAAATCGATTCCGCTGACGGCCCATCCAAACAACGTCTCGATCAGCAAGGATGGCAGGCGTGTGTATGTGGCGATTGCCGCCGCCCCCGGCGCCGTTGACGTCATCGACACGCAGACGATGACCCGCGCCAAGACCATTCCGGTGCAGGGCAACGCCCATAACACGTACGTCACGCCCGACGGCAAGTACGTCATCTGCGGTTCGGTGGCGGGCCGACGGCTGACGGTGATCGATCAGAAGACCGAGGAAAAAGTGTGGGACCTGGCGTTCGACGCTGGCGTCCGGCCGATCGCGTTCGAGAAGAAGGCCGATGGCTCCACGGGTCGGATGTTCATCCAGCTCTCGGACTTCAACGGCTTCGCCGTCGTTGATTTCGATCAGCGCAAGGAAGTCGGCCGCGTCAAGCTGCCCGAGGTGCCGGATAGTGAGCGCGTCACGGAAGGTCTACAGGGCTCGCCGTCGCACGGTATCGGTGTTACGCCCGATGGCAAGGCGCTCTGGGTGCTGAGCAAGATGAACAGCCGCATCTACCAGTACTCGATGCCGGATCTGAAGCTGATGGGCGAAGCGAAAACCGGGCACCATCCGGACTGGCTGACGTTCACGCCCGACGGCAAGGCGGTATACGTCGCCAACGCCGGCTCGAATTCGGTGTCTGTGGTCGATACCGCGACGCGGAAGGTGGTCGCGGAAATTCCCGTCGGCCACGTACCGAAGCGGAACGCGACCGCGGTGCTTCCGTAGCGAGCAGGAGGCAGGAGGCAGGAGGCAGGAGTGATCCTGCGACCTACTGCCCCCTGCCCCCGGCCCCCTGCCCTCTCTTCGGTTTATAGACGTGCGTGCTTTGACCGAAGAACACCTCGGCCGCTTCCATCAAGCCTTCAGACAGTGTCGGATGCGCATGAATCGTCAGCTTCATGTCCTCCGCTGTCGCGCCCATCTCGATCGCGAGCGTCGCTTCGCCAATCAGTTCGCCGGCACCAGTACCGACGATTCCGACGCCAAGCACGCGTCCAGTCTTGCCATCGAGCACGAGTTTCGTGAGGCCTTCAGGCCGGTCCACGGTGATCGCACGGCTCAGGGCACCCCAGGGGAACTTCGCAACCTCGATGTCGCGTTTTTCCGCCAGCGCCTGAGCCTCGGTGAGACCGGTCCACGCGATCTCAGGATCCGTAAACACGACCGCGGGGATGGCGAGCGGCTCGAAGACAGCCTTATGGCCCTGGATGGCTTCTACCGCGACGCGCGCTTCATGGGAAGCCTTGTGCGCCAGCATCGGCTCGCCGGCGACGTCGCCAATCGCGAAGATCGTCGGTTCCGCAGTGCGCCGCTGGCCATCGTGTTCGATGAACCCTCTCGCGTCGATCTTCACGGCCGTCTTGTCGAGCCCTGGAATCTTCGAGTTGGGACGGCGGCCGATCGCCACCAGCACGCGATCGAACGTTTGTTCGGAAGGCGGACCTGAAGGTCCGTCTCGACGATCGTCACCCGCTTCGAACGTCACCTTGATCCCGTTCTTGTCGTCGACCAGTTTGACGACCTTCGTCTTCAGCATGATCGCGGCGAACAACTTTTCGACCCGCTTCTGCAGCACGGCCACGAGGTCGCGGTCGGCGCCCGGCAGCAGCCCGTCGGTCATTTCCACCACGGATACCCTGCTCCCCAAGGTGGCGTAGACGGTCCCGAGCTCGAGCCCGATATAGCCGCCCCCGACGACGAGCAGCGACGTCGGCACGTCGGGAAGATCCAGTGCGGAGGTCGAGTCCATCATTCGCGGATTGTCCAGTGCAAGCGCGGGAATCCGCGTCGGGCTGGATCCGGTGGCAAGGATGCAGTGCTCGAACTGCAGCTCGGTCTCGCCGTTCGCCCCGGCGATCGTCATCGACGTCGGTCCGGTGAGCGTCGCCCTTCCCTGGATGAACTTCACTTTCCGCATCCGACCAACTTGACCGACGCCGCTCGTGAGCTTGTCCACGACCGCCTGCTTGAATGCGCGCAGCTTGTCGATGTCGATTCTTGGCTCGCCGAAGGTCACGCCCCATGCGCTCGCGTGGCGCGACTCGTCGATCACCTTCGCCACGTGGAGCAACGCCTTCGACGGGATGCAGCCACGATATAGACAGACGCCGCCAGGGTTCTTCTCCATGTCGACGAGCGCCACCTGCATCCCGAGGTCCGCGGCATAAAACGCCGCAGCATAGCCACCCGGCCCCGCGCCGAGGACGGCCAGTTGTGTGGATTCGCGCGCCATGTCAGCCGAGCAGCGAAAGGAGGAAAGGCTGTTCGATCGCCTGGACCACCCACCTGAGAAACCGCATCGCGTCGGCGCCGTCGATCACGCGGTGGTCGTAGGAGAGAGACAGCGGGAGGAGCTGGCGTGGTTCGAATTTGCCGTCCCTCCACACCGATTCGATGATGCCGCGCGAGACACCAAGGATCGCGACCTCGGGCCAGTTGACGATCGGCGTGAAATAGGTCCCACCAATCCCGCCAAGGTTCGAGATGCTGATCCCGCCGCCGCTCATCTCTTCGAGCGTCAGCTTTTTCGCGCGCGCCTTTTCAGAGAGCTGGTGGAGCTCGACGGCAATCTGCGTAATGTTCTTCTGGTCGGCGTTGCGGATGACGGGAACGAGCAGCCCGAACTCCGTGTCTACGGCAACGCCGACGTTGATGTACTTCTTGTACACGATCGAATTGTTCTCGACATCGAGCGACGAATTGAACTGCGGGAACTGCTTGACCGCCGCGGCCAGCACCTTGACCAATACCGCCGTCACGGTGAGGTTGCCCCCCGCCTGCTCCACCTGCTTGCGGAACTTCGCGCGCAACTCCTCCATCGGCGTGATGTCCGCCTTGTCGCACTGCGTGACGTGCGGAATCGTGTTCCACGAGTGACTCAGATGTTCGGCGGTCTTGCGCCGAATGTTCGTCATCGGTTGCCGCTCGACCGGACCCCACTTTTCGAAGTCGGGGAGCGGGGCTGGCGCAGGCGCGCCAGCGGGACGTGCGAGTGCACTGCCAACGCTGCTCAGGATGCGGCGCGCGTGTTCCTTGACGTCTTCGTCGGAGATGCGCCCGCCGGGACCGCTGCCGTGGACTTCATTGATGTCCACCCCGATTTCACGTGCGAGGCGGCGGACCGATGGAGACGCGGGCGCCGCTGGCGCTGCTTCCGTCCGTGGTTGCGCTGCAGGCGCTCGCTCCTGCCGCGCAGATGCCTGCGGAGCGTCCGCCTTCGCCGGCTCCGCCGGCTTCGGCGACACAACAGCCGCGCGTGGTTGTTCTGGCGCTGCCGGCGGTGGAGCAGCTTCGCGCTTGGGCATCGAGACGACCTTCTCGGGTGCCTTCTCTTGCTGCTTCGGCTGCGGTTTCGCTTCGGGCTTAGGACCCGCGGCGGCATCAGTGGCGCCTCCGCCGTTGCCCGTGCCGGCCGACGTCGAGCCGTCATCGACCGTCAGGATGACCGCGCCGACCTTCACCTTGTCGCCGGTCTTGACCTTGATGTCCTGGACGACACCTGCAACGGACGAGGGCACCTCAATGGTGGCCTTGTCGGTTTCGAGCTCGATGACCGGCTGCTCGCGCGAAATGGTGTCGCCCACCTTGACGAGCACACGCGTGACATCACCCTGCTCGACGTTTTCTCCCAGCTCGGGAACTTTGAACTCCTGCACGAGTCAGCTTCGATCTAAGAGACTGCTGGGTTTGGTTTTTCCGGGTTGATGTTGAGATCCTTGATCGCCTTCTGGACGACCGCGACATCGATTTTGCCCTCGCGCGCGAGCGCGTTCAGAGCGGCCAGAACGACGAAGCGGCAGTCAACCTCGAAGAAATCCCGTAGCCCGGCCCGGTTCTCGCTGCGACCGAAGCCGTCGGTTCCGAGTGACACCAGCGGACGCGGCAGCCAGCGATCGATCGCATCGGGCAGTGCCTTCACGTAATCCGAGGCGGCAACGATGGGGCCCTCCGTGCCCTCGAAGCACTGCCTGACGTACGGCACTCGAGGCGCCTGGTCAGGATGGAGGCGGTTCCAGCGCTCGACCGCGTGCCCCTCTCGATACAGCTCCTGGTAGCTGGTGACGCTCCAGACATCGGCCGCCACCCCGTACTGATCCTCGAGCGTCTTCGCGGCTTTGATCACTTCCGGCAGAATGGCGCCGCTGCCAAGCAGTTGCGCTTTCAGCTTGCTGTCCTTCTTCGCTGACGCTTTGAAGCGGTACAGACCTTTCAGAATGCCTTCGCGGACATCGGCGGGCATCGGTGGCATCTCGTACTGCTCGTTCATCACCGTGATGTAGTAGAAGATGCTCTCGCCGTTCACATACATGCGGCGGATCCCTTCCTCGACAATCACCGCGATTTCGTACGCGAACGCAGGGTCGTAGGAGAGGAGGTTCGGTACCGCGAGCGAGAACTGATGGCTGTGGCCGTCCTGGTGCTGCAGTCCCTCGCCCGCCAGGGTTGTCCGTCCAGCCGTGCCGCCGAGCATGAAGCCGCGCGTGCGCGAATCGCCCGCTGCCCATACCAGATCGCCGATCCGCTGCATGCCGAACATCGAGTAGAAGATGAAGAACGGGATCGTATTGATGCCGTGTGTGGCGTAAGCCGTACCAGCGGCGATGAACGAGGACATTGAACCCGCCTCGGTGATCCCTTCCTCGAGAATCTGTCCCTCTTTCGCTTCCTTGTAGTACAGAAGCGTGTCCATGTCGACCGGGTCGTAGAGCTGGCCTGCATGGGAATAGATGCCGACCTGGCGGAAGAGCGCCTCCATCCCGAACGTGCGCGCCTCGTCCGGGACAATCGGAACGATCAGCTCACCAATTTCCTTGTCCTTCAGCATCTTCGCCAGCATCCGCACGAACACCATCGTCGTCGATGCTTTGCGGCCTTCAGTTCCCTTCTCGAACTCGGTGAAACAGTCGTGAAGGTTGTCGGCTTTGAACGGCTCGGTTGTCGTGATGCGGCGGGGGACGAAGCCGCCAAGCTGCTTGCGCCGTTCCAGCATGTAGGTGACTTCCGGGCTGTTGTCCGGTGGCCGATAGAACGGCGCCTTCGCCACTTCCGAATCCGCGATCGGGATGCCGAAGCGCGTTCGGAACGCGCGCAGCTCCGCCTCGTTCATCTTCTTCTGCTGATGAGTGATGTTCTTGCCCTCACCCGCTTCTCCTGTGCCGTACCCCTTGATCGTGCGCGCGAGAATGACCGTCGGTTGCACGGTCGTGCTGACCGCGGCGTTGTACGCTGCGTGCACCTTCACTGGGTCGTGGCCCCCGAGCGTGAGCTTCTTCAGTTGCTCGTCGGAGAGATGTTTGACCATCTCCAACAGCTGCGGATATTTGCCCCAGAAGTGTTCGCGGACGTATGCGCCGGACTCGACCGCGTACTTCTGGTACTCGCCGTCGACGACTTCGCCCATGCGTTTGACGAGGAGGCCGTCTTTGTCCTTTTCGAGCAGCGGATCCCACTCGCTGCCCCAGATCACCTTGATGACGTTCCAACCGGCGCCGCGGAAGACGGCCTCGAGCTCCTGAATGATTTGGCCGTTGCCGCGCACGGGGCCGTCGAGGCGCTGCAGGTTGCAATTGATAACGAAAATCAGGTTGTCGAGCTTTTCACGCGAGGCAAGCGTGATGGCGCCGAGGGCTTCGGGTTCGTCCGTCTCGCCGTCGCCGAGAAACGCCCAGACTTTGGAATCGGAGCGCTTCTTCAGACCGCGATCCTCGAGATACCGCATGAAGCGCGCCTGGTAGATCGCCATGATGGGCCCGAGGCCCATCGAGACCGTCGGGAACTCCCAGAAGTCGGGCATCAGCCAGGGGTGTGGGTACGACGACAACCCGCCGCCTGCCTTCAGCTCACGGCGAAAGTTTTCGAGTTTTTCCGCGGCAATCCGGCCTTCCACGAACGCGCGCGCGTAAATGCCCGGCGAAGCGTGCCCCTGGAAGAAGATGATGTCGCCGTCGTGGTTGTCGCCCTTGCCCTTGAAGAAATGATTGAACGCGACCTCGTACAACGTCGCGGCCGATGCGTACGTCGAGATATGACCGCCAATCCCATCCTCGGCCTTGTTCGCCTTGACGACCATCGCCAGCGCGTTCCAGCGAACGAGGCTCTTGATGCGTCGTTCGATCTCGCGGCTGCCTGGAAACGGTGGTTGTTCTGCGGCGGGGATGGTGTTGATATAGGGGGTGTTTGCGGTGAACGGCTGCCGGACACCTTTCCGCTGCGCGTGGTTGGCGAGCTCACGCAGCAGACGACCGACGCGCGTCGGGCCACCCGACTGAAGCACGTAATCGAGCGACTCGAGCCATTCGCGAGTTTCGAGCGCTTCGAGCTCGGCCGCATCCTTCGGGGCAGTGTTCCGCATCAATCCTCTAAAATCCGGTACAAACAACCTTCAATTGTAGCGCCAGACATCTGTCATGAAACCGCCCAGCGCCAATCTTCCGTCGAATCTCGCTGAGGTGCACCGCGGGATCGTCGCGTGCGACCGTTGTCCGCGATTGCGGCAGTACTGTCGCCGCATCGCCGTGGAGAAGAAACGCGCACATCGTTTGGACGCGTACTGGGGGCTACCAGTGCCGGGCTTCGGCGATCCGAACGCGCGACTGCTGCTGGTCGGGCTTGCACCGGCTGCGCATGGCGCAAATCGGACAGGCCGAGTCTTCACCGGAGACGGCTCGGGAGATTTCCTCATGTCGGCTCTCCATCGCTCGGGCTTTGCGAACATCGCAACATCGCAGCGCACCGATGATGGATTGCATCTCACGGACGCATACATCCTCTCGGCCGTTCGCTGTGCGCCGCCGGACAACAAACCGCTCCCTGAAGAAATCTCGCGGTGCCTCGATCACCTGGAGGTCGAACTTCGTTATCTCCCTCGAGTGCGTGTCGTGGTTGCGCTCGGCAAGATCGGGTTCGATGCGTGGCTTCAGTTGCTCAAGCGCCGTGGCGTCGCGCCGTCGCCGCGGCCGCAGTTCGGCCACGGCGAGGTGGTCAGCTTCGGAGATGGATTGCCGACACTCGTCGGCTGCTTTCATCCGAGCCGGCAGAACACCAATACCGGCAAGCTGACGGCGCCAATGATGGAGAGCGTGTTTCGGAAAGCGCGGCGTCTGCTCGTTAAGACGAAGCGGGACGATGCGCCTTGAGGAACGACTTGATCTGGCGCACGGCGATCGGTATCCGCTCCGGCGGCTGCTTCCACGGATACAAACTCACTTCGGATTTCGGTGCAAGGCTCGCCGCCTCCATCGCGACCGCCATCGGATGCGCTGCGACGTCGTCAGGCAGGATCAGCACGGGTGTCTGGCAACTGCGGACGAAGTCACGCGTGACCGTGAAGACGAAATCAGCGTCGGTGCGGAACATCTTCGTCAGGTATTTCTCGACGGTGTCCGCAGTGACCTCGGGCCGGCGCTTGAGGAATTCCGGCGCCCAGCCGGTTTTGCTGCCGTCGTAGAGCACGCCCGGCATCTCGGGCCGGAATCCGACCGGCTGCGCCAGCACCGCCGCAACGACACGATTCGGCGCGCGCTTCAACAGATTCCAGATGAACGGCCCGCCGATGCAGAACCCCATCACCGCGAACTTATCGATGCGCAGGTGATCCATCAGGGCGAGATGGTCGTCGGCGTGTGAATCCCACGGCCGATCGACATCGACGGGTCCTGACGACTGACCGGTGTTGGCGTTGCGAAGGTCCGCGGCCACACATCTGTACTCGCCCTGGAACTCGCCGAAGCAATCAAACGGATTCTTCAGGCCGGTGATCGCCGAGTTCAACCCTCCGCCCGCGATGAGCAGCAGCGGAAACCCTCGCCCGGCCTCCTGGTAATGGATCCGAACCGGCCCCTTCTCGAAGAAGGAACCGCCCGCGGCTGGTGTCGGCTGCTGGGCAAACGCGTTCTTTGCCGCAGCAATCGCGGTCGCCGCGGCGCCGGTTTTCAGTAGCTTGCGTCTGAAAAGATCGACCATGGGCGTCCTCCGTTCACACGGGTGTGGGCCTGGTTACGGTTCGGCGTGCGCGGATTGTATCTCCATGCACCGGGCGAGCGTCCGCATGTCGATGTTCCCGCCGCTCATCACGCATCCGATCTTCTTCCCCGCAAGCTTGCCTTCGTATTTCTTCGCCGCCGCGAGCGGCGCTGCTCCTGATCCCTCCGCCAGGTTGTGCGTGTAGCGCAGCGCGGCGCGAACGCCTTCCTCGAGCTCCGCCTCGTCGAGGACCACAATGTCGTCGAGCATTTCCTTGAGGATCGCGAAGGTCAGATCGAACGTGACACGCGTCGCCATCCCTTCGGCCAGCGTGTTCACGCGGTCGGCGGTCACGCGCGTCGGACCGCGCCACGAGCGAGTAAACGCGTCGGCACCCGACGCCTGCACTCCAACCACCTTCGTCTTCGAAGCCACCGCTCCGCGAACGATGCAGCAGCCTGCCGCGCCGCTGCCGCCGCCGATCGGCACAAACAGGTAGTCCAGATCCGAGACGGTCTCGAACATCTCGAGCGCGTACGTGCCGACCCCGGCAATGAGGTGTGGCTCGTTGGCGGAGTGGACGTACCGCCACCCTTCGCTGGCCGCCAGCTCCTCGACCTTGAGGCGCGCCTCATCGTAGTCGCGTCCGTACTCCACAACCTCGGCACCGTACGCGCGCATCGCCGCGTTCTTGTCGGGGTTGTTGCCGCACGGCACGAGGATGCGGCACCGCACGCCATGCATGCGGCTCGCAAACGCCATCGACTGGCCGTGATTGCCGGTGCTGGCGCTGATCACCCCGCGACGACGTTCGTCGGCAGAGAGCTGTGCGACCAGATTGAGCCCACCGCGAATCTTGAACGCGCCGGTGGGGTTATGGTTCTCGTGTTTGACCCATGCCTCGCACCCGAGCCACTGCTCGAGTAGCGGATGCCGCAGCATCGGCGGTGGCTGCATGACCGCGTAGACACGCCGCCGGGCGGCGGTGACGTCGTCAAGAGTTGGCCAGGAATTCATTTCTGACGCGAACCGCAAGATCGGGTCTGTTGCTGATCAAGCCGTCGACACCCCAATCGAGAAGCCGGCGCATGTCCGCCTCCTCATCGACGGTCCAGACCTGAACCTTCAGACCGGCGGAGTGCGCATGCCGAACGAAACGGGGCGTAACGATGCGTGTGGCCTCGGCCCATTCCGGAACCTGATAGGTCTGGTACGCGGCGCGGCGAACGGGACAGCGCAGTATCGATCGATACACCGCGAGCCTCACCTCCGGCTGCGCCGCGCTTGCCGCGACTCCGGGCAGCGCCGCCCGTGCCGCTCGGGCGCTGGCCACGCCATACCCCGCGACACATACGTAATCGACCGCATCGGCGCCTCTGATCTCCTGGGCGACCGCCTCTCCCATCTCGGCGGTATACACCTTGATCTCTATGATTGTCGGGATTCCGCGGTAACGCGTGAGCACCTCGCGCAGCGTCGGCACGCCGATACCCTGACCGCGAAACGGGCACGCCTCCCCACGCTTGAACCAGTAGCCGGCATCGAGCCGCTCGAGCTCCCGCGCAGTGCACGCGGCGATCGGTCCCGAACCGTTTGTCGTGCGCTCGAGCGTCTTGTCGTGATGCACAACGACGACGCCGTCGGCCGAAAGGTGCACATCGAGCTCGAGACCGTCCGCGCCGGTGGACATACCGATGTCGAACGCCGCAATCGTGTTCTCGGGACCAAGGTCGCATCCGCCGCGATGGGCAAACACCTGGGGCGTCGCGCCGAAGAAAGGCACAATGCCCAATGCTAAATGCTCGATGCCCATCAACGCCAAATGCTCAATGCTCAAACCGAAGCTCAGTGCGTCTGGGGCCGGTCCAACTGCGTCTAATTGAGCATTGAGCTTTGTGCATTCCGCATTGAGCATTCTGTACAATCCAACCATGCCCAGACCCACAGGGATTTCCACGGTCGGCGATCTCCGTCGCGCCATTGCCGACGGCAGCGTGCCGCGGCGCAACGTGCACCAGGAAGTGCGCGAGAACCTGATTACCAAGCTTCGCTCGGGCGAGCCGCTCTTCCCCGGCATCGTCGGCTACGACGAGACCGTCGTGCCGCAGCTCGTCAACGCGCTCCTCTCGCAGCACAACTTCATCCTGCTCGGATTACGCGGGCAGGCAAAGACGCGACTGCTCCGCGCGCTGATGACGCTGCTCGATGACGAGATCCCCGTGATGCCGGGATGTGAGATCAATGACGATCCGCTCGAGCCGATCTGTAGTGCATGCCGCGCGCGGCTCGCGTCGGAAGGCGACAAGACACCGGTCGCGTGGCTCGGGCGCGAGGCGCGGTACGTCGAAAAGCTCGCGACGCCGGACGTGACGATTGCCGACATGGTCGGCGACATCGATCCAATCAAGGCGGCCAGGTCCGGCCTTCAGTTGTCCAGCGAGCTGACGATGCACTATGGGTTGCTGCCGCGAGCCAATCGCGGCATCTTCGCCATCAACGAGCTGCCCGACCTCGCCGGCAAGATCCAGGTCGGGCTCTTCAACATCCTCCAGGAAGGCGACGTCCAGATTAAGGGTTACCCGGTGCGGTTGCCGCTCGACGTGATGATGGCGTTCACGGCAAACCCCGAGGATTACACCGCGCGCGGCAAGATCATCACTCCGCTGAAGGACCGGATCGGCTCTGAAATCCGAACTCACTATCCATCAGGCCGCACCGACGCCATGGCGATCACTGCGCAGGAGGCGTGGACCAAGCGTGACGGTGTCGGACCTCGGACCGACGTTCCAGCCTTTGTGGCCGAGGTCGTTGAGGAGATCGCGTTCCAGGCGCGCCAGGATCGCCGCATCGACAAACGATCGGGTGTCAGCCAGCGGCTTCCGATCTCCGCCATGGAAAACGTCGTGTCGAACGCCGAGAGACGCACGCTGACGAATCGCGAAGACTGTTCCGTTGCGCGGGTCAACGACGTGTACGCGGCGCTGCCGTCCATCACCGGCAAGTTCGAGATGGAATATGAGGGCGAGCTGAAAGGCGCGGAGACGGTCGGGCGAGAGCTGATCAAAGCGGCGGTGGCCAACGTGGCCGACGGGTACCTCTCGCATCTGGAGACTCGACAGGTTATCGAGTGGTTCGACCTCGGCGGAACATTGCAGCTCAGCGACACGATGAGCACCAAGGAAGTGTTGTCACACGCACGCGAGGTGCAGGGGCTCATCGAGCTGGCGCACGCGGCCGGCGTTCCGAAGGAGGCGTCGCCGCCACTGCTCGCCGCGGGCGTCGATTTCGTGCTCGAGGGGCTTTATGCGCTGAAGAAGATCGGCCGCAGCGAGGAGCGGGGCTATCACGCAACCGAATCGCCGGTACGGCGCCCGCGGGAAGACAAGTTCAGGGACGAAGAGAGAACGATCCCCTCGATACCGCAGGGGAAGAAGAAGTATTACAACTAGGGCCGGCGTCAGGCGGCCCACACCAGATGAAATATCGCTACACGAAATACACCGGCGACCTGCTCGATCAGATCGATCTCGAGGATCTGGTGTCGAAGCTCTCCGACCTGCTGCTCTCGAGCGGGTTCAGCAACCCGTGGGGCGATCCGTCCTCCGGCGACGAGGACCGGACGATGGAGGCGCTGCACGACGCCATTCTCGAAGCGCTGTTCAGCGGCGGCGTGCTCTCGGAAGAAGCGCTGCAGCAGCTGCTCGGTGAACCGGCGGACGGCGATCAGGAGAAGGCGCGTCAACAGCTCGAGGATCTGATCCAGCAAATCATCGACAAGATGATGGAACAGGGGTTTGTCACCAACGCCCCGGATCTGGAGCAGGAACGCGAGCATCGCCGCGGAACAGGTGGCGGTTATGGGGAAGATGCGGGCCAGGTGAAGTTCGAAGTGACCGACAAGGCGCTCGATTTTCTCGGCTACCGTGCGCTTCGCGATCTGCTCGGATCGATTGGCCGCAGCAGCGCCGGCCGCCACGACACGCGACACCTCTCAACCGGTGTCGAAGCGATCGCCGCGCCGAAGCCGTACGAATTCGGCGATACGCTGAATCTCGACCCGAGCTCCACGATCATGAACGCCGTGCAGCGACTGCACGCCGAAGGCCGCGGTGTCGAAGTGACAGGAACGACCCGAACGTCCGAACGATCCGAACGCCCGAACGACGTGGCGCCGGTCATCGACGTCGACTATCCCGATCTGATGGTCGCTCAGAGCGAGTACCAAAGCTCCTGTGCCACCGTCATCATGCTCGATTGCAGCCACAGCATGATCCTCTACGGCGAGGATCGATTCACGCCGGCCAAGCGTGTGGCGCTGGCGCTGTCGCATCTGATCCGCACGCAGTATCCTGGCGATTCATTGCAGGCGGTGTTGTTCCACGATTCCGCCGAGGAGATCCCGCTCAAGCAGCTGGGACGCGTCCGCGTCGGCCCCTATTACACGAACACCCGCGAAGGGCTGCGTCTCGCTCGCCGTCTCCTCGAGCGGCAGAAGAAAGACATGCGGCAGATCGTGATGATCACCGACGGGAAGCCGTCGGCGCTCACCCGTCCTGACGGCCAGATCTACAAGAACGCCTTCGGCCTCGATCCGTTCATCGTCTCCGAAACGTTCGCGGAGGTGAACGCGTGTCAGAAGGCGGGCATCATGATCAACACATTCATGCTCGCCCGCGATCCCGACCTGGTGGCGTTCGTCAGACGCGTCGCCGCGATCTGTCGTGGCAAGGCGTATTTCACGACGCCCTATACGCTTGGCCAGTACGTCCTGATGGACTATATGGATCGCAAGACGAAGACGATTCACTAGATTGCTGCCGCCCTCCATTCCCCTCTTCCCGCTGCCGAACGTCGTTCTCTTTCCAAACGTCTTTCTGCCGCTGCACATCTTCGAATCGCGGTACCGGCAGATGATCGCTGACGCGCTTCAGGGGGATCGGATCATCGGCATGACGCTGCTGCAACCCGGCTATGAGGCGACCTACGAGGAGCGCCCCCCGATCTATCCAGTCGGCTGCGCCGGCGTCATCACGCACAGCCAGCCGCTCGCCGACGGTCGTTACGACATCGTCCTCCGGGGCATGCAGAAGTTCCGGATTCAATCCGAGGATGACAGCCACCCCTATCGCATCGGGCAGGTAGCCGGGATTTCTGAAGTCGTTCCGCCGGACCAGGCGGTTCCGCTTCGGCATCAGCGCCAGCGCCTCGAGGCGGTGCTCGCGGCCGCCATCGAGCGCGTGCGAGCCGAGCCGAAATTTCCTCCCTCCGTTCCCGACGAAGATCTTGTCAATGCGCTCGCCCAATACCTCGATCTCGACGTGCTCGAGCACCAGGCGCTGCTCGAATGCGACGGGGTGCTGGCCCGTTGCCGTGCATTGATCGATTTGCTGGAAATGAAGCTGCACGCACCGCGAGGTGGTTGGTCCGGGAAGGTGTCGCATTAGGCGGTCGGGAGAGGTGGTCGCGCCGAAAAGGCGGGGCATGGACGCAAGCCTAATAACCGCCGGCGATACGACCGATAGCGAAACGAACGAAGCATCCCAATGAGCACCGTTGATGTGTCCGTGGTCGTTCCCCTGTTCAACGAGGAGGAGAACCTGTCGGCGCTCCACCAGCGCCTGACGATGACACTCCAGGCGACGGGGTTGTCGTACGAGTTAGTCCTCGTCGACGATGGCAGCCATGACACGACCGTGCAGCAACTCCATTCGCTGGCGGCCACGGATCCGCGGCTGATCGTGGTCGAACTAGCGCGAAACTTCGGTCATCAGGTCGCGATTACGGCCGGGCTCGACCACACATCCGGTCGAGCCGTTGTGGTGATGGACGGCGACCTCCAAGACCCACCTGAAGTTCTGCCGCAGTTTATTGCGAAGTGGCAGGAGGGACACGACGTCGTCTTTGCGATTCGCGAGCATCGCAAGGAAGGGCTGCTGTACCGCGCCGCGTACGCCGCGTTCTACCGCGTGATCCAGCGCATCGCCAACATTCACATCCCGCTCGACTCCGGCGATTTCTGCATCATGGATCGCCGTGTTGTCGATCTGCTCGCCGCAATGCCCGAGCGCAATCGGTTCATCAGGGGTATCCGAAGCTGGGTGGGCCTCGACCAGGTCGGCCTCGCCTACGAACGCCACGCACGGCATGCGGGCAAGCCGAAGTACACGTTGCGTCAGCTCGTATACCTCGCGCTCGACGGCCTGGTCTCGTTCAGCCATGTGCCGCTGCGAATCATTACACTGTCCGGGTTCGCGGTGTCGTTTCTGTCGATCCTGCTTGCCGTCTTCTACGCCGTGAAGAGGATCACCATCGGGCTGAACCCTCCCGGATTCGCCACCCTTACCGTCGCGCTCTTGTTCTTCTCGGGGGTGCAGTTGATCACGTTGGGGGTGATCGGCGAGTACGTGGGACGCATTTTCGACGAGGTCAAGAGACGACCGCTCTATGTGACGCGCAGGGTTACGCGAGGAGCACCATGCGTGTCCTGATGCTCAATAACGAGTACCCGCCGCTCGGAGGCGGAACGGGCTCGGTCAATCAGGCCATCCTCTCGGCACTGGCGCAATCCGACGGGCTGAATATCGATCTGGTCACTTCGTCCCCTTCCTCTCGAAGCGAAGAGGTTCGCCTCTCCAAGACCGGTCGAATTATGAAGCTTGCCATCGGCAGCCGGAATCTGCACCACGCGACGAACCGTGAGCTGATGACATACGGCGCGCGTGCACTCTGGCGTGCTCTCAGGCTTCAGCGTGCCAAGCCGTACGACCTGTGTATGGCGTGGAGCGCGCTGCCCGCCGGTGTGGTGGCACTCGGCCTGCGACGACTAACTGGCCTGCGGTACATCGTCCGCGTGTGTGGCCCTGACATTCCTGGTTTCGAGCAACGCTATGCCACTGTCTATCGAATACTGGGCCCGCTGATTCGCGCCGTATGGCTGGGCGCGGAGGTTGTGATTGCGAAGAGCGACGGTGAACGGGCGATGATCCGTCGCATCGAGCCCGAGGCCCACGTACAGCTCATCGAGAACGGAGTCGACCTGATGGCCTTTGCGCCAGGCGATCGGATCCCGGACGATGGGCCACTGCGTCTGCTGTGCGTCGCGCGTTTGATTGAACGCAAAGGCCAGCAGCACTTGCTCGAGGCGATGAACCTTGTCGTGCAACAAGGCGTGGACGTCGCGCTGACACTGGTCGGCACTGGCGACGCGGAACGGGAGCGCCGGAACCAGGCGGCGCGGCTCGGGCTTGCCGACCGGGTGCATTTCGCAGGCTACGTCCCGCGCGAGGAGATCGCAGCATGGTACAGCGCCGCTCACGCCTTCGTGCTGCCCTCCTACAACGAGGGCATGAGCGTCGCGACCCTCGAGGCCATGGCGGCCGGACTCCCAATCGTGTGCAGCCGCGCCCACGGACTGGCCGAGCTCGTCAGCGACGGCGTCAATGGCTTCACGTGCGAGTGGGATGACGTGGCGGGTCTGGCCGCGCACATCCGCCGCCTGGCAAGCGACAGGCCATTGGCGAGACAGATGGGCGCGGCCTCACGTAATCAGGCCGCGCGGTTCACGTGGGAATCGGCCACGAGCCGTTACCTTCAACTGTTCGCCGCGCTGGCGCCACAGGCCTCGCGCACCTCGACCGAACGAGCCGCCGCTCTGACCCGGGACGGCTGAACCTCTCATGTGCGGCATCTGCGGCCACCTGCATCACGACCGATCTCGTCCAGTCGAGCCGACACTGATCAAACGCATGGCCGCGACTCTCCGCAGACGTGGCCCGGACGACGAGGGCTACTACATCAGTGGTCCCGTCGGACTCGGTATGCGACGGCTGGCGGTCATCGATCCTGCCGGTGCCGCGCAGCCGATCGCGAATGAAGACCGGTCGGTCTTTGTGGTGTGCAACGGAGAAATCTACAACTTTCAGGACCTCCGTCACGAGCTCACCGGCCTCGGGCATCGCTTTGCGACGCACGGCGACGTCGAAGTCATCGTGCACGCGTACGAGCAGTGGGGCGACGACGCGCTCAGGCGGCTGAATGGCATGTTCGCGTTCGCGCTGTGGGATGCGAGGCGGGAGCGGTTGCTGCTGGCGCGCGACCGGATGGGTGAGAAGCCGCTGTACTGGCACGACTCGGATAACGGTCTGATCTGGGCCTCCGAGGCAAAGACCCTCCTCATCGCGCCGTGGGTGGATCGGCGGGTGAATCCACGTGCCCTTCACCATTACCTGTCGCTGCAGTACACGCCGAATCCGCTGACGATCTTCGAATCTATCTCTCAGCTGCCGCCCGCTCACAAGCTCGTCGCCGAACGTGGACAGAACCCGGTCGTGTCTCGATGGTGGCAGCTGCAGTTCACACCCAAGACGGAGATCCCCGAGCGCGAAGCATTGGAAGGAGCGCGCACTCGTCTGGTCACAGCGGTGAAGCGCCAACTCGTATCAGACGTTCCACTCGGTGCGTTCCTGAGTGGCGGCCTCGATTCGTCGATCATCGTGGCGTTGATGGCGGAGAACCTGTCGAGTCCAGTCAAGACGTTCTCGATTACGTTCGACGAGCCTCAGTATTCGGAAGCACCGTACGCGCGAGAAGTCGCACAGCGGTTCAACACGGAACACCACGAGATTCCATTCCGACCGGCCTCGCTGGTGCGGACGATCGAAGAGGTCATTTCGGCGACCGACGAGCCGCTAGCGGACCCCGCCGCCCTTCCGGTCTATGAATTGGCGCGTGTGGCCCGTCAGGACGTCACAGTCGCATTGACCGGTGACGGCGGCGACGAAACGCTCGCGGGTTACCAACGCTATGCCGTCGGCGCCCTGTTCGAACACTGGATGGCTCTGCCAACCTGGATCACCGACGGGATCGTCGGGAACCTCGCCCGTCTTCTGCCCGAGTCCGGTTCCACCCCCGAAGACCGAAGCGTTCTTACGGGCGTCAAGCGACTGCGTCAGGCTTCTCGAACCAACCCGAAAGCGTCGATCCTGCGCTGGGGGTCGTACTTCTCTCATGAAGAGAAGTTATCGCTCTATGCCGACCGGTGGCGGGATGAGCTTTCGACCGTTCGAACCGACGAGTGGATTGCCGCCGCCTATGACGCGGCCGCGGCGGAGACCCCCCTGGATCGGACCCTGGCTGCCGATCACGTCACCTATCTTGCGGGCGATCTGTTACCGAAAACAGATAGAACCACCATGGCGCACTCGCTCGAAGCGCGGGCGCCGTTCCTCGACGTGGATTGGGTCGAGTGGACGGCCCGGCTGCCGGATCGCGCCAAGATTCGCGGCATGGGCACCAAATGGTTGCTCCGACAGGCGTTTCACGATCTGCTGCCGGTGACGATCCGGCGACGAGGCAAACAGGGGTTCAGTCTGCCAATCGGGCCATGGCTGCGAGGTGATCTTCGAGCATGGGCGAGAGAGCGTCTCATCGACAATCGGTCTCTTGAGGAATGGTTCCGGCCGCACGCGATTCGTCAATTGCTCGACGAGCACGACTCGGGCCGGTTCAATCACGGCAAACGCCTGTGGGCGCTGTTGATGTTCGCGGTGTGGTTGAACCTCTACGCCAGGTCATGAAGGAAGGTACGTTCGACTTCGGCGCGAACTGGGACGCATTTTCTGACCGCCTGATGGCAGAAGGTCGTCTGCATCTCGCCATGGCATCACTGCAAAAGCTCCTGCAGCGCGAGGACCTCCACGGTGCATCTGTGGCCGACGTGGGCTGTGGCAGCGGGTTGTTTTCGCTCGCGGCCGCGAAGTTGGGCGCCGCGAGGGTTGTTGGCCTTGACATCAACCCCTTGTGCATCGAGGTCTGCGGCCGCAACAAGGCTCGTCTGGCGCCGAGTGCTCCAGTGAGTTTTCATCGCGCATCCGCATTGTCGCCGGAGGAACTTGCGCCGTTCGGCACGTTCGATCTCGTTTATGCCTGGGGGTCGCTGCATCACACCGGCGCGATGTGGGAGGCCATACTTAACGTCACCCGTATGGTTGCGCCCGGCGGCACACTCGTCCTCGCCATCTACAATGAGCATGCGACGTCTCCCCTGTGGCGCGTCATCAAGCGCACCTACAACCTGGTTCCTGCGTTCGCAAAGAGCATGATGGCTGCTGTTGCAGCCGCGGTCATCTTCGTCGCGAAGGCCCTTGTCACGCGCCGCAACCCGCTGGAAAAGGAGCGCGGATGAGATTTTGGTATGACGTAAGCGATTGGATCAGACGGTTTAGGCTTCGCGATTCGTCCTCCTCAGTCGCACCATTGGAACCGAGATGAACGACCACGCGTCGGGGATGTCCGCGGAGCAGTACGACCGCTTGTGGGAGACGAAGTGGGACGACATGAAGCGGCACGGGCCGATGTCACGTCACATCCGCCGTCTGATCATGAATGCGATCCGCCCACTCAGCTTC
>Ga0207701_10001952_pt1 | contig 21414 bp, 13 predicted proteins | sample KBSSwiSSwithPhiX_FD_184294 | JGI IMG/M metagenome (GOLD analysis project Ga0207701, IMG submission 184294) | Switchgrass rhizosphere bulk soil microbial communities from Kellogg Biological Station, Michigan, USA, with PhiX - S5 (SPAdes) (version 2) | ecosystem: Environmental > Terrestrial >... | reverse complement strand
CGAAGTACTGGCATCGAAATCCCGAACACCTTGAGCACATACGCTCCGATGAGCATGGAAACGACGAGGGTGACGAAGCTGTAGAAGGCAATCTTCCGCGCCATCTTGTTCCGGACCCGCGGCGCAAGGTGGCTGGTGGCGGCCAGGAAAATGAAGGCTCCGCCCAGCGGGTTGATGATCGAGAAGAGCGCGGGGAACGCGAGGAGGAAGAAGCCGAAGGCTTCGGCGATCAGGCTCTGCATCACGGCGGGGTCACGTCAGTTGAGCACTCCGTCAGCGGGTGAGTGGGAAGGCGAGTCCACCGGGACCCGGCTCCTATTTAACCGGGAACAGGGTCTGAGGGAATCCGGTAGGGAAGGCCACACAAGACCAGGTCACTTCGGATCCTAGAACGAATACCGTGCGGCGATCTGGATCCGCCACGGAGAGAACTCGGTGTCCGGGTGGTTGCGATTGGGAAGCGCCAAGCGATAGATGCCTCGATCCTTCACCGAGTCGAACCCCACAAGTTTCAGCATCCCGACCGCCTCCAGGCCGAAATCCGTCGTCTGTCGCACGACGCCCCAGTCGCTGTCGAGAAAGTTGGGGAGGTTGAAGAGGTCCGCAATTAGCTCCATCGAGCGGCCCGCCCCCGTGGCGAAGGATCGCGAGAGACGCAGATCCAGCTCGCTGCGCCACGAATTCCGGCAACTGTTCCGTGGCAGCAGCTTCCCCACGTTGTTTCGCAGGCAGGGCTCGGACTGGATGAACTGGTCCAGTCTGGCATACTCGTCCGGTGGCGCCGGCACGTACGCGCCCGACGGATCAAGCGTGACGAGGTTGATGTCATGATCGGGGGCCGTCATCCTCGGCACGTACACCGGGTCATCGTCGAATCCGTCGGCGTTGATGTCTCCACTGGTCTGATCTCCATTGGTCTGATAGGTGAATGGCGTACCCGATTGTCCCTGATAAATCGTCGTGAGCTGGATCTGTCCCGGGAGGGTGGCTGACAGCGCGACGCGGAGCTTGTGAGGCACGTCGAAGACAGAAGGTCGAAGTCGCCGATCATCGAGCGTGCCGTCCAGGGGCGTGTCGTTGAGGTGGTCGGCGGCAACGCCCAACCCGGACAGTGAGACGCCGAGACCGACCTGGTCCATCACGTCCCGGGTGGAAGACCAGGTGTAGGCTGCATCCAGTTCCAGGTTTGGTCCGAACCGTTTCCGCAGTTCGGTGGCGAGGCTCACATAGCGCGTCTCTCCGCCGTCGCGCTGCTGCACCACCGAAGTGAAACGCGGGCTCACCCGGGCAGGCGTCGAGAACCCGGTCGCGGGGTCAATGGTGCCGTAGAGGAGGCGGCCCCCTTCGCCCGTGACCGCGTTGGTGGGAGGCAGCAAGTTCAGGTCATTGAAATAGCCGACGTGCACGCCCCTGCTGTAGAGCAGGTCGAACGTTGCGCCGATGCGGCCCGGGAGAATGGCGTCGAGTCCGAGCGAAGCCCTGAGCTCCTGGGGAAATTCGTACCCGGGAGCAAACAAGGCCACGCGCGGAGTTGGCGCGGGCCCCCCAGTGCGGCAGGCGGTGGGCTGAGCCGTAACATCGAGCGTGAACGGAGGCACGTCGGCCCCTTGGCAGAAGAGCGTGAACTGCTCGAGCCCGGTTGAGCGGTAGACGTCGCCCGCGTCGTAGTATGCAGGCTGGCCGGAAAACATTCCGATGCCGCCTCGCAAGACCGTCTGCCGGCCTGAGCCCGGACGGAAGTTGAATCCGAACCGTGGAGAGATCTGAAGATTGCCGGATGGGAATATCCGGCTATCGAGACCCAGGTCGGCGTACAGGTCCGGATTGTAGGCCGGCTTGTCGGGAAAGTACGGTACGTCAAGCCGGGCTCCGAGGGTGAAGGTGACGCGATCCGATGGACTCCAGTCGTCCTGGAGATAGGCACCCAGTTGCTGGACCCTGAAATCGGCCACCCGCCCCTCCGGCCGGAGCGGTCCGCTAAGGAGCCGCACATACTCGACCGGCACCCCTTGCTCAAGCGCGTTGAGGCTGCGAAAGGCCCACTGGCCGTTGCCGAGGAAAACCAGGGAGTCCTGTAACTTGAGCAGCTCGTCGTGAGTACCCGCCGTGAGGCGATGAGTCCCCAGAGCGATGGTTCCATTTGCGGTCAGCTGCAAGGCATCCTGGGCCAGCGGAGTCCCAGGGCAGATGGGCTTCCACCCGGCGCCGAGAAGGCCGGCGTCGGCGTTCACCACCACCATGGAAAAGTCCCCCGTGGGTTGGCAGACATCCCGGATCCGCAGGTAGGCCGCAGTGACTTCGGTAAAAGTCTTGGAACCGAGTACGCCGGTCCAGGTAGCGCGGGTACCGAAGGTCTTGCTCGTGATCCTGCTGTCGCCTGAGGTGAGGTCGTACTCGCCGTAGGGAATTCGGTCGAGCAACACGCTCTGCTCCGCACCGTGAACGAAGTTCTGGGAAATCTCGAGCCGGTGATTGGTGCCGAGCTGCAACGACAGCTTGCCGAAGAGGCTCTGGGCGGGGTTCCTGCCGTTGACGGCCCCGTAGCTCCCGGCGTCCACTCCGTAGGTATCGTGCAGAATCTGCTGGAAACGCTCCGCACTCTCGCGTCGAATCCCGACGCCGGCAGAGTCGGCTCCTCCCGCGGTGTCGGTGCCAATGAGCGGGCCGCCATAGGGCACGCCGCTCTCCTGGAGGTCGGCGGCCAGGAAATAGTGTAGTCGTCCACGGATTAACGGCCCTGAAGCGGTAGCGCCGAACTGCCACGTCCTGAAGTCAGCAATCGGCTGGCCCATCGGGTCCTCTCCCGCCAGCCAGTCGTCCTGCAAGTTGACGAAGGCGGAGCCCTGGAAGCGGTCGGCTCCCGAACGGGTGACCGCGTTGATGAGCCCTCCTGAGAAGCTGCCGAATCGCACGTCGTAGGGTGCCACGAGGACCTGTATCTCCTGCACCGCATCGAGCGGAACGCTCCTCAATCCGCCGCCGCCAGGTAGAGATATCAGGTTGATCAATCCGCCCGGTGTGGAGGCGAACTGCCCGTAGGGACTATTGTTGATGCCGCCGTCAATCTGAAAGCTGTTGTGCCGAGGACTCTGGCCGGCAATCGAGATTCCCATTACCCCGTCTACCGCCTGTGGAGACTCGACCACGGCGCCGAGCACGTCGCGATTGAGCAGCGGCCGGCGAGCGAGGAGCGAGTCGGAAATAGTCGTGGCCGGACCGGTTCGACCGGCGTCCCGTGGGGATTGCGCAAGGGTTGTGATCTCTTCCAGCTGTACAGCGGCGGGCGTCAGGACGAAGTCGAGGCTCAGGCGCCGGTTGAGGGTGAGCGCAATCCCGGTGCGGCGGGTAGGCCCGTATCCGATTGCTCGCGCCTCAACCGTGTAGGGGCCTCCCGGCGGCAGGTGTTCGACCAGGTAGCGCCCGCCCGCATCGGACGTTGCCTGCCAGCGTTGCCCGTTAGCCTCCTGCACTACCACTACCACCCCTCCCTGCACGGGCTGACCATCGCCATCGCGGAGCCGGCCGTCGAGCGCGGCGGTAGTGATCCCCTGCGCAGCGAGAGTCGCGGGTAGGAACGCCGCCAGGAAAGCGCCCTGGATCCGGTCGGTCCAGCGGCGCGGCTGGCTCATTCCGAGGATTGGAATAACGCGGTGTAGGGAGGGTACTCGCGGAGCGACTGGAGGTCCGGGTCAAGGTGAACGAACATCGCGAGATCCATCCCCTGGGACCTTGCCTCGCGGAGTAATTCCACGGCGCGGTCGCGGTCACCCAGCAGCAAGGCGATGCGCGCACGCCCGGAGAGTGCGAACGGACCGGGACGGGCTGAGAGCCAAACCTCCATTCGTTCTGCCTCGGCGCGATCGCCCCGCCGCGCGGCCAAGGCGCCGAGTCCAGCACGAGCAGTCACGTTTGCCGAATCGTCGCGGGCCCGACGCTCGAACGTGGCCTGGGCCTGCGCCACACGACCTGCGTCAAACGCCGCCCCGAGGTCGTGCCATAGGCAGGGCACGTGTAGGTCATCGAGGGGATCGACCGCGGGGTGGGCGTCGAACCAGTCGGCCGCCATCTCGAGAAGTTCCTGCCGCAGCATACGGTCGCCGTGTGCTCCGGCTTCGAGTGCAGTACAGCTGGCGAAGGAGGTCCCCGCGTCCGCTTCAGAGGTCAGCCTTCCTTTGGGGAACCATTCAGGGATATGCGTTCGGATCTCGTCCATCCTGCCGAGCCCGGCCAGAGCTGGGATCCTACCGTCCAAAGTCGGCGGGTCATGCGGAAAGGCCTGGATCCCCCGGCTCGCCGCCTCGAGCTCCTGCTGGTAGTCATGCAAGGCGTGATAGTTCATCGCCAGGAACGTCCAGTAGAACCGCTGCGGATTCTCCGAAAGCGAGGCGGGATCGAGCCGCTGAATTACCGCCAGCGCTTCTCGCGGCCTGCCGAGAGTCTGCAGGCCTGCGTTGGTGAGAATTGCGAACAAGACGGAACGTGGGGCAGAACCCAGGACCGCCATACCCGCCGCTACCTTGCCGTACTCGTCGAACCTGCAACTGGCGACCGCCCACTCCAGCATCCCGTGTTCAATCGGCGGGAGCGTCGCGACCTGCTGCCGGAGCGATTCACTGATGGAGTCCACCGAATGGCACTCCGAGCCAAGGGCGAAGGCCACCGCGGCTGCGGCACGGGGTGACGGGTAGGTCGGGTCGAGATCAGAGGCACGCCGGTAGTGGGCTAGGGCGATGTCGAACTGAAATCCCCAGGCTGCATCAAGACCTGTAAGAAATTCACGATACGCTTCATAACTAGGCGGGACGGCCTGGGCTTCCCATGGTTCGAATCTCGGACCGTAGATCGCCCCCATCCCCCCCATTACCCGTTGCCGGAGCAACTCCACGACGGCCCCTTGCCGAGTCCGAAGGCCGACCGCCGGCTCAAACGCCAGGATCAAATGGCCATCGCGGGTCCCGATCAGTTGGGTTTCGAGATGGAGACTGTCGCCTTCGAGGTAATAGCGGCCCTGAAGCATGGTCCCGGCGCCAAGCCGACGGGCCCGCGCGAGTGCTGCCCCGACGCCGCCGCGGGGGTTCACGCCGGCGATCAGTGCCTCGGCTCGTCCATCGTACACTTCCTCGAGGAGTCGGGTCGCGGCGAGGCCCCGCGCGATGTAGTCGGCGGCCACGTCACCCAGCGGGTCGAGGGTGGAGTCGCCGGTCCGGTTCTCGATGACGCTCACATACACTCGTTTCGCATTCGGGTCCGCGCGACGATAGTGCGCGGCGAGGGCCGCGCCGGCGAGCGCCAAGGACATAACGACGACCGCGGGCACGAGACGACGTTTCATCACCAAGGCGCGCGGACGCATCGTTTCAACGGTCTCGGCGCCCTTTTCCAGTGCTTCACGGAATTGGGTGGCGTTCTGATACCGCTCGGCGGGGGCAGTCGCCGTGGCCCGTGTAATCACAGCGTCAAGCCACACCGGCGTTCCGGGAACGATGGAGCTGACGGGTGGCAGCGTGGTGGTGAATCGTTCTGCGAGCAGCTGCTCCCCGTCGGGCGAGCCTGAGCCGCGGGGACCGACCAATAGCTCGAACAGCACACAGCCCAGGCTGTACACATCACTCCTGGCATCAACTGCGCGGCTCCCCGCCGCCTGCTCCGGGCTCGAATGCGATCGCGTCCCGAGCGCCATCCCACTGTCGGTGATCCGTTCAGTCTCGATCGCGTCAGTCGCGATGGCCACGCCGAAGTCAGCCAGCAGCGCGTGGTCATCAGCCAGAAGGATGTTGGCCGGCTTTACATCGCGGTGGACCACGCCTTGAGCGTGGGCGTATGACAGCGCGTCGGCGACCTCGCGGGTCAGCCGGACCGCCTCTGCAGGCGGCAGGCGGCCCTCTCGCTTGAGCCGTGCGTCGAGCGAGCCGCCGGTCACGAACGGGGTGACATAGTACGGCACCCCGGCGGCATGGCCGGAGTCGTGGAGCGGAAGAATGTGTGGGTGGCTCAGACGGGAGACGATCTCGATCTCCCTCAGGAAGCGCTCCGGTCCCAGCGCCATGGCCAGATCGGGGGTCAGGACCTTGAGCGCGACCTTACGGCCGTGCTTGCGGTCAACCGCCAGGTACACGGTGCCCATACCCCCGCTCCCCAGCTCCTTTTCGATGGCATATCGGCGGGCGAGCGCACTGCTGACTCGGTCGAGCGGGTCGGGCATGGGCCGGCCGCACCTTCCGGGATGTATCGGGTCCCGGGAAGGTGCGGCTCGGCGGGGGACCCCGCAAGCGGGCGGGGCTGCCTCCTAATTAAGGCACAGGACACTAAACCTTACAGCGGCTGAGCCACCGGCCGGTACAACTACGGCCTGGTCAAGCGGCGGCGTGCCAAGAAAACCGCCAAAGCAGTACGAAGGGACACGCAGCTGTACCCGGTGAATTCCGACCGGGACGTCGGTAAGCGTCACACTTCCATTGGACGGGATGGTGTCCACCAGATTGCCATCGAGCGACACGAGGTAAGAGGATGGCGCAGGCACGACAACCGCCGTGGTGGACACCACGACCCTGATCTGGCCCACCCCACCGGATGGGGGAGGCGCGGCGCATTGGACATTGATGCCCAAGGAGGTAGTCGCCCCTGAATCGATCTGGACACGGGAGCTTGTGCTCGCCTGACAGTTGGACGCCACTCCTGTCACTGCCACCGACCAGACGCCGGGCCTCAGCGCTGGCACTGTTACCGTGCCGCTCGAGGGGAGTGCGACAACCGCGGTCTCGCGCCGCCCCCTTAGCGTGAGGCTGTAACCGTCTGAATCTGCAGGGGCGCCGGAGGTCGCAATCGTGATGACCAGGTCCCCTGGCGGCTGGCAGATCACTTGGAACGGCACCGGCGATACCTGACTTGGATGTACGGCCACCATGTAAGGATTCGTTCCCATGAGCTCGCAGCTGGAGGCCAGGTCGCCAAGACGAACTGAATGCGGCCCCTCGCTTAGGTCGTTGAGAGTGAGAGAGTCGTGAATTCCCAAACTTCTCGGGCCGGATGAGTCAAGGACTACGGTATAGCCGTCTGGGTCGAGCGCTGAGCCCAGGGTCACGATTTCCACTCTGATCGCTCCCGGCTCGGTTGGACCTTCCCGGGGTGCCGTGGGGGTGGCATCGCCACAAGCGGCGGCCCCGAGCAGGAATAGGAACAGGCGAGACTCGTGGGACATGGTAGACCTCCGCGACACTGATCGACTCGGCATCTCCCTTGTGACCTTATCTGACCACAATGCGCCCCCGCATTCCTACCCACCCCAAGTAGTAGTTATAGAACGTGTGAACCGTGCAGCGATATTCAAACACGCCGGCCCTGTTGAACGTGATCGGGCCAAAGGCGTAAGGCTGCGCGTGGCTACCGCTGGTCTGAAATGGAAGGGGAGGAGCGTTGGGAAGTGCAGTTACATTGTGGACCGACCCCTCCCAGATCCACGTCATGCTCCCGCCAACCGGCAGCGTGTCATACGCTGCACCTAGAAGCGGCTGGTCATTTCCAGTTCCGTTCTGGGCGGAGTGGAAGTGGTTGGACCGGACCAGAACCGTGAAGGCGTTGGTCGCGCTCGTGGCGTGGAAGGTGATCGGAGATCCTGCGAGAGCCGGTGCGGTGGCGGTGAGTGTATAGGGCCCCGGGGGGCCCAGAGTCCAAGAAGCCAGTCTCGCAACTCCATCAACATCTGTCACCTGCGTTGGCCCCACGATCTGCCCACCACCGGACGTGATTCGGAATGTGACCCCAACCCCACTGATCCCGTTGCCGTAGGTGTCGGTGACTCGGACAGCTGGAGGCACGGGCACGGGTTGCCCAGGTCGGGCTTGAAATCCGTCGCCCTCGAATAGCTCCAGCAAGGCCGCCGGGCCCGATAGGGCTGTCGCAGCAAAGACAATCCGGCCTGTCAAGCTTGGTGATTCAGCTACCAGATCGTTGTTGATTGGTCCCGACACGGTTCCTAGTCGCCATGCGTCGATGGTTGCGGTGCCGGTGTTGTCGGTCGTCTGATTGGGTCCGCTTACGCTGCCTCCTCCGGCAGTCACTCTGAACTGAACGCTCACGCCCGCCACCGGATCACCGAAGCGGTCCGTCACTTTCACTGACGGGCTGGGAGAGACGACTTCCCCGACCATGCCGCGCAGACCCGGTGTCAGTCCGGCCATCGCTGCTGCTATGCCCCGACTGGCAACTTCGAACGTCGCCGTGGTCGCGCTCGTCAAACCCGCTGCTGTCGCCTTGAGCGTGTAGCTGCCCGGAGTGTTCAGCCCCAGATCCGAGAACGTCGCAACCCCGTTGACGGCTTCTACCCTGAGCGTACCGCTCAGGGCCGCGGCCTGAGGGCCATGGTCCAGCGCCACCGCTATCGCATTGGTCGCTTCGGAGACGAGCCGGCCGTTCGCATCGTGGACCGACACTTCCAGGTGGGGCTTGATCAATTCACCCGTCGCGCTGAGACCAGGTTCGACCGTGACTGACAGCAGTCTTGGAACGTGGGTCGGCTCCGGGGTCTCCCGGGTACTCTCGCTGCCGCAACCGAAGACCGTCGCAACCAAGCCGATGAGCAGGTGTCGCATGGCAGGAACCTCCGTGCCTCAAACTGATACTCGGTGGGGGAGCGCACGACGCTCCCTTTGCGCATCCTCTCGAGGTCCAGGTTAGGCAGCACCCGTCAGACCGGAATCAACCGCGAGTCAAATGGTGCAGGAGTCTGGTGGAGAGAGGTCGCGTGGAGGGAACCGGCGTGTACCTTAGATAACGAAATGCTGCGACTCAGAACCCTCGGCGGGCTCACGCTGTATCGCGGAGACGAAGCGCTGACTGGGGCGGCAACCCAGCGGCGGCGGCTTGCCGTGCTGGCTCTCCTGGCCGGGGTCCGCGCTGCAGGCATGAGCCGGGACAAACTCATGGCCTACCTCTGGCCCGAGAGCGACGACGAGCGGGCCCGGCACGTACTCAACCAGTTGCTCTATGCCCAGCGAAGGCAGTTCGGGGAGGATGGACTCTTCCTGGGCCAGAAAACGCTTCGACTGAACCCCGCCGTGGTCTGGAGCGACCTCGACGCCTTCGAAGCCGCGCTCGACGGCGACCAACCCGCGAAGGCAGTGTCGCTCTACCTCGGTCCCTTCCTCGATGGTTTCTTCCTCAAGGGCGCCCCTGAATTCGACCGCTGGGCCGAGGCACAGCGTGACCGCTTGGCTCGCCGGTTCCAAAGCGCGATCTCGTCACTGGCACGCCGCTCCGCCGCGGCGGGTGAATGGGAGTCGGCGATCGACTGGTGGCGACGCGGGATAGATGCCAACCCACTCGATCCCCAGGCCGCCCTTGGCTTACTGGAAGCACTGATTGAATCCGGAGACCGGCCGGCAGCCATTCGGTATGCCCGGGAGTACGAGGAGCGGCTCCGCAGTGAATTGGAGGTCGCTCCCGATCCGGCCTTTACCTCCTTGGTCGATCGGACCCGTTGATGAACCTCGGCTGGCCCCTCTCTCTGCAGCACGGAAGTCTCCCCAGACCTTCAATCCTGAACCTCCCCAGTTGACCGTTGTCTGATCACAGGTTGACTCGCTCTGCGTAATCATGACCGCCGATACCAGAGTCTCGTAAGCTCCTTGGATCAGGAGGCTCCATGTCGTACGGTCGCCGTGCTTTCCCATTATTGGTTCTCGCAGCCGTCGCGTGCTCAGGCTCGGATGCGTTCACTCCACACCCGACAGCCTCCGTGCGTGAGCAGCCAGCGAAGAAGTACACGATGCTCCTCGGCAACTCGTTGTCATTCGGCTTCCAGCCAGACAAGGATGTGTTCAATCCCGCGCAGTTCAATACCGGCTTCGGCACCCTGTTTGTGGAGCGCCTGAACGCCCGTGTGGGACGGCCTCGCGCAATCGAAGTCAACCTGGCATGCCCCGGGGAAACCACCGAGACCTTCGTGGTCGGGGGCTGTTTCTATACCGACTTGTTCGGCCTCCCACTCCACACCTACTACACCGGCCCACAACTGGAGGCGGCCGTCGCATTCCTGAAGGCCCACCCGGGGCAGGTGAATCCGATCATCCTGGCAATCGGTGTGAATGAGCTGTATCGGCCCTACCTTCTCGACTGCCAGGGCGACGAGTCATGCGTAACCGAACGCATCCCCAAAGCGATCCAGTCGGTCACCGATAACTACGACATCATCCTGAGCCGGCTCCGGGAACTGGCTCCCCAAGCCCGACTCCTCATTTTGGTCGAATACAGGTTTCCGAGATTTCCGGAGAGCTTTAACGATGGACTCGCGGCCATCTTTGAGCGGATACGGGTCGCGGGGGCGGCGTACGGTGCGATCCTGGTCGAGACGGATCCGATCATCCAGTCGGACCAATGCGCCATGCTCTTTGTCTGCCGCGAGAACGCAGACATCCATCCGACTGATTCGGGCTACCGCGCTCTAAGCGACGCATTGTGGGCGGCATTTAGGCGCCCTCTACGAGAGAGGGGTTCTCTCGTCGTCGATCCTAACGCCGGGCTACCAGAGCCGGGGCCTTCCGGTGAGTCCGATCGAGGCTCCGATACTGAATCGCTTCGCTGATCTGAGGAACGCCGATCTCCCCGGCGCCAGCCAGATCCGCAATCGTCCGCGCCAGCTTGAGCACCCGGTGATAGGCCCGGGCCGAGAGTCCCAGTCGGGTGATGGCGGTGCGGAGCAGGTTCTCGACCGGCTCTGTCAGGCGACAGTAACGCCGGATGTCGCGCGAGGCCATGTGGGCATTGGCGAAGAGGCCAGGCTGGTCGCGGAACCTGGCTTGCTGCCTCCCCCGCGCTTCTTCCACTCTCGCGCGGACCGCGGCACTCGGCTCTTCCGATCGTTCGCCCGCCAGCTCCGCGCACGGCACTGCGGGCACCGCGAGATGAATGTCGATCCGGTCCAGCAAAGGCCCGGAGACTCGCCCCAGGTAGCGCTCGACCGCGATAGGATCACAGCGGCAGCTATGGGTGGGATCGCCCGAGTAGCCGCAGGGACAGGGGTTCATCGCCGCCGCGAGCATGAGCCTGGCGGGATAGGTGAGACTGGTCGCGGCGCGGCTCAGGGTGACGATCCCGTCTTCCAGCGGCTGGCGCAGCACCTCGAGCACGTTCTTCCGGAACTCCGGCAGCTCATCCAGGAAGAGCACGCCGCCGTGGGCCAGGCTCACTTCTCCAGGCCGCGGATTCGACCCGCCGCCGATCAGCCCGGCATCGCTGATGGTGTGGTGTGGGGCACGGAAGGGACGGGTGGTGCAGAGCGAGCGGCCACCGGTGAGTAACCCCGCGACACTGTGGATGCGGGTTGTCTCCAGCGCCTCGTCCAGAGTCATCGCAGGCAGAATGGTCGGAAGACGTCGCGCCAGCATCGTCTTCCCCGAGCCGGGCGGACCGATCAGCAGGATATTGTGCGACCCCGCCGCCGCGACTTCGAGCGCTCGCTTCGCCGCCGCCTGCCCTCTCACGTCTGCAAAGTCCACCAGATCGTGATCCCGTCGGCCCATGAGCTCGGCCACGTTGCAAGTGGCGGGCTGGATCGTGGAATCTCCGGTCAAGTGAGCACACACATCGAGCAGCGTTCGCGCGCCGTGCACCGCGATTCCTTCCACCACTGAAGCCTCGTCCACGTTCTCAGCGGGAAGCACCACACCGTCGAGTCCGGCTGCGCGAGCGGCGAGCGTCATGGAAAGCGATCCGCGAACGGGGCGGAGATCTCCCTCGAGACCCAGCTCACCCAGCAACAGGAGATGATCTACCCCTTCCGCCGCGAGCTGACTGCTCGCCATGAGCAGAGCGATCGCGATTGGCAGATCGAAGGCGGAGCCGTCCTTTCGGACGTCCGCCGGGGCCAGATTGATCGTGATCCGTTTGAGCGGGTAGTTGAAGCCGGCGTTCACCATCGCGGCGCAGACTCGTTCCCTGCCCTCCTTCACTGCGCCCTGTGGTAGCCCAACGGTCGAAAAGGAGGGGAGGCCGTTGGTGAGGTCGGCCTCTACCTCGACCAGGTAGGCATCAATGCCGAGTACGGCGGCGGAGCGGACTCGAGCGAGCATGCGGCCAGGAGGTGAGTGACCGCGGATTCTAGCGCGGCGAGCGAGATCCTCGGGTATCTAATCGGCGCGGCTGACGCCGAATTAATGCGGGAGAATCAGCGGAGCGATGTCGCTTTCGCGACACGCAGCCGAGTCGGGCTTCAGCCGCGGAGGGTTGAGGACTGTGGACTGCGTCGCCGCGTGTGCCTCGCGCTGGTACCTTGTTCCAGGCGGCCGATCCCCAATACTTGGCAGGCACGGAATAGACGAGGCGGGTATGAAGGACATCACGGAGACTCTCAAAAAGCTGAAGAAGCGCCAAGAGGCCATTCAGGACATGGCGCCCCAAACCCCGAACAAAGAAGTGACGCTACACCTGCAGACCCAGCACGCGGCGATCGGTGCCTGCGCAGCGATTCTCAAGGATCTGAAGCCCGAGTTGCAGCCCAGGGGCTCCAAGAGACCCACGGAGAAGGAACTCGGAGAGTTGTACGGAATCGAGGTGGCACCGACCCTCGTTTCCTTAATCGAAGGGGCTGAGGAGTTGGCGGAGGGGAAGGATCACGAAGTCCTGAAACGGACCGGATGGCGAGTGGCCTTCGTGGCCGGGAAGTGGATCACCAAGCTGCTTCCGGTGAGGTACGAAGACGTCAAGGACGTGGTTGAAGCCATCGGCGCCATCGCCGACATCCGCAAGCTCGGCTCATCACTCAAGGAGCGTAAACGCGAGGCCGCGGCGGCTGCCAAGGTGTTGCAGTGGTCGAAGAATGGAGCCCTCATCGCCATGGGCTGGGGGACAGAAGCGGAGCGGATCCTGGATCTCCTCAGTGGAGCGCCCGATCGGACCGACAACCAGCGTCTGAAGGCAGTACAGCAGCGAATGAAGACCGCGGTTTCCGAGTGGAAGTAATCCCCTAATGCGGCCAGCCTTCCGGCCTGATCTCGGTGAGCAGAATAATCGGTGCGTTGAGATCCCCGGCGAAAATGCTGGATTCGAGCGGCTGGGTGCGCTCGAGATCGTCTCGACTGGAGCCGATACACAGCGTGAGACCTACTCGCAGCACCGGTTGATCGAGAAGCGCCGCGGGAATCACGCGCGGCGGACCATAGGTCAGACCCTCTCGCACTGTCGCGGGGATTCGACCCGAGACGTAGACCGGGACCTCCACCAACGACTGTAGCATCCGGTAAGTCAGGACTGTGGATTCCCCGCCACTCGTCGCGATGCCGAAAACCGGCGCGCCAAATCGTCCGGTCCGCGGGAAAATGGCGATCCCGTAGCCCAGGCCGCTGCCGCTATCTCTAGAGTTGGCAAGCGTTTCCCGCAACAGATCGTGAACGGCGACCAGATCCTGCGGAATAGGTTCGGTGCTCATTTGGAGGATCCTGTGAACGCGGCGGATGGACCAGCATTACAGGCACGAGGCTAGTTTGCAGAAGTCGGGCCGCCTCCGGAGTTGCGCTAGGCCCGGCCAAGGCCGGCGCAAACCGGCGGATAGCATGCATCGCGGGGAGAGACTGCGCAACCATGCTACACATCTGCAGCATGATGTGGTCGACCTGCGCTGCGCGGTGAGATCCTTGCGGAACGACGTGAGCCGTGCACCTTCGCTCAGCGGGAGCACCCCGTGAACGACGACAAACTCAGATTCCCTCCGCTTGATGTGCTGATGGTCGGACTCTGGTCCGGCCTCGTATTCGGCCTCATCGAGGTCGGCATCGTTCGTTTGCAGCTGCTGGGCTCCAAGAAGTTCACCTTCATGAGTCCGGACTTCCCTTGGATGACGCCAGTGGCGGACGCGATTCTGCTGCTCGCCGGTGGCGTCGTTGTGGTGATTCTCGCCGGGCTGCTGCGGGGCCGCATCGGCTGGCGCGTCGCACTCTGGACCTACGGCTTCCTCGCCGTCATCTCGATCCTCTATCGCTTCCCTTCAGTCGATCGCCGGGCCTGGGCACTCCTCGCCGCGGGCGTCGCGATGCAACTCTCCCGCTGGATTGCCCCACGGGTGCCGTCCTTCGTGGGAATGGTGCGACGCACCCTGCCCTGGGTGGTGGCGCTGGTGGTCGCCATTGGCCTTGGCCGCCATGCCTTGATGGCCTGGCAAGAACGGCGCGGGCTCGGTGCACTGCCCGAAGCCGCTTCTGGGGCGCCCAACGTTCTGCTCATCATTCTGGACACGGTTCGCTCGCTCGATCTGAGCGTGTATGGCTACGATCGGCCTACCACTCCATTCCTCGAACGCTTCGCCCAGCGCAGTGTCGTCTTCAATCACGCGCTGACCAACGCGCCGTGGACCCTGCCGTCACATGCCTCAATCTTCACCGGACGGATCCCCCACCAGCACAGCGCGGACTGGCTTTCACCGCTGGACAAGACTCATCCCGTCGTAGCCGAGGCATTCGCGGCGCACGGGTACGCGACGGCGGGGTTTGTCGGTAACAAGCTCTACTGCGGACGAGAGAAGGGTCTGGGACGCGGCTTCCTGCACTACGCCGATTTCATGGTGAGCCCGGGGGAACTGATCCGCAGCACCTCCCTCGGCGGCTACTACCTCGAACAGAGCTGGTTTCGTCGTCTGTTCAAGTCCTGGGATCTGCCGGGACGGAAAGTCGGCTCGAAGATCAACCGGGAATTCCTCGGCTGGCTGGAGCACCGTTCGAAGCGTCCCTTCTTCGTCTTCCTCAATTACTACGACGCGCACATGCCGCTGGTGCCGGTGCCACCCTTCGACACGCTGTTCAGCCGTCAGGGGGTAGAGACGAGAGCAAAGATCGAGCAGATGCTGGAGGCGAGCTATGCCGGGAAGAAGGCCTCCCGGGAGCTGCTCGATGTGCGACGCGACGCGTACGACGCCACCATCGCCTACCTCGATCGGGAGTTGGAGGAGCTCCTCGGCGCGCTGGAAAAACGGGGTGAACTGGACCGGACTGTCGTCGTGATCACGTCCGATCACGGAGATCTGTTCGGGGAGAAAGGCGGCACCGGCCACGGCGACGATCTCTTCCGCCCGGCACTCGAAGTCCCTCTTCTGGTCTCCTACCCCCCCAAGGTTCCCCGCGGCCGCCGGGTGAACACGGCCGTTTCCCTGCACGATTTGTCGGCCACCATGCTATCGCTCGCCGGCATCACCAAGCATCCCATCCCGGGCCACTCGCTGGAGCGCTTCTGGGGAGATTCGCCACCTCCCGGGCCAACCGGTGGCGACACACTGGTCATGGAGTTGAGTTACAACAGCCGGCTGCCGAAGAACACCCCGGTAGCGAAAGGAGCGATGGCTTCCATCGTGCTCGACCGCCACCGCCTGATCCGCAACGGTGATGGCTCGATGGAGCTGTACGATTTCCTGAATGATCCCGAGGAAAAAACCGATTTGAGCCGGGCGCCGGAGTTTGCCGACATTCTGACCAGACTGCAGGCGGCGCTGCAGCTTGTTGCGGGACCTCCGACCGGGCGCGGTCCGCGTTACCGGGGACCGCCAGCGCTCGCCGGGCCCTGAGCGACTCCATCGGGCCAGGCGATCGCGACCGTGGTGCCTTGGCGCGGCACGCTCTGAACCGCGACCTCGGCACCCCAGCTTTCGACCAGGCGCTTCACGATCGCGAGCCCCAGCCCCGATCCGCTGGTCGTGGTGGAGAACCTGGGCTCGAAGATTCTCGGTAACAGCTCGGCGGGTATTCCACGGCCATTGTCTGTCACGGCGAATCCCGGCTTGGCCACCGACAGTTCGATGGAGCTGGCACCAGCGTTCCGCGCATTCTCCACCAGATTCCCCAGCACTTCCTTCAATTCGTCACGCCGAGCCGGACGCATGAGTGGTCCATTCCCCTTGACCGACACCGAGACCCCTTCGCCAGTGAGCCGGTAGAGATCGGCCACCTCTCGCGCGGTGGCGAGGAGATCCACGCTCTCCAGCGGAGCCGCGTCTTCCAGCGGCAACCCGAATCTGCTGAAGCCCCGCGCGATCGTGTCGAGCCGGTCAATCTCCGCCAGGATCCGGCTGGAGGTGGTTTCCAGCGTCTCGTCGAATTCTGTGCGACGTTCGCGATAGACTCGCCGCAGGTGCTGGATCCCCAGCCGGAGCGGGGTGAGCGGATTCTTGATTTCATGGGCGACCTGCCGGGCCATCTCGCCCCAGGCGAGCACCCGTTCTGCCTGAGTCACATCGGTAATGTCGTCGAGGGAGAGCACGGTACCGCCGACATCCGTCCCCAGTCTTTCCAGTTGATACCGTAGCCGCCGTCCTTCGATCTCCAATTCACCGGCGGAGGGCCCGCCTTGAGTGAACGACTCCATCGCTGTCGCGAGCGGCGCCCACCCTGCACCCAGTGCCAGGGCCATTCCTTCACCTTCGGCCAGCGGGAGTCCCAGCATCTCTCGCGCGCGAGGATTCGCGATGATCACCCCACCTCGGGCATCGAGAGCCAGCACACCTGTTGCAACGTCCGCCAGCACCGCCGCTGTTCGGCGACGGGCGCTCTCGAGTGCCGCCTGACTCGACCGAATGTCAGACGACATCCGTGCAAAGGCGCCAAACAACTCTTCGAATTCGACCGGAGGCGTCTCCGGCGGTGGCGGTGTCTCTCCCCGTCCCAGGGACAGCGCGGATGTTCTGAGTTCCTCAACCGGGCGAGCGAGCGCTCGTGCGACGACCTGTGCCGCGGCTACCGCCGCTGCGATTCCTACCAGTGTTGCGAGCAACAAAATAAAGGCGAGATCGCGCTGGGTCTCCGCGAGAAACCAGTCGTCCGCAACCTGAGGCGTTGCCAGGATACCGATCCCGCCCGGAGGGCCGCTCTGGACTACGCGATACCCCACCCGCACCGGCGACATGTAGGTCGTCCCGTTTCTGATCTGCGCGATCTCGTCACCCAGTCCCAGCCGGACGAAGACCCTGGGATCCACCAGCGGTTCGACGAGGCCGAGGTCGTGGAGGATGGGCGCGCTGGTGGCGAGTAAGGTGCCGCCGCTGTAGAGCGCGAGATCGGCATCGAGCCGGTCGGAGAGTTCCTGCATTCCAAAGGTCAGAATCTCTCCCGGACCACGCAGCAGGCCGCCCGCGGTGAATACCGCGTCGCGGAGTACCTGAGAGATCAACAGGTCGCGGCTTCGCGCGGCCTCGGCATCGAAGCGTGAGAAATTCCACGCGGCGAATCCCGCCGCGGGGACCACGAAGAACACCGCCAGCGTTGCGGCGAGGCGAACCTGGAACGAGCGAACGACCCGTTTGAACGACCAGCGCCGTCTCGGACCCTCGAGTCGGACCGTGGTGAGGAGCCAGATGACGATCACCACCGTCGCATCGAGCAGAACGAGCAGCGCCCCCCGCACCGCCAGCGAAAGTGGCGCGTGCAGGGAGACCGATGCATGGGCGTGTCGTACCGCCCCGAAGAGGGTCAGTGGCCGCTCGTTGCGAACCTCCCAGCCTACCCGCCGCCAACCGACCTGGGCCGGCTCACCAGCCGTGCTGACACCGGGAGGGGTGAGAGCGAGGTCATACAAGGGCGCGCCCTCAGCCGGGGGACGCAGCAGCCGCGATAGCCGGGTCGGCGTGATCAGTCGGGTCCGTGGTCCGATCACCGCGGTGAAGACATCGCCGTCGCTCAATCGCTGAATCAGGATGTAATGCAGTCCGGGGACCCGCGCCGCCCGGGTGATGGTCCGGCTGATACTGCTGTCCATGCCCTGCACCAGCGCCGACAACAATGGGGTTGGCAGATCGAGCGAATCGAGCGACAGATCGGCCACCCGCTCACCTCGAGCACTCCATAAGGTGAGCCGCACGGGATAGTCCTGCTCTCCGAGATAAGACGTGCGCCAGAGGGCGTACATCTCCGCGGAGGTTCGGACTCCTCCCTGCGCGGTAAGCTGTTCCGCCAATCGTTCGAGCAACGGTTCGGCCAGCGGATCCTCTACTTCCCCGAGTCTCCCAAGGTCCCGCTGCGCCACCGCGATGCGGCCGTTAAGGACCGCCGCCCAGGTTACCAGCGAGGCGGCACTGCCCGCGACGAACGCGATGGCAACGACACTTCCCCAGCGTGGCGTCGATCGGGCGACCAGAAACAGTGCCGGTAACCAGAGCAGCGTGTACCATGTGGGATAGCCGAGGGGAGGACTCCAGACCCTGAGGCCGGTCAGCGCGGCGATGAGCGCGATCCCTGCACCCAGTAGGAGGCCCCGGTCGCTGGCTCCCTTCTCAGAGCCGGGGCGCAAGCACGCGGCGGCGAGAACGATGACGGCGCTCGCGGCCAAGGCCAGGACAACTTGCCAGGTAGCCCACAACTGGGCCGACACACCGTTCAGTGGCGGCGTGATGCCACGCCCCAGCTCGGTGAGAAAAGACGGAGCCGCACCGAGCAGGAGCACCCCGACAACCAGCTGCCAGGGGCGCCGCGGGGCGCTGCGACGCCAAAGCCAGAATCCGGCGAGCAGGAGCAATAGACTCGAGAGACCGAGTGCCCCTGCCGAGGTGGTGAACGGGCCGAAGGAGGCCCGGAAGAATGTTGCGGGAGAAAAGAAGTCCTCGAAACCGAGGGCGGATCCCGCGGGAGAGCGGAGCCCGAGCCACAGCAATGCCAGAAGGGATGCCAGGAGTGTGGCCGGCCCCGCTGCGCCGAGGACTCCGATCAGCAGTACGAGTACAGCTGCAGCGGCGACACCGCGTCCCGCCGCGTCCAGCTCCCGTTCCTTGGCCTCGCCCTGATCAGGCGGGACCGGAAGGACGCTGAAGAGAAGCCGCGGGCCTGCGGTGGTGGGTTCTTCGAAATCGAAGAGGTCGCTCTGGTGCGGGGCAGTGCCGGGTGGGAAGACCTCCAGACCGACGCGGGTGCGTGAGGCGAACCGGGCACTCAGGCTTCCTTCGGGACGGGGGGCGGTGGAATGGGCCCAGATCAGGGTGCTTGCCACCGCCACCCGGCCCTCGGGCGAGTGGCGGCGCGTCTCCAGCACGACGTAATATCCATCGGCTCGAACCGCGATCGAATCGCCCTCAGCGTGGGGCAGGAGCCGGTGTCGCCCGGCCCAGGCCCACGGCGTTCCAGTGGATTCGAGAATGGCGAGGCCGAGTTCGGGGCCCGCCGAGTTGGTGGACTGGGCGAGCGAGCTAAATGCCGCGGCGCGGTCTCCCTTCGCGGCCTCGAGCGCCTTCGCGGCCGCGGCGTCGGCCCGATGTAATGCCTGGCGGAGTTCGGTCTCGAGCTGTTGGGACGCTTGGGTCACCAGGCGTTCCCGCACGGCGGGCCACCGGTGTTCGATGGAGCTCAAGCGACGCCCGCCGATGGCCATGGCAAGAGTCAGAGCGGCCAAGGCAAGAGAGAGAGCCACCATCCACCGCTGCCGACGCGGCCACGAGAGATAGATGGCACCCAGGAGCAGTACAGCAACCGCGAAGGTCCAGCCCGGCGCCGGACGACGCAGCCACTCCGCGGCGGCAATAGCCGTCGCGCCAATGATTACCGACCAGCCATGACGATGAATCAGAACGGACATCCGTTATGCCTCAAAGACCTGACCGCTGCGGCAGTTCGCGGTCTGGTCGCCGCCCGGCCCTGGCTCATCATCCCCGTGGGAACCCTCGAGGGACACGCGCCCCATCTCCCGCTTGGCGTGATCGGGGCGCTGGTGGAGCGTCTGGCGGACGATCTCTCGGCTCGATTTCGCGTGGTGCGATCGCCTCTCATTTCATTCGGGGTCAATCGGCCCGATACCTTATGCCTTCCGGGTTCGGCCGGGCTCCAGCGCAAAACGTTGCACCGGGTTATGAACGAACTTATCGCCTCGTGGGAAGCGTCGGCAGGGATCGAGGAGTTCGTCATCCTCTCGGCCCAGGCCTACGATCCCCATCTTGAAGCCCTAGGCACCATCCTACCCCTCAAGGCCCGGTTACAGGTAGTCGACCTGGCTACGTTCGACCCGGCCGAGTTTGCCGGGACGCCAGCCGGCAGCATCACGCCGTTGGCCGGCGAAACGTCGCTTGCCCTCTACCTGGCTGGCGGCCAGGTATGGCAGGATCAGAACGTGACGATTCCGGTCGGCGCGACAGCCGAGGTGGGCCAGCGGATTTATACTTTCATGCTGGATCGGGTGGCGTCCCGCTGTTTCCCCTTTTCCCCCGGCACCGCATGACTCTTCCCCTGCGCGTCCTTCTAGCAGTGTGCCTCGGCGTCGGCCCAGTCCCGGTCTCGGCACAAAGCGATCAGGGAGTTCTCATCATCAGCAGGGGTGGACAGGAAATAGGCCGGGAGTCGTTCCGGCGGATCCCGAACAAATCAGACCCGAGTGTCATGGACAGTCTCACCTCCATCGCCCGATTCCCGGCGACCAAGCCTCAGCTCGAGGTGAGTGCTATTTGGGCACGCAGTGGTCCCGATGCGTTCACCATGTTGCTCGATCGGCGAGGGACGGCCGTTGCCACGAGCCAGATCCTGGTCGCCGGCGGGCGTAACCGGATCACGGTGCGGGTCGTTGGGCGGAGCGGCGAAAGCGCGAACGAATTTCCCGGAGGCCCTGGGGTAGTCGTCATGGAGGACAGCCTCTTTGCGCCGTACCTCCAGATCGCGGCACTCGCGGGAGAGAAGGTCACCCCGATGACCGCGCTCTATCCCCGCTCGGGCCGAAGGCTGGCTTTTCAGGCGGAGCGCGTCCCAGCGGCTACTACCAACCCCCCGGACCACGACGCCATCCAAGAGATCCGGCTGACCGGGGGGCTCAGCGGGGAAATTCAACTGGACGCAGGAGGCAGGCTGATCCGGATTGTCCGACCCGACCTCGGCGTCGAGGCGTCCCGCGCACCCTGAGGTATCCTTGTGTCGGCGCCTCCTTTTTCCCGGTTTGTCCCAAGCTGAAACTGCCTGGATGCCCCCGCCGTATGAGGGGCAGCCGCGTTTACCACCAATCATTTGGGATGCAAACATGCGACGCAGCTGGACCCTTTCCGCCAGCCTGATCCTGCTTGTGGTGTGCGCCAGCGCGGCCTCGGCGCAGACTCCCGATTCGACGATCCCCCCTCCCAGTGTCACCCTGTCGCTCGAGCAGGCGTTGTCCGAGGCGAGGACCAGCAGCCCGGAATACCGCCAGTTCCTGAACAATGCCGGGCCAGCGAAATGGGCGCTGAGGAACGCTTACGGGAACCTGCTTCCCGGAGCCGATGTCAGCGGAGGATTCGGATACACCGGCACCGGCCAGGCAAACCTCGGCCAGGGCTTCACTCAGCAGACGTCGGCGTTCGTCCAGTCGTACTGGCAAGGGAGGCTCACCTACCAGCTGGATGGTGGACGGTTGATCGCGCCCAGCCAGCAGAAGGCGAACCTCAAAGCCACCGATGAAGAGATCGACAACGAAGGAGTGTTGCTGCGGTATAACATCACCAACCAG
>Ga0207701_10001949_pt1 | contig 21421 bp, 16 predicted proteins | sample KBSSwiSSwithPhiX_FD_184294 | JGI IMG/M metagenome (GOLD analysis project Ga0207701, IMG submission 184294) | Switchgrass rhizosphere bulk soil microbial communities from Kellogg Biological Station, Michigan, USA, with PhiX - S5 (SPAdes) (version 2) | ecosystem: Environmental > Terrestrial >... | reverse complement strand
GCGCATCGACATGAGCTACCCGGAGCGCGCGGCGGAGGGCGAGATCCTGGCGCGTTATGGCACCGAGCTCGAGGCGCGCGACCCGATCCCCGCCGACATCGGCGGCATCGATCGCGTACTGCTGCACCAGGCGCGCGCCGCTGCCAGTGCGCTGCACGTGTCGGAAGCGCTGTCGAACTACGTGCTCGACCTGGCGCACGCCACACGCGAGCATCCGCGCGTGGCGCTGGGGCTCTCGACGCGCGGCGCGATCGCGCTCATTCGCGCGGCGCGCGTGCATGCGGGACTGCGCGGGAGCGAATTCGTCGCGCCAGACGACGTGCAGGCAGTGGCACGCTGGGTACTCGCACATCGGCTGGTGCTCAAGCCGGAAGCGGCGCTCGATGGGGACACGGACTTGGGCGTGGTGGGCGCCATCCTGGATGCCACACCCGTACCGCGCTGAGGCTACGGAACACTCAGATGCATTTCGCACTGCGCGGCTACCTGTTCATCGCCCTGACGGCGTTGTTAGGCGTGGCCGGCACCTGGTCAGATGTGCCGGGTTTTGGGGGCGCCTGGCTGTTGCCCGCGTTCCTGCTGCTCGCGGGCCTGGCGCTCGAAGCGTGGTATCTGCGCGGCACGCACGTGACGCTGCGCATGCGTGTCGATGATCGCCTGAAGCTCGGTCGTCCGGCGCGCGGCGCGTTTGTCTTCGCGCACAACCGGGGTCGCGATCTCTTGTTGCAGTACGCCCGCGTGTTGCCGCCAGCCCTGCGGCAGACTGCCGACGTGCGGCAAGTGGGGCTGCCGCCTGATGAGGAATTGCTCGATCCCATCGAGGTGCTGCCGTTGCGACTCGGCGCCGGACGCTTCGGGACGGTACCCGCGCGGTTGTTAGGCCGGTTCGCGCTCGCGTGGTGGACGCACGACCTGTCGCAGAATTCGCCGTTCACCGTGGCGCCCGATACCGTTCCGGGCGGCGCGCGGCCCGTTGCCGGCGAATCCGCGGGTGAGACGCCGCGGCGCCTGCCGGGCGTAGGCGTGGAGCTGCTGCAGCTTCGCGACTATGTGAGCGGTGACGCGCTGTCGCGCATCGACTGGAAAGCGACGGCACGGCGGCGCACTTTGGTGTCACGCGAATACAGCGAGGCGCAGCACCTGGAAATCCTGCTGGTGATCGACGCCGGTCGTGGCAGCCGCGTGCGTGCGGGCGCACTCGACCGCCTGGGGCTATATGCCAACGTGGCGGCGCGCCTCGCCGAGCACGCGGTGTCGATCGAAGACCGGGTGGGGCTGCTGGTCTATGCCGAGCGAACGCTTACCGCCTGCATGCCCGATCGCGGCGTGCGCGCGGTGGCGCGGTTGCGGCGCTCGCTCGAGATCCTGGAGAGTGAGCGCGGTGAATCCAACCCGAAAGCCGCGGCCATTCAAGTGCGCCGCATCCTGCGGCACCGCGGGCTGGTCGTGTGGCTCACGGATCTCGCCGAACCGGCGCGCAACGATGAGCTCATGCAGGCGCTGAAGGCGCTGGTGCCGCGGCATCAGCCGATCGTCGCCTCGCCGCATGCCGCCGAAATTGCGCGGCTTGCGCAGGCGCCGGCGCGCGACTGGCGCGATCCTTCGATTTCACTCGCGGCTCGCGAGCACCATCAGCGCGCGCAGTTGCAGGTGGCCACGCTTCGCCGCAAGGGCATCGTGGTACTGGACGAACCCGACGACAGGCTCGACCGCGCGGTGCTCGACGCCTATCTACAGCTGCGGCAGCGAAGGCGTATTTAGGCCGCTCTCAGACGGCGATGGGTGGTCCGGCACGGCTGCGTCCGAACACGTAGCCGCGCAGCAGCGAGATCATGAACAGCCAGTAACCCACGCCGATGGTGACGCGTGCCCAGCGCGGCACTTCGGGGTCGGGTGAGACGTAGCCTTCGATGAATCCGCAGATGAACAGCAACATCGTGACAACGACCAGCACGCGGATGCCTTCGCCCGCCGCCGCGCGGAATGCTTCACTGCGCGTCTGCGCTCCGGGGCGGATCAACGCTTCGCCGACATAGGCGCCCGCCGCGCCGGCGATGCAAATGCACGAGAGCTCCACGCAACCGTGGGCCACCACGAAATCGAACAGGTTGTCGGCGAGGTCATGCTGGCCGGTGAACGCGAAAAATGCTCCAAGTGACAGGCCGTTCATGCCGATGAGGTAGAACGTGCCGAGCCCGAAAATGATTCCCGAACAGAACGCGAAGAATGAAACCACGATGTTGTTGGTGAGCAGTTCTATCGACATCACGGCCGACGGTGTGACATTGAGTACGCCGTCGGTCCACAGCTCGCCGCGTTCCACGGTGGCGATGAGCTTCGGATCGGCAAACATGCCGATGAGATCCGGATAGCTGTAGATCAGCCAGGCGCCGGTCACCGCCGAGACGATGAACAGCAGCGTGACGGCCAGCAGGTGCACTCCCATGGCGCTCATGGCGGCAGGCACCCGGTCGCGCATCAGGGACAGCAGTACGAGTCCCAGGCGTCGCGCGGGCCGGTGGATGGTGTCGTGCAGATCCGAATAGACCGCATCGAGATATTCCGCCGACGCCGCGACTTCTGCAGTGGGCGCCAGGCGTGCGCTCGCGACTTCGTGCGCGACTCGTCGATAGTCGTCGACCACGGCGAGTGCGTCGCGGGCATTGCTGCCTCGCCGGAGGGTCAGCGACGCGGCGCGCTCTCGAACTGCATGCCATTCCTGCCGCGACGAGCGGAGCTTTTCGAGGAACGGAGCGCGCTCCATCGCGATCACGGTGCCGGCCGCAAGATCTCCGAGACGCAGATGCCGTTTGGTGAAGAACACGAACAACAGGCCCACCACGTAGAGCAGCGGCATGGAATCGATGATGCGAAATACATTGCGTGTGAGCAGCGCGCCGGTCGTGGGCACCAGACCCTCGGGCGTGAGCACGCGGACTCCGGTGAGCCGCTTGCCGGGCGTGCGGCCGGACATCAGCGGCTCGAGAATCAGATGGTAGAGGAAGTAGATAGCCGTCGCCGGCGTGGCGCCCGCGAGGTACCACAGCGTCTCCCGGTCGGGGTCTATCTCGAAGTCGAGGTTGCCGAAGATCAGCAGGGCGGCGGCCACCAGGTACACCATCGACAGGCCTGAGCGGATGAGCCAATCGATGAGAAAGGCGAATGAACGAGCGCCGGGCCCGGCCAGCACGATGTGCGCGTCGACTCCGGTGGCACTCGGGACGCTGATGGCTGGCGCGGCAGGAACGGCAGGCGTTCCGCCCATCGTCGGCGCCGCCGCGCTCACGCAGCGCCTCGCTGCTCTTCCTCCGCGAGCTGCTCGGCCTGATGCTCGTGCTGCAGGGCATCCAGCAGTTCGTCGATCCGGCCTTGCATGATGTCGCCGAGCTTGTAGAGCGTGAGATTGATGCGGTGGTCGGTGACCCTTCCCTGGGGAAAATTGTAGGTGCGGATGCGTTCGGAGCGATCGCCTGTTCCCACCTGCAGCTTGCGGTCGCGCGCGACCTCGCTGTCGCGCTTTTCCTGCTCGGCGGCCAGCAGTTTGGCCTTCATGAGCGCCATCGCGCGTGAACGGTTCTTGTGCTGCGAACGCTCGTCCTGGCATTCGACCACGAGCCCGGTGGGCAGGTGGGTGATGCGAATTGCCGAATCGGTCTTGTTGACATGCTGGCCGCCCGCACCGGAGGCGCGAAACGTATCGACGCGCAATTCCGCCGGATTCAGGTCGCTGGCCTCGACTTCGTCGGCCTCGGCAAGAATGGCCACGGTGCAAGCCGAGGTGTGGATGCGCCCTTGCGCCTCGGTTGCCGGGACGCGCTGCACGCGATGCACGCCGGATTCGAATTTGAAACGCGCGAACGCGCCCGGACCCGCGAAGCGACTGATGATTTCGCGGTAGCCGCCGTGCTCGCCAGCATTCTCCGACAGGATTTCCACGGCGAAGCCATGTGTCTCGGCGTAACGCGAGTACATTCGGAACAGATCACCGGCGAAGATGGCAGCCTCGTCACCGCCCGTGCCCGCGCGCACCTCGAGATAGATGTTCTTGTCGTCGCGTGGATCGCGAGGAATCAGCAGCGCCTTGAGCTCGCCCTCGGCGCGCTCGATCAAAGGCGCGACGCGCGCCACTTCCTCGCGGCCCATGTCACGCATTTCGGCGTCGTTGTCGTCCTGCATGTCTCGTGCTGCGGTGAGCTCGCGTTCCAGAGACCGGAATTCGCCGAATTTTTCCGCCACGGGGGTCAGCCGGGAATATTCCATCGACAACTCGCGGAACTCACGCTGTCGGCCGATGACCGCCGGGTCCGCCAGCGATCGGCCAATTTCTTCAAAGCGGTCGACCATTTTTTCGAGCCGCAGGCGAATGGTGTCTTTCACGAGAACCATTGTAAGGGGCGAAGGTCCAGTTATAGTGCCTGCCATGCCACGAAACTCATCGACATGGGCCATTTCACTGGCCTTTTCATGCGCGACCGCCGTGTTGTTGCCCACGGACGCCAGTGCGCTGTCCAACACCAATTCCGATGGCGCCGATCTGGTGTACGCCGACATGGCGCTGTCGCGCGGCGATTGCCGTGGCGGGTCCGAGCGTTACCTCAAGGTGGCGCTCGGTTCCACTGACCCCAAGATTTCCCAGCGCGCCAATGAGGTCGCCTCGGAGTGCCAACAGATCGGCGCCAGTGCCAAGACCGCGCGGCGCTGGCAGAAGCTCGATCCTGAAAGTGCTGCCGCGGCAGCGGCGGTGGCGCTCGCCGCAGTGCGCCTCTATCAACCCGAAGAGGCGAGCGCGGCTATCCTGCGCAACAAGGCCTTGGGTGGTGACGAGTCGCTGATCAAGCTCATGGGTGAGCTCAGTGATGCGGGTGGCTCGGTCATTGCGCTCCAGACGCTGCGGCCTCTGCTCGAATCAGCCGACGTCTCCGACCGCCTGCTCGCGGCGGGCACCGACCTCGCACTCGAAACCTTCGACTTCACCACCGCACATAAACTCGCGGACCGCATGCTCGCCAATGAGCCGGCCTCGGGCACTGCACGTGCGCAGCTCGCGCGGGTGCTCACCGCCGAGGGCAACGCGGTCGCGGCCATCGCCGTCGCGCAGGAAGCCGCGGCACTCGAGCCGGATACCGAACGGTTTGCGTATGCCGACACGTTGATGCGCCTCGATCGGATCGATGAAGCACGCCAGGAACTCGAGGGCCTGCGAAACGATGCGTCCATTCGCGACGAGGCCGATCTGCGGCTCGGCAAGCTCGCCTACCTGATGGGCGACATGGCCGAAGCAGGACGGCGCTTCGGTAGTTTGATCGGCTCGCAATCGGCGGCGCCGGAGGCGTTCTTTTATCTGTCGTCCATCGCCGAGCGCGAGGGCCGCACCGATCTTGCGCTCGAAGGTTTTTCCAAACTGGCAGAAGCTGGCGCAGGTCTCATCGTGCGTGGCCGCGCTGCCCGCCTGCTGCTCAAGCGCGACGAGCGCGCCGCGGCATTCCGCATGCTCGACGAGCACGGGGCGAAGGAACGGTCGGAACTTCTCGACGTGGAATTCGCCAAGGCCGCGCTGCTCGACGATTCCGGACGCAGCACGGAAGCCATTGCCTTGCTGCAGATGGCGCTCGAGCGGTTCCCCGATCATCCGGGCGTGCGCTACCAGATTGCGCTCTTCCAGGACAAAGCCGGAATGGAGCGCGAGTCGGTGCGCAATTTCGAGAGCCTGCTGAAAGTCCGGCCTGAAGATGCCAGCCTGCTCAACGCGCTCGGTTATTCGCTCGCAGACCGGAACCAGAAATTGCCGCGCGCCGAAACGCTGATCCGCAAGGCGCTCGAAGTCTCGCCCGACAATCCGGCATTTCTCGACAGCCTGGGCTGGGTGCGCTTCCGTCGCGGTGATATCCCCGGAGCATTGCCATACCTCGAGCGTGCCTATCGCATATTCCCCGACGCAGAGATCGCCTCGCACTGGGGCGAAGCACTGTGGGTCAGCGGCAAACAGGCGGAGGCGCGTGCATTGTGGGCGCGGTCGCTGGCGCGCTCGCCCGACTCGAAAGCGCTGCGAGCCACCATCGAACGCCTCACCGGCACGAAGATGGATTCGGTGCCGCCGGCCGGGACCGAAAAACCGAAGGCGCCGAGTCCGGATACCGCGCCTGCTCCCGAGCCGCTACCGCCGCCGGCTTCCACCGCTAGTTAGGAGCTGCCTTGATGAGCCGCGTCGCGCCCGGCGCCGTTTTGGTCGCGCTGGGCTTGTTGGCGGGTTGCCGTACCGCGCCACCCGCCGTGATCGTGGGCCCCGGCGCCGGCGCGCCCTGGCCCGAACAGCGCGCGGCCCTCGAAAAGCTCGAGCGTTACAGCCTCAATGGACGCGTAGCCGTGGCCGCGAACGGGCAGGGCTTTTCGGCCAGCCTGCGCTACCAGCAATTGCCTCGCAGCTCGAACCTGGCGCTCGACGGGCCACTCGGTATCGGCGGCCTGCGTGTCGTGCTCGAGGGCGAAGAACTCCAGATCGCGACCAGCCGCGGAGAGAAGCTGGATGGTGACGCGGCTCGCGCCGAGCTCGAGCACCGGCTCGGCGTTGCGCTGCCGCTGGCCGAACTTCGCTGGTGGTTGTTAGGCATCCCGGCGCCGGGCGACGCCACGGTCAACCAGGATGGCGGAACGGGGGAAATCCACGACTTCATTCAGGCCGGGTGGCGCGTGAGTATCAATTCGCGCGCGGCCGGGCTCGGATTCTCGCTGCCACAGCGGCTCACCGCCGAACGCGAAGGTGCGCGCCTGAAGTTGCTGGTGGAGCGTTGGCAGTGACGGTAGCCACCTGGTCAGCGCCGGCCAAACTCAATCTGATGCTTCATGTCGTCGGCCGGCGGGCTGACGGCTACCACGAGCTGCAGACGGTCTTTCAGCTGATCGACCTCTGCGATCGCATCGAGATCCGCGTCCGGGACGACGGCGCCATCGTCCGGCCCAAAGGTCCGATGGGAGTTGCCGAAGCCGAAGATCTGACGGTCCGGGCCGCCAAGGCGCTTCAAAAGGAGTCCGGTACCGGCTTGGGCGCCGAAATCTCCATAAAGAAGAGCATCCCATTGGGGGGAGGGCTTGGCGGCGGCAGCTCGGACGCAGCGACCACCCTGGTCGCCTTGAATGCGATGTGGCGTACTGGACTTACTTCGGAGCAGATCGCTGCAATTGGCGTCAAGTTGGGCGCCGATGTGCCGATTTTCGTGGCGGGTCGGTCCGCGTGGGCGGAAGGGGTGGGCGAAAGGCTCACACCCGTCTCGCTGGGGTCGGATTCCTGGTACCTGGTGCTGTTTCCGGGGGTTGCAGTGCCGACGGCTGCGGTATTCCAGGCTGCTGAATTGACACGCAATTCACCCCCAACCACAATGCGCGGCTTTTTGGAAACGGGCGGGCGGAACGATTGCGAGGCGGTCGTGCGCACGCATTTTCCGGCGGTGGCTGAAGCGTTGGATTGGCTTGCGCGGCATGCGCCTGCGCGGCTGACGGGTACCGGGTCGTGCGTGTTCGCAAAATTTGCGGACCCCAAGCTCGCGGAGCGGATCGCGGCGCGCGTCCCGGATACGTGGCGCGCGTGGGTCGTACGCGGGCTGGACAGTTCTCCTTTACTGGAAGAATTGGGCCGCTGCTCGAACAGTTAGGCAGTTGGGGTGTCGCCAAGTGGTAAGGCAGCGGGTTTTGATCCCGCCATTCGGAGGTTCGAATCCTTCCACCCCAGCCAGTATGAGGATGCGGGACAGGTTGTCTTCAACCTGTCCCCATTCAAGAAAATTGGCTAGTGGGAGGAGTAGTTAGTGGCGGAAACTGAAACGCTGGCGCTGTTCGCGGGTAATGCCAATCCGGCACTGGCTCACGATATCGCGCGCCAGCTGACGACGCCGCTGGGCCGCGCCTACGTCGGAAGGTTCTCCGACGGCGAGGTGAACATCGAGCTGATGGAGAACGTGCGCGGGCGCGATGTGTTCATCGTGCAGCCCACGTGCCCGCCGGCGAATGATCACCTCATGGAGTTGCTGGTCATGGTCGATGCCTGCCGGCGCGCGTCGGCGTCGAAGATCACGGCGGTGGTGCCGTATTTCGGGTATTCCCGCCAGGATCGGCGGCCGCGGGCCACGCGCTCGGCGATTACCGCGAAGCTGGTGGCGAACATGGTGCAGGGCGCGGGCGTCGATCGCCTGCTGACGATCGACCTGCACTCGGATCAGATACAGGGGTTTTTCGATATCCCTGTCGACAATGTGTACGCGTCGCCCGTGTTGCTGGGCGATGCCTACCGGCAGCGCTACGAGAACATGATCGTGGTGTCGCCGGACGTCGGTGGCGTGGTGCGCGCACGAGCGCTGGCCAAGCGCCTCGACGATGCGGACCTGGCGATCATCGACAAGCGCCGGCCGCGGCCGAACGAGTCGAAGGTGATGAACATCATCGGTGAGGTGACGGGCAAGACCTGCGTGCTCATCGACGACATGGTGGATACCGCGGGCACGCTGTGTGCGGGCGCGCAGGCATTGAAGGACGAGGGAGCGACGAAGGTGGTGGCTTACATCACGCACGCCATCCTCTCCGGCAATGCCATCGAGAAGATCATGAAGTCGGCGCTGGACGAGTTGGTGGTGACCGACACCATCCCGCTGTCGCCGGAAGCGAAGCAATGTGGGCGCATCCGCGTGTTGTCGGTTGCGGGGTTGCTGGCCGAGACCATCCGTCGCATACGCGATGAGGACTCGGTGAGTAGTCTGTACTTGGATTGAGGGGGACATTCCTCATTTCCGTTGTAACAATCGAATAGTTCGCCGGGAAGTTAGATGTCCGGGCCGATTGTTACAACGGAAATGAGGAATGTCCCCGTCTTAGGTGGCGGCACTGGTCGCGGTGTCCGCCGGTTGTTGGAAGTAACTGGAGTTTTTTATGCGTATTTCATTCGAACTCGCCGCCGAGTTCCGCGATGGGCAGGGCAAGGGTGCGAGCCGCCGCCTGCGTCACGCGGGACGAGTGCCGGCAATCCTCTACGGCGGCTCCAAAGAGCCGCGCGCCATCACTCTCAACCACCAGAAGCTGATGACGCTGGTGGACAACGAGAAGTTCTACTCCTCGATCATCAACCTCAAGGTCGGTGACGTGCTGCAGGCTGCGATCGTCAAGGATCTGCAGATGCATCCGGCCCGCAACGCGATTCAGCATGTCGACATGCAGCGCGTGGTCGAGACCGAGAAGATCCGCATCTTCATCCCGATCCACTTCAAGGGTGAAGCGGCGGCGCCTGGCGTGAAGAGCCAGGGCGGTGTGGTTTCGCATCGCATCGCCGACGTGGAAATCTCCTGCTTGCCGAAGGATCTGCCGGAATTCATCGAGCTCGACCTCTCCAAGATGGAGATGAACGAGTCGAAGCATCTGTCCGATCTGCCGCTGCCGGAAGGCGTCACGATTCCGTCGATCGCCAAGGGCGACGCCGTGGTCGTCACCGTCCATCCGCCGCGCGCGGAAGAGCCGGAACCGACCGCCGAAGCCGCTGCCGCTACGCCTGCCGAAGGCGCTGCTGCTCCGGCCGAAGGTGCGGCCGCTGCCGGTGCGAAGGCGGGCGATGCCAAGGCTCCCGCAGCCGACGCGAAGGGCGCCGCAGGTGCGGCTCCCGCGAAGAAGGAAGGCGGCAAGAAGTAAGTTCGAAGCGGGGAACGGGCGTGACGCCCGTTCCCCCTTCTTTCTTCAATTGTTCACGCTTGTGGCGGCGCGCCGATTCATCGTCGCGCCGCGTTTTTTTCGTATCCGCAACCATGGCCGCAAACGCACTCAAGATCGTCGTCGGGCTGGGAAATCCTGGCGCGGAATACGCGCGCACGCGTCACAACGCCGGCTTCTGGCTGGCTGATGAGCTCGCGCGGCGTCACGGCGGAACGTTTCGTTCCGAGGGCAAACACCAGGCCGAACTCGCGCGCGTGCGCATTGGCGGCGAAGAGATCTGGCTGGTCAAGCCCATGACCTTCATGAATCGCAGCGGTGGTCCGGTATCGAGCGTGCTGGGGTTCTACAAATTCGCGCCGACGCAGATGCTGGTCGCGCACGACGAGATCGATCTGCCGAGTGGCACCGTGCGGCTCAAGGAAGCCGGCGGCCACGGCGGACACAACGGCCTGCGCGACATCATCGCGGCGCAGGGCGATGCTTTCTGGCGGCTGCGCATCGGCGTGGGTCACCCGGGAGCCAAGAACGAAGTCGTCGACTTCGTGCTCACGCGCGCAGGCGCGGACGAGCAACGCGCCATCGACGAGTGCATCGTCGCCGGTGCGGACGCGATCGAAGAGATGCTGCGCTCGGGAGCGCAGATCGCCATGAACAGATTGCATGCGCGCAACAAAACCGCGCCTGCAGCGAAAACGGAGTAGTTCGATGGGTATCAAGTGCGGCATCGTGGGTCTTCCCAACGTCGGCAAATCCACGCTGTTCAACGCGCTGACGCGCGCGCAGATCGCGGCCGAGAACTATCCGTTCTGCACCATCGACCCGAACGTCGGCATCGTGCCGGTGCCCGACCTGCGGCTCGACGCGTTGTCGAATATCGTGGAGCCGGAGAAGGTGGTGCCGACCACGGTCGAATTCGTCGACATCGCGGGCCTCGTCGCCGGTGCGTCGCAGGGCGAGGGCCTTGGCAACAAGTTCCTCGCGCACATCCGGGAAACCGACGCGATCTCGCACGTGGTGCGCTGTTTCGAGGACGAGGACATCGTGCACGTCTCGGGCCGTGTGAATCCGATCTCCGATATCGACATCATCGATACCGAGCTCGCGCTCACGGATCTGCAGTCCGTCGAGAAAGCGGTGGACCGCAATACCAAGGCCGCCAAGGGTGGCGACAAGGATGCGGCACGCAAGAAAGAGCTGTTCGAGCGGATGCAAAAGCATCTGGACGACGGTAAGCCGGTGCGCTCGATGGGCCTCTCGAAAGAGGAGAAGGCCGACAGCCAGGAACTGCACCTGCTCACCGCCAAGCCCGTGATGTACGTGGCGAACGTGAAAGAGGACGGCTTCACGAACAATGCGCATCTCGACGCCGTGACGAATCGCGCGAAATCCGAAGGTGCCGTCGTAGTCGCGGTCTGCGCCGCCATCGAGGCGGAAATCAGTCAGCTCGAAGAGGCCGATCGCGCGGATTTCCTCAAGGATCTTGGCCTTGCCGAGCCCGGCCTCAATCGTGTGATCCGCGCGGGCTACGAGTTGTTAGGCCTGCAGACCTATTTCACCGCCGGCGTGAAGGAAGTGCGCGCGTGGACGGTGCGTGGCGGTTCCACCGCGCCCCAGGCGGCGGGCGTGATCCACACGGACTTCGAGCGCGGCTTCATCCGAGCCGAAGTCATCGCCTACGACGACTTCATCAAGTACCAGGGAGAAGCCGGTGCGAAGGATGCGGGCAAGCTGCGGCTCGAGGGAAAGGAGTACCTCGTCAAGGAAGGTGATGTGATGCACTTCCGGTTTAACGTCTAAATCACACCGCAGGCGCGACCGTCCGTCGCCGCCAAAAAGCCGCCCATCGGAGGGGCGGCGCAATTGTTCAATCCGGCACGCTTTCGGGGCTGCCGGCTGCCTAAGATGCCGCCACCAAAGCTATTGCGGCACCAGCCATGCACTCGAATTCCAACGCCCAGCGCGGGTTCACCCTGATGGAACTCATGTTCACCATCACGGTGCTCGCCATCCTGTTGGGACTTGCGGTGCCGAGTTTCCTGGATACGGTGCGCAATAACCGGCTCATCACCCAGAACAACGAATTCATCGGCGCGCTCAACCTCGCGCGCAACGAGGCCTGGAAGCGCGGCAACTCGGTCAGCATGTGCGCGAGTGCAGATCAGGCAACGTGCTCTGGTGCCAACGACTGGACCACCGGCTGGATCGTGTTCAACGACGCGAACGGAAACGGCGCGCTGGACGCAGGAGACGGACTCGATCCGTTGCTGCAGGCATGGGCTGCCGCTCCGCCGGAGTTCACCCTGACTTCAACCAACCGCAGTTTCGTGCGCTACAACCCGACGGGCACCAGTGCTGCCGGCGCCGAGATCTTCGACCTGGTGCGCACCGGCTGTACGGGCCCGCATGCGCGCCGCATCAACATCAGCATGGTTGGCCGCGTCGCCACGACGACGGTCGCGTGTCCGTAAATCCATAGGATAAGAACGTGAAATCGCCTATCAAACGCAAGACGCAACGCGGAACGACGCTGGTCGAAGTGCTGGTGGCCCTCGTGGTCCTGTCCGTCGGACTGCTCGGCATTGCCGCTTTGCAGATGACCAGTCTGCGCAATAACCGTGGAGCGCATCTGCGTTCACAGGCACAGGTGCTGGCGTATGACATTGCTGATCGTATGCGAGCGAATCGCAACGTTGCCCTGGCCAATGCATACGTGGTGGCCCTCGGCGTGACTCCCGCGGGCGGAACGCTGAACGCGCTCGATCTTCAGGAGTGGAAAGCAACCCTGGCGCAGGCGCTTCCCAGCGGCGACGGGGAAATCACGCGCGTCGGCAACATGTTTCGAATCAGGATCCGTTGGACCGATTCGATCGGCGTGCAAACCTTCGACACTCGCACGCAGATCTGAGGCGCAGCCATGAAACTGAACAAACAGCGCGGTGTGAGTCTGGTCGAACTGATGGTGTCGATCACCATCGGCCTCATTCTGATTGCCGGCGTGTTGTCGATCTTCATGAGTTCCAAAGTCACGTACTTCGCCAACGAAAAGACCGCGCGACTGCAGGAAAACGGCCGCGTGGCGCTCGATCTGCTGATGCACGACGTACGCTCCGCCGGATACATGGGCTGCGCGCGCGCAGTGCCATTCACGTCGACGCTCAATGCGCCGACGTCACTGCTGTGGAACTACGAGATTCCGCTGCAAGGCTTCGAGTCCGATGGAGCGGGCGCCTGGGCGCCCGTGATCGCCGCCGGCACGCTGAATCCGGTGCCGGTCAACGACAGTGACATCGTGGTGGCGCGCGCTCTGCAACGCGATGGCCGCGCCATGCGAGTGGAGACGGACCTGGGTTCGCTTAACGGGTCCCCGCAAATCCTCGACACCACCAACGTGACCGCCGGGACGGTCATGATGATTTCCGACTGCACGGCAAGCAGCGTTTTCCAGGTCACCGGCTATGGCTCGGGCTCACCCTACGGCTCCGTGGCGCACGCCGCGGCCGGCGCGAACCCTGGCAATTCCACCGACGACCTGGGCTATCTATACACAACCGGTTCGCGCATCGCACCGCTGCAGACCGTCGTGTACTACGTGGCCAACGATCCTGTGTCCGGCGAACCGGGACTCTTTCGGCAAACCGGAAATGTGCAGCCAGCCGACCTGCTCATCGAAGGCGTGCAGGCACTGCAGATTGCCTATGCCGAAGACACGAACGGTGATCGACTCGCTGACGTGTACCGCTCTGCGAGCGCCGTCGCAAACTGGGACAACGTCCTGTCCGTCACGATTTCCATGCTGATCCGCTCGGTAGAACAAGGGACTGACGTCGATTCGAACACCTATGCACTGCTTCCGGCCGCGGTCGGTGGCAAAACACTCGGGCCCTATAACGACCGCCGCATGCGCATGGTCTTCACGACCACCATCGCGTTGCGTAACCGGGCGATTTGATAGTGAGGATGACGATGAAAATCACGTCACGAACCAATGCACAGCGAGGCGCCGCCCTGGTGGTCGCGTTGATCATGCTGCTGGTGATGACTGTGCTCGGCATCACCGCGATGCAGGTGACGCGCATGGAAGAACGCATGGCTGGCAACTCGCGTGACATCAACCTGGCGTTTCAGGGTGCGGAAGCAGGTCTGCGCGACGGCGAAGACCGCATTGCCGCGATGACCACAAGGCCGCTGCCGTGTTCGGCCGCGCCGTGCGCAGTCTGGCGGCGAGATTTCCTGGCGCAGGATCTGCGCGATCAGCTCATCGGATGGTGGAACACCAACGGCACCGAATATGGGGTCGCTGGCACGCCCGAACTCACCGAAATCACACGCGATCCCATCGTCGTCACCGAGAGCCTGGGGTTCGTGCCCGACAGCCTGAGCATCGGTCATGGTCCGCCCGAAGGGCGCGACTTCTACAGGGTCACCGCCACTTCCACTGGCGCAAGCGACACCGCAAACGCCGTGCTCGAAAGCACCTACACACGGCGCTACTGAAGCGAACGAATTCAAGTTAGTTCTCGGGCCTCCACACAAAGATGCCCGAAATGGGAGTACACATGAACGCGAAATCAATGGCCGGAAGATTGCTGCACCTCGGAGCGATGGCGCTCGTCGTCGCCGCCAGCGGCAACGTGCAGGCAGCGCCGCTGGTCATCGCGGACACTCCGTTGTTCCTCAACGGCGCCGTGCCACCGCTGAACATGATCATCATGGGTCGCGATCACAAGCTGTACTACGAGGCTTACAACGACGCCTCGGATCTCAACAACGATGGCGTACTCGACACCAAGTACAAAGGTTATGAGCTCAAGTCCCCGATACCCGCTTTGCCGGAGAGTCCGTACAAAATCGACTACTACGGCTACTTCGATTCGTTCAAGTGCTACGACTACACGGCCGGTGTCTGGGAACCCACGGGCGTTGTCGCGGCTGGCAAGACCTGCGCCGGCTCAACCCAGTGGAGTGGCGACTACCTCAATTACCTGACAACGTCGCGCATCGATGCGCTGCGCAAGGTGATGTACGGCGGCGATCGTTACACCGACACCGCGACCGACACTGTCCTCGAGCGCAGCTACATCCCGCAGGATGCGCACAGCTGGGGCAAGGACTATACAGATGTGGCAACTGATGGCTTTGACATCAGTTCGTACACGCCGCTCCCCCTGCCCGCCGCCAATACGCGCCACATGTTTGCCAACACCACGCCTCGCGGCGGTGGTGCTGCGGATGCGTCGCTGTACGCCCAAGCTCCATTGTTGCGTCAAGCCCTGGACGTCACGGGTGGCCGTCGTGTCTGGAACTGGCTCAGCAAGGAGCGCCCGGTCGCGCACAACAGCGGCACGTTCATGGACAACGGCACGCTCGGCGGGGGCTATCCATTGCCGACGATCACCGACTACATCGTGCGTGTACGAGTGTGTAAGTCAGCGGTGGCGCCGGCCATTCCGCTCGAATCGAACTGCAAGCAGTACCCCGATGGCAACTACAAACCCACGGGCATCATCCAGGAATACGGCGAAGGCACGAACCCGCGCATGTACTTCGGCATGATGTCGGGTTCGTATGCCAAGAATACCAGCGGCGGTGTGTTGCGCCGGAAAATGGGCAGCCCGACGAATCCGTTGTCGAATGAAATCGCGACTAACAACGGCGTGTTCAGCACTGCCACTACGGGCATCATCGCCACGTTCAATCGCCTGCACGGCACCGGCTTCAGCACGGGCTTCGCCTACGACGGTGCTTACAGCGGCCAGACTTGCGGCTGGATCGTGAACGGACCGATTTCGGAGGGCAATTGCCAGATGTGGGGCAACCCGATCGCCGAAATCATGTTCGAAAGTCTGCGTTACTTCGCCGGCATCAGTTCGCCGCTTTCGGACTTCAGCACGACATTCGGCCAGGGCGAAGAAGGATTGTTGCCCGGCGGCGGTCTGCCGGTTGCGACCTGGGATGATCCGTACGCCAGCCCGCGCCCGACCTGCGCGAAGCCGTTCCAGACTGTCATCTCGGACATCAATCCGACCTACGACACGGACCAGTTGCCCGGTGTCGACTCGAATTTCAGCACCGGCTTCTCCAACTCCGAACTACCCGGCCTCAATGTGTCCACGCTTGGCCAGACAATCTGGACCAATGAAATGGGCGGCAGCCGCAACGTGTTCATCGGCCAGGCCGGCGCGGTCATCAACAGCGCACCGACGCCCAAGATCGTGTCGAGCTTCGGCAATATCCGCGGCCTCGCACCGGAAGATCCGACCAAGCGAGGTGGCTACTACGCGGGTAGCGTTTCCTACTACGGCCACGAAAACGATCTGAACGCCGCAGCCGGTCTGCAGCGCGTCAGCACCTTCGCGGTGGCGCTGGCCTCGCCACTGCCGAAGATCATCATCCCGGTCAACGGCCGCACGGTGACGCTGGTCCCCTTCGCGAAGTCAGTTGCAGGCTTGGGCATTTCCGCTGCCGAGACCAACTTCCAGCCCACCAACCAGATCGTGGACTTCTACGTCGATTCGATTACGCCTACTACCGGAAGATTCCGCGTCAACTTCGAAGACGTGGAGCAGGGCGCCGATCACGACATGGACGCCATCGTGATCTACGAATATTCGATCAGTGGCAGCACCGTCACGATCACGCTGACTTCTGAGTACGCTGCCGGCGGCATCGTGCAGCACATGGGCTACGTCATTTCCGGTACGACTCACGACGGCATCTACCTGGAAGTGCGCGACGCCGACACGGGCGCCGGCACCGACACCGACTACTTCCTCGATACCAAAAACACGTTCACCGGCACGCCGCCCGATACGCTCGGATGGAACGATGCCACTGACCTCCCGCTCACTGCGGTCCGCGACTTTACGGCCGGCAGCACCGGTGGCGCCGAACTACTCCGGGATCCGCTGTGGTATGCGGCCAAGTGGGGCGGCTTCGAGGATACGGACGGCAACAATCGGCCCAACCTCCCCGTAGAGTGGGACGAGAACAATGACGGCACTCCCGATAACTACTTCCTCGTGACCAACGCGCTCAACCTGGGTGCGCAGCTTGCGAACGCCTTCGACGAGATTCTCGAACGCGTCGGTTCGGCGTCTTCAGCCTCGGTGAACGCAGGCTCGATCTCGAGCGACACGCGCGTCTACCAGGCGAAGTTCAATAGCGGTGACTGGACCGGCCAGCTGTTGTCGTTCCCAGTGCAATCCGTCGACAACCCGGTGACTCCGGAAAACGAAGTCGGCACCCTGATGCCGGCGGAATGGGACGCGTCGGCGGAACTGCCGGTGTTCGGTTCGCGCGCCATCATCACGCGAAACCCCGATTCGGGTAATGCGGTCGGGTTCCGCTGGGCCGATATCGGCACCACGCGCCAGGGTGAGCTGGAGCCGCTCGCCGACGGCCAGGGTTCACAGCGCCTCGACTTCCTGCGCGGTGATGGTTCGCGCGAACGCCTGAATGGCGGTCCGTTCCGCAATCGCCCGAGGAAGCTCGGCGACATCGTGTCGTCTTCGCCGATCTTCGTCGGCAAGCCGCCATTCCTGTACTCCGATGCGCTCGAATCCGCGCCGTATTCGGCGTTCGTCACGGCGCGCGCGGCGCGCCCCACGATGGTGTACGCGGGCGCCAACGACGGCATGCTGCATGCCTTCAATGCGACCACAGGCGCGGAAGCCCTGGCGTTCATTCCCTCCGCTGTGTTCAGCAACCTCCATGAGTTGACCAAGCCTACCTACACGCACCGCTTCTTCGTCGACGGTACGCCTACCATCGGCGACGCTTTCTACGGCGGCGCCTGGCACACCGTGCTGGTCGGCGGCCTCAACAAGGGTGGCCGCGGCATCTATGCGCTCGACGTCACCCGTCCGGAAAACTTCAGCGAAGCGAATGCTTCGTCGATTTATCGCTGGGAATTCACGGATCCCGATCTCGGTTACTCCTATAGCCGGCCGGCCATCGTGAAGATGGCCAATGGCCAGTGGGCGGCGGTGTTCGGCAACGGTTACAACGGGACCGGCAACGGCCACGCCGTTCTGTTCATCGTCGACATCTCGGACGGTTCGATCATCCGGACGATCGACACCGGCATCGGCGATACCGCGACCCCGAACGGCCTGGCGACACCTGCGGTCGTCGATCTGAATGGCGACTCCATCGTCGACTACGTTTATGCAGGCGACCTGCGCGGCAACATGTGGAAGTTCAACCTCACGAGCACCAATGCTTCGGCCTGGGATGTCGCGTTCAATAACAGTGGCACCAGGTTGCCGCTGTTCACAGCGGTTGACGCCCTCGGTATCGCACAGCCCATCACCTCCAAGCCCGAAGTGGGTCGAGGCCCGAAAGGCGTGGGCATGATCGTGCTGTTCGGCACGGGCAAGTTCATGGAGACAGGCGACAAGTCGCCCACGCAGACACAGGCCTTCTACGGCGTGATCGACAGGAACACGAACGCTCTGTCCGACATCGTGAGTGGGCGATCGGTGATGACGCAGCAGATCATCAAGGTCGAGCAGAACTTCACTTTCACGACGCCGTCCGGAGCCACCGTGACCCTTCCGCTACGCGTCACCACGGACAATGCGGTGACGGGTGCGACCGGCCGCGGCTGGTACATGGAGCTGTTGTCGCCCAATACGCCTAACTTCCGCGGCGAGATGCAGGTGTCCGATTCGGTGCTACGCAACGGCCGCATCATCTTCACCACACTGATTCCGGATCCGGATCCGTGCTCGGCGGGCGGCACCAGCTGGCTCATGGAAATGGAAGCACTCAGCGGCGCCCGTCTCGAGGCATCGCCGCTCGACAACAACCGCGATGGTCTGTTCACCGACCAGGACTTCGTGACCGTCACTATCGACGGCGTGGTGGTGCGCGTCGCGGTATCGGGCATGCAGTCCGAAGTGGGCATTGCTCAGCGGCCAGGCATCCTGTCCGGCGACACCGCCGAGTACAAATACCTCTCGGGTACCACCGCGAGCGCGTCTGGCAGCAACATCCAGCGCGCCGTCGAAAACCCGGGACCGAACGCACGAGGTCGCCAATCCTGGCGTCAGATCAAGTGAGTCCGGGCGCGTTCAAATTGCAGGGAGTGTTCATGAAACACAGACAACGTGGCATGTCGCTGATCGAGTTGATGATCGTCGTGGTCATCGTCGGCATCCTGGCCGCCATCGCGATACCTTCCTATCGCGCCTACGTGATCCGGTCGAATCGCGCGGACGCGAAGGTGGCCTTGTTGTCGACCGCACAGAATCTGGAACGCTGTTATACGAATTCGACGCCGTATGCGTACAACAGCGCCAATTGCCTGGCGGCGGTGACACTGCCGTTCGTCGTCGCGTCAGGCACGTACCAGATCAGCGGGGTGCGAGTCCCGAACGGTTATGTGCTCACAGCTACGCCGCTAGGTCCGCAGCTTACGGACGACACGCAATGCGCCAACTTTCGCCTGACCCAGGCGGGCGTGCAGACGGTGAGCGGCACGAGCCCGGCGCCGGATTGCTGGCGCCGGTAATCGGACGGGGAGTGGTTAGGACCGCTTGGCGGGGCTGGCCTTGATCAGCATCTCGGCTTCGTAGTCTGCGAGCGGCACTTCGGTGCCGCTCTTCATGTCCGGCGCCACGAGCACTCGCGCTTCGTCGGTACCGATGCGCAGCATCCTGGCCATCTCCGGTGCTTCGACCGGGCGCGCGATGTAAAAGCCCTGTGCCAGCGTGCAGCCATGCGTCGCCAGGAACTGCAGCTGTTCCTTCGTCTCCACGCCCTCGGCGACGATCTTCAGGCCTAACTGCCGGCCCATGGCGATGATCGCCGCGCAGATGGCGGCGTCGTTCGAATCGCGGCCCAGATCGGCCACGAACGACCGGTCGATCTTCAGCGCCTCGATCGGGAAGTGCTTAAGGTAAGCGAGCGATGAGTACCCCGTGCCGAAGTCGTCGATGGCCACGTGGACGCCGAGCTCGCGTACGGCCCGAACGGCAAGCGCTGCCGCGGCTTCGTCCACCATCAACAGGCTCTCGGTGATCTCGAGCTCGAGGCAGGCTCCAGGGAGCCCAGCTTCGTCCAGGTGAGCGAACACCCAGTCGGGGAAACCCGGGGCCTCGAACTGGGCCCCCGATACGTTAACTGCCACGCGCAGGTCGCGGCATCCTTCCTGCCACCACTCCGAGATCTGCTTGAGCGCCTGGCGCATGACCAGGTCCGAGAGCGGCACGATGAGGCCGGATTCCTCGGCGACCGGAATGAATTCATCCGGCGGCACGATGCCGCGCTTGGGATGGCGCCAGCGCACCAGGGCTTCCACTGACGCGATGCGGCCCGAGGCCACTTCGATCTGTGGTTGATAGACGAGGAACAGTTCGTTCTGTTCGAGCGCGTGCCGCAGTTCGGTTTCGAGCTCCAGGCGTGCCACCGAGCGCGCGCGCATATGTTCACTGTAGATCACGCCGCGATTGCCGCCCGAGGTCTTCGCCTCGTGCAACGCCAGGCCCGCGGTGCGCAGCAGTTCGTCCGCGAAGCTGCCGTGGTCGGGGAAGATCGCAATGCCGATCGTGCAGGTCACGAAGAAATCGCGGTGCCGGATCATGTACGGCGAGGCGAACGCCGCCATGATGTTGTTGATGGTGTTCTGCACGTCGGCATCGGATTGCAGGTGGCGGATCGCCACCGCGAACTCATCGCCCGCGAGGCGCGCCAGCGGCATGGTCACCGCGCCATCGCGTTCGAGCTTGAGGAAGGTGCCGAGCCGCAGTGCCACGGCCTGCAGCAGCGCATCGCCGGCGCCGTGGCCGATGCTGTCGTTGATGCGCTTGAACTGGTCGAGGTTGATGCGCACCACCGCGAATCGCTCACCGGTGGTGGCCGCTTCGCGGCGCGCTTCCTCCAGCAACTGCAGCAGGTACTGCCGGTTCGGGAGCTGCGTCAGCGGATCGAAGAACGCCAGTTCGCGAATGCGGTTGGCGGCGCGATGGCGCTCGGTCACGTCACGCAACACCAGCAGCAGCCGGCCGCGGTCGTAGGGCACGATGCGCGTTTCGAAACGTCGTTCGATGCCGTCGCGCATGCACTCGAATTCCACTTCCGTGCGCTCGTTGCGCACGCGGCAGTCGTCGAGCGCATGCGCAATGGCGCGAGCCGCGTCACCGCTCACCAGCTCCGCGAGTTTCTGTTCGTGCTTGAGCCCGCCGGCGAGGAACGGATGATTCTCCGCGGCTCCCAGGCGGTCGACGATGCGGTCGTGCATGTCGACGACCAGCAGCAGGTCGGGCAGGGCGTCCAGCATGGCACGTTGCCGGCCTTCGCTCTCCTCGAGCTCCTGCACCAGCCGTCCGCCGCGCACCAGGTACTGCACGCGATGACCCAGCAAGTTCCAGTTGATGGGCTTGGCGAGGAAGTCGGTCGCGCCAGCCTGGTAGGACTGGTTGATCGAGGCCACGTCATCGCGGCCCGTGACCATCATGATGGGTAGATGGGCGCCACCTGGCAGCGCGCGGATGGCCCTGCAGGCGAGATAGCCGTTCATCGACGGCATTTCCACGTCCATGAGCACGGCGTTGCACTCGCCGGCTTCCATCGCGGCCACGGCCGCGGTGCCGTCGGCGGCCTCGGAAACCACGAAGCCCGAGCGCTCGAGCGCGCGCCGCATGAGCAGGCGCGAACCCGCGTCGTCATCGACGATGAGAACGTGGATCGAGTTGGGAGGCGAGCTGTTCACTTCATGCAACCCTGGATGAGCTCT
>Ga0207701_10001948_pt1 | contig 21439 bp, 19 predicted proteins | sample KBSSwiSSwithPhiX_FD_184294 | JGI IMG/M metagenome (GOLD analysis project Ga0207701, IMG submission 184294) | Switchgrass rhizosphere bulk soil microbial communities from Kellogg Biological Station, Michigan, USA, with PhiX - S5 (SPAdes) (version 2) | ecosystem: Environmental > Terrestrial >... | reverse complement strand
GTTGTGCGCATCTCGTCCATGACGTTGTTCGAGATCGTCGCGCTGCACACCGCCGGACGCCTGCAGCTGTCGCAACCCGTCGAGGATTGGATCGACGAATCCCTGCAGCGGCCCGGAGTCCGCCTGGCGGAGCTGTCGCGTGTGGCCGCGGTTGACGCCGGCTTCATCCCGCGGTCCGCCCTTCCTGATCCGGTCGACAGGCTGCTGGTGGCCACCGCGCGTGCGCTTGATGCGACCCTGCTCACTGGCGACCCAGCCATCCGGCACTACGCGGCACGCACAGGCAACGTGCGCGTGCAGGACGTCGCGCTGTAGGGCTGAGCTGGCCCATTCACCTTTGGTGGGGGTTGCCCATTCTCCGCGGATCGGGCATGTTTCTCCCCACGCTCGTGCCGCGCCGTCGGCACAAGACGCGCCAGGCGGAAACTCCAATGGTGCTCCCCATGCGGCTCCTGCTCCTCGTTCTCTGCTCGGTGATTCCCGTGGCGGCCGGCGCCCAGACGCAGTCCTCGCGAGAGGCGCCGCAGAAGCCGCGACGGCTCGCGATCGCGAACAAGCCCTGGACGGGCGACTTCGACAAGCTGCTCGAGCGGCGCATGATCCGTGTCTACGCGCCGTTCTCGCGGTCGCTCTATTTCAGCGACAAGGGCCGCGAGCGCGGGCTCGCCGTGGAGCTGGTCCGCGACTGGGAGCGGTACCTGAATCTCAAGCACGCGAAGCAGCTCGGCAACCGCCCACTGACGATCTATACCGCACCCGCAACACGTGACAAGCTGCTGGCGTACGTGAGCGACGGCCTCGCGGATGTCGCCATCGGCAACCTCACCGTCACCGACGAACGCCTGAAGACGGTTGACTTCGTGCCGGGCGACGAAGGCCGCCGCACGATCAGCGAGGTCTTCGTCACTGGGCCGAAGTCGCCGGCCCTGAAAACGCTGGACGACCTCTCCGGCAAGCGCGTCCACGTGCGCAAGGCGTCGAGCTACTACGAGAGCCTCGAGCAGCTGAACTTCCAGCTCGGTTTCGAAGGCCTCCCGCAGATGACGCTGGTGACTGTGCCCGATTCGCTCGAAGACGAGGACCTGATGGAAATGCTCGACGCCGGGCTGATCGAGCTGCTCGTCGTCGACGACTGGAAGGCTCGCATGTGGGCCCAGGCGCTGCCGCGGTTGACTGTCCGCACCGATCTCGTGGTGCGGTCGAACGCGAAGACCGGGTGGGCAATCCGCAAGGGCAGCCCGAAGCTCGCCGCCGAGATCGACGACTTCTTCAGAAACTGGGCACTGAAGCAGGGCGTCATCGACTACCGCATGAACGCGTACATGAAGCGCGTGCGTGAGCTGAGGGATCCCACCGCCAGCGCCGAGTACAAGCGATTCAAAGCGACGCTCGGCATCTTCGAGAAGTTCGGTGCGAAGTACAACTTCGATCCGCTGATGCTGGCCGCGCAGGGGTACCAGGAATCGCAGCTGAACCAGCAGGCCAAGAGCCACGTCGGCGCCATCGGCATCATGCAGCTGATGCCCGACACCGGCGCGCAGATGAAGGTCGGTGACATCCACGTCGCGGAGTCGAACATCCACGCCGGCACGAAATACATGGACCAGCTCATGACCACGTATTTCCGGGACGCGCAGTTCAGCGAGGGGAACCGGCCGCTGTTCGCGTTCGCGAGCTACAACTGCGGCCCCGGCAACGTGGCCAGAGCACGAACCGAAGCCGAGAGGCGCGGCCTCGATCCGAACAAGTGGTTCAACAACGTCGAAGTCGTCATCTCGCAGCGAATCGGCACCGAAACGACGACGTATGTGAGGAACATCTACAAGTACTACGTCGCCTACCGGCTGACGCTGGACGCGCAGGCGGAGGTGGAGAAGGCAAAGCAGCAGATGGTCGCGCCCAAGAGCTGAGCGCCGCCGATTCCGTGCTATCTTTGCCTGCTCCGCCGTTCAAATGCTCAAGTGCCAAGCTCAACCATAACGGGCCCGCAGCCCAACCGCTCCACAATCTGGCGCATCGTCGAGTGGCTCGCGTGGACCGCAGGGATCATCGGTCTTGCCGTCGCAGGCACGGTGTATTTCGGCGGGGTCGCCAGCGCCCGGCGTGATGTCGCGCGGTTCAAGGCGTCGCGCGAGAGCGGCATCGCCACGGCGCCCGATCAGAGGCTCTGGTCGCCCAAGCGGATTCAGGCGTGGCAGCTCGCCATTCACCGCGAGGGACCGCTGCCTCTCGCTGTGCTGCGCATCCCGCGGATCGGGCTCGAAGTGCCGGTGCTCGAGGGCACCGACGACTCGACGCTCGACAGGGGCGCGGGACACATAGAAGACACGCCGGTTCCTGGCGCCGATGGAAACACGGGAATTTCCGGGCACCGGGATGGATTCTTCCGCGGCCTCAAGGACGTCGTGCCGGGGGACGCGCTGGAGCTCGACCTGCGGAGCGGCACCGAGCGATACCGCATCGAGCGGATCTGGATCGTCGCGCCTGACGACGTGTCGGTGCTCGATCGGACGCCGGCGCGCTCGGTGACGCTGGTGACGTGCTATCCCTTCTATTTCATCGGATCCGCGCCCCAGCGATACATCGTCAGGGCCGTGCTCGCTTCTCCGTCGCGCGGCTCAGGGCAATCGTAGGACCAAAGTCCAATTTCGCCTTCCCAGCACCTGTTGAAATATGACACCCGCCCGCAGTTCACGGGCACGGGCGAGTTTATTCAGTAGATCCGTGACGACAAGGAGACATCCAATGCGACTCAGGCGGCTCACGGCGGCACTAGGCATCTGTCTCGTCGGGGTGTTCGTCAGCACCGCCGCGGCGCAGACGACCACCAGCACCGAGATGAAGAAGTTCGAGGTCATCTCCGTGGACGGCAACCAGCTTGTTCTCCGCGGAACGGATGGCAAGTCGAAGCAGTTCACCGTTCCCGCGGACTTCAAGTTCAACGTCGATGGCCAGATGGTGTCGGTCAGCGAATTGAAGCCCGGCATGAAGGGCATGGCGACGATCACCACCACCACGACAGTCACGCCGGTGACGGTCACCGAGGTCAAGAACGGCACCGTGACGCAGGTGGTTGGCAACACCATCATCGTTCGGCTCCCGGACGGAACGATGAAGATGTTCTCGCAGAGCGACGTGGACAAGCGCCAGGCCAGGATCATGAAGGATGGCCAGCCCGTCATGCTCTCCCAACTGCACGCCAACGATTCGCTGACAGCGACCATTGTCACCGAGCATCCGCCGAAGGTGGTGACCCAGCGGCAGGTGGACGCGTCGCTTGCATCAGGTCAGCCGCCGGCCATGGCCAATACGGGCCACACTCCGGGCGCCGCCCCGGCGGCCGCGAGCGGCGCCACGCCGGCGGACGCTGGTCACCAGCTGCCGAAGACCGCGAGCTCCCTGCCGTTGGTCGCGCTGCTCGGCGGCGTGTTCCTGGCCGTCGGCGCGGGGATGACACTGCGTCGTCGGCGCCTGGCCTGATCGCGGTCGGCAGGCGTGGCATTGGGCCGATCGCCAGTTCGGCCCGCAGTCCGCAGTCCCGGTGATCCGGGCTGCGGACTTCTTGTTTGTGCTGGCCGCGACCTTGACGTGCATCGAGAAGCGCGTCATCGCGACGCCGAGAACGACGCGTAGTACGGATTGTTCGGATCCTCGGCCAGGACCTGCGCCAGGCCCACGCCGGCCCGCTCGCTGCGTCCTGCATACGCCTCGAGAGCGGCCTCGTAGAGACGTCTCAGGCGATTCTGCTCGGCGGCAATCGACTGGATGAGCTCAGGGCTCGCGTTGATGACCTGCGGCGGATCGGTGAGAGCCATCAGGGCCGGCAACACCCGCGAGAACTCGCCTCGCCGCGTCCACGTCGCGTACTCGATGCCCGGGCGATCGTCGGTCACGGGCATCACGCCCGATGCGTAGTGCTCGAGCCCGCCGCGATCGGCGATCCACGTCGCGAGCATCGCCGCCGGGGATCCGATGCCCACCTGGCCGAGCGCGGAGGCCACCTCCGGGTGATCGAAGCGCGCGCCGATCCGCGCCGCATCCAGCTCAATCGGCTCCGGCGAGCCCAGCAGCAGCATCTCATGAAGCTCCGTCGTCCAGAGCGACGCGTACGGGAATGCATCGAGGAAAGCGCGCACCATTGCGCGGCTGTCCTCGTCGTTCTGCGTGGCCAGCGGCCACCACTGGGCGAGCAGTCCGTTGGCCGTGAGGCGATGACCGGCGAGCGCGTAGAAGTCGCGCGAGTAGAGGTTGACAACGCCCATGGCCGAGGGCGGCGGCGGCTCCAGCGTGATGACGTCGTATCGCTCGCTGCTCCGCAACAGCTCGCGGCGTCCGTCGCGGACGCGGAGGTCGAGGCGCGAGTCAGTGGCGACGCCGTAGTTGCCGTGGAAGAGCGGCGCGGCCTGCACCACCGCCGGCAGCAGCTCGGCACAGACGCGCCGCTCGAGGCCCGGATAGCGCAGCAGCGCGCCCGCGGTGATGCCCGTCCCGAGGCCGATGACCAGCGCCGAGCGAGGCTCGCCGCGGTGGACGAGCAGCGGCAGCAGCGCCTGCAGCCGCATGTAGCGCAGCGACGCGAACACGTCTCCGGAGTTCGAGACGCCCTGGATGTAGAGACGCCGGAAGCTCGATGCGCCGGCGGTCTGCTCGACCACGGCCACCGTGCCGCCGGCGCTCTCGGCGTAGGAGATCAGCGTGCCGCCGCCGCGAGTCGACGTCAGCAGCCGCGCGATCCGATCCTCCGGTGTCATCACCGCCGCCAGAACCGTCGCGGCAGCAATTGCGAGGCCGGCCGTTCGGCGGCCTCGCGCGGTCGGCCCGCCGGCGACGATGGCTACGAGGCCGAGGGCGGCGGCCGCGGTAGCCAGTGCGGCGAGCGTGTGGACGATGCCCAGGCTGGGCACGAGCAGGAAGCCGGTGACGAGCGTCCCGGCAATGCCGCCCGCGGTGTTGAGCGCGAGAACGCGCCCGAGGTCGTCTCCGATCCGATCAGGACCGGCAGCGAGGCGCAGCGCGGCGGGAAATGCCGCGCCCAGCAGGAGCGTCGGCGCGAACACGAACCAGAGCGCGGCCAGGGCGAACCGCGCGCACATCGCGGCCAGCTCGCTCGACGTTGCCGCGCGCACCCCTTCTTCGAGGCTGGATTGCCACGTCATCAGCCAGGTCCCGAGACCGGCGATCGCGAGGAGGGCGAGGAGGCCGGCGCCGGCGACAAGCAGGCCGAACGTGCCCCAGGGGTCGCGCACGCGGTCTGCGACGCGCGCATGCACGGCGCTGCCGATTGCCAGACCGGTGAGATACGTGGCGAGCACGATCGCGAACGCGAACACGCGCGTGCTGACGAACTGCGCGATGGCCTGAGACCAGACGACCTCGTAGCCCAGCGCGATGCCGCCAGCCACGGCGTACAGGCGCAGCGCGAGAGTGGCCGAACTGAAGTCCGGCCCTGCGTACGCCCCCTCGCTCCTGGGCCCCGGCGCCTCCGCACCTTGCCCGTTCGTCCTGAGCGTGTCGAAGGACGAACGGAGCAACGCTGCTCCGGCTGCTGCAGCCAGGTTCAGCGCGGCTGCCGCAAGCGCCGAGCCCGTGACGCCGAACGCGGGGACCAGGAGGAACGGAACCAGCAGCGCGCCCGCGATCGCACCTGCTGTGTTCGCCGCGTACAGCTGCCCGCCGGTTCGCCCCAACTGGCCGGAGCCCGGAGACAGGGTACGGATCAGCGCCGGCATGGTACCGCCCATCAGCGTCGCCGGTACGCCAACGAGCAGGAACGGAACGGCCCAGGCGAGCAGGCCCACGCGACTCTCGAGCTCGGCGAACGGCGCCGCCGCGTGCGCCAGCGCCAACGTGACACCAACGCCGAACACGGCGATGCCGAGTTCGAGCGCGGCGTAGAGCCGCAGCGGACGGCCGGAGAACTCGGCCCTGCGGCCAAAGAGGCGGCTCCCCAACGCGAGGCCGCCGAAGAAGGCGCTGACAGCCGTCGTCACGGCGTACACGTCCACGCCGACGACGAGCGAGAGCTGTTTGATCCAGAGGAGCTGGTAGATGAGAGCGGCTGCGCCGGAGAGGAAGAGAAGAAGGCCAAGCGCTGGCGTTCGACTCAAATTCGCAGCACGGGAAGCGGGCACGATGGCGTGATCATAGGCGATAGAATACGTGGATGTCCCCGGACGAACGGCCCCTCGCAGATCCCGCGTCACCGTTCGACGCTTCGACTCGGCTGCCGACGCAGACCGTCACGAGCTGGAATTCTGGTTGCAGATGACCGAGGCTGAACGGGTACTCCACGTGTGGCGGCTCAGTCAGGAACTCTGCCTGTTACGCGGCGACAAATCCCTTGACCCGGATTTCATCGATCTGTTGCGCGCCTTCATCGCCGCTGACGTCCGCGTCCGCAACAAGCGCGCCACGGGCCGGCCGAAGGACCTGGGCGATATCGAGGGGATGAACGAATAGTCTGGTGGCACAGTCGCAAGGTCACAGCGAACCCTCGCTCTTCGCCGCTGTGACCCTGCCACTCGCGGATCCCGTCGATCAGTACTGCCTCTCCTTCGCTATTTCGTCTCCGGTATCGCCTTCTGCAGCGCCTCCATCATCTGATCGATCGAGAAGCTCCCCACCCGCTGGCTCGGCGGGTAGTCCTTCAACGACTGAAGGAAGGGAGCGATGCGGTAGAGCGTGTACTGCATGACGTACGCGTTCTTGGCGAACCAGTCGTAGTACTGGTCCGAGACGCTGTCCGCTCGCTCGTAGGGATCCATGCGCAGGTGGAACATCTTCGGCGTTCGGAGGCACGTGAACGGATTCGCCCAGACCTGCAAGCCGCCCGGCTGCCGCTGTTCGCAGAAGACCACCTTGAAGTCATCGAACCGGACCGCCACGAGCATGGCGTCATCGTTGAAATAATAGAACTCGTGGCGCGGTGACTTCTCTTTCCCTTCCAGGAACGGGATCAGGTTGTAGCCGTCCAAGTGGATCTTGTAGGTCATGCCGCCGGGCGCGGCCCATCCTTTGAGCAGGCGATCCTTGATCGTCGTGTCGCCAGCGGCCGCGAGGATGGTCGGGAACCAATCCAGCCCCGACACCATGTCGTTCGAGACCGACCCTGGCTTGACGTGCCCAGGCCAGCGGATGACTGCCGGAACGCGGAAGGCGCCCTCCCAGTTCGTGTCCTTCTCGGATCGGAACGGCGTCGTCGCGGCATCTGGCCACGACCACTGGTTCGGACCGTTGTCTGTGCTGTAGACGACCATGGTGTTGTCGGCGATGCCGAGGTCGTCGACCGCCTTCAACAGCTTGCCAACGTTGTTGTCCATCTCGATCATGCCGTCGGCGTACTCGTTGCCGCGCATGCCGGCCTGGCCTCGCATGGACTCGCGCACGTGCGTGAAGGCGTGCATGCGGGTGAAGTTCATCCACGCGAAGAAGGGCTTCCCTGCGTTCTTCTGCTTCGTGATGAAGTCGATGCAGGCCTGCGTCGTCTCGTCGTCGATGGTCTCCATGCGCTTGCGGGTGAGGGCGCCGGTGTCCTCGATCTTGCCGTCGGCGAACGAGTGGAGCACGCCACGCGGGGCCTGCTTCATGAATTCCTTGTCCTGCGTCGGGTAATAGGGCCGCTCGGGCTCTTCTTCAGCGTTCAGGTGATACAAGTTGCCGAAGAACTCGTCGAAGCCGTGCGCCGTCGGCAGGAACTCGTCGCGATCGCCGAGGTGGTTCTTACCGAACTGGCCGGTGGCGTAGCCAAGGGGCTTCAACGCTTCGGCGATGGTGATGTTCTGCTTCTGCAGCCCTTCCTTGGCCCCTGGGATGCCGACCTTGAGCAGCCCGGTGCGGAAACCGACCTCACCGGTGATGAACGTGGACCGTCCGGCAGTGCAGCTGTTCTCGGCGTAGTAGTCCGTGAACATCATGCCTTCCTTGGCGATCCGATCGATGTTTGGCGTGTGGTACCCGACGACGCCGAACGAGTAGGCGCTGATGTTGGTCTGGCCGACGTCGTCGCCGAAGATCACGAGGATGTTCGGCTTGCCTCCGCTCGACGCCTGTGCCGCACCGATCTTGGTGGCAGCCGCACGGTTGGGTGCCGGCATCAGCGTGACGCGCCGTCCGCCTGGAGTGCGAACCGCGCGCGCGGTCTGCAGGTCAGCCGTGCCTGCCGCGAGGACGGCATACGAGCTCGGGATTCGCCCCGATGATCCAAGCCAGCCGATTGTCGCGCTTGCTACGAGCGCCGCGGTCAACGACAATCGTGATGTCCGCACCACTGGAACCTCCTTCCTATCCTCCGACACGAGGCACGCCTGAACCTCGGGACAGCCGCCGTTGTTGAGTTGGATTGCGACCGCCTGCAGATGCAATTCAACGACCCGCAAGTGCCGAGACTATCGCCGGAAAAGTCCCGCCATCGCAAGCTCGGCCTTGCCGACTATTCGCGGGTTGCCGCGCAGGCTCGCGGCCACGGTCCCGGCAAATCGAAGCACTACCCAAAATGATTACGCTTCGAGCGGGCGTCCCCTTGCAGAATCAACGAACCAGCGCGCGTCCCTCCGCGCGCATCCGAAGAGAGGCGTCACATGCGGAACGTCTACAACGTCGAGCGGCCCGACGGAGGGGCAGAGCAGACGTTGCGCTTTACCGTGTCGCTGTTGTACCCAACCGCAAAACACTGAGCTGATCGTCCGGGAAGGATTTCAGAGATGCCCTCGAGTCGTTCTATTCACGTTCTCGCCGTCGCGACCACGCTGGTCGCTGGTCTCGCCGGGCCTGTGCACGCACAGCTGAACACGCAGCACGTCAAGGGCAGCTTCGGCGTGAAAGGGGGATCGCAGCCGCCGCCTGGCGAGTACGCGATTGCGCCGCTGCTGTACTTCTACAGCACCGACGATATCAGGAACAAGAACGGCGACCAGGTGCCCATCAACGCGAACATCGACGCCGCGCTTTTCGGCGCCGGCGTTGCAGTCGTCACCGAGAAGACGATCCTCGGCGGCTACTATGGCTTCAACGTCCTGATTGCCGGAGCCAACAACCGGCTGCAGGGAACCGAGATCGATCAGAACCCTGGTGCCGGGATCACCGATTCGGTCCTCTGTCCCTTCCAGCTCGGGTGGCACAAGAAGCGGGGCGACGCCCTCGTGTACTACCAACTCTATCTACCAACCGGTCGCTACGAGGACGGCGCAAGCAACAACACTGGCATGGGCATGTGGGGACAGGAAATTGGCGGCGGCGGCACCGTCTACCTGACCGACGATCGGAAATACCACGCGGCCACCGTGGTCTCGCTCAACTTGCAGTCGGACAAGAAAGACAGCACAACGCACGTCGGTAATGAGATGAACTTCGAGGGTGGCGTCGGAGGAGACTTCCTGAAGGGAGGCCTCGTGGCCGGCCTGGCCTACTACTCGGCGTTCAAGATCAGCGATGACCGCATCGAGGTCGGCCACTTGCCGCAGCGGCTGCCGCTCAACAGGAGCAACACGTTCGGCCTCGGCCCCGACATCACCCTGACAATCGCGAAGGCGAACACGGTCTACGGGTTCGTGAACGTCAAGTACTTCTGGGAAGTCTACGCAAGGACAACGACGAGGGGCGGGGGGTTACTCATCTCGGCGACGTTCCCGTTCAAGCCGATTCACATCCCGACGCCGTAGAGGTAGTGGGACCCGCGCAATCTTTTCACCGTGCTCCGTCGAGGCTGTCGGACCGCCCTGAACCTTCGCGCCCATCCGACGCCCTATCGCTCTCCGCTCAAGCTGTTAGCGGGGGAGCGAAACTCAGCGGACCATGGCGCAGATCCTGCAGTGTCGGCCACGTGACTCGGCGTTCATGATTACTCGCGAACGCCAGAGCTTAACGGAGAAGCTGACATGATGAAAAACTTCTTAGGCATGTGCTGCGGCCTCCTGGTTACCACCGCAGTGCTCTCGGCGCAGACACCGCAGACACCGCAGACACCCCCGACCACGAGCTCAACGACATCGACGACTCGACAGACCGCGCAGACGGTGACGATGACCGGCTGCGTGACCCCGGACCTGACCGCGAACCCGGATCCGGCGTCTGCGACAACCCGTCGATTCCTGCTCTCGAACATCGAGCCGTCCGCGGCCGGCCAGGCGCGCGTGACGGGTTACATCCTGACTCCGAACGCGGACGTGAACCTGAGCGACCACCTGAATCACAAGGTGCAGATCACAGGAACCGTGGAAAGCGTGACGTCCTCGTCGACCACGTCACAAAGCTCGCCGTCGACCAGCAGCACCACGCAGTCGTCGACGACGACCATGCCGTCTTTCCGCGTCACGTCGGTCAAGATGGTGTCTGCGACCTGCCCGTAGTGGTCGATGTCCCACCATCCGAGCGCCCCGGCGCGCCTGCGACAGCTCCGGCTGGACAGGCGCGCCGGGAAGCGGATTCGTGGCGATGAGCACACCGACGAACCCGCTCGCTGATGCGATTGGTGAGCCGAATGTGCTCGAAGCGGGTCGTATTGACGCACGGATTTTCATCGGCACGGCCGGCTGGTCCATTCCACGAGCCTCCGCGCACCGGTTCGCTCAGGTCGGAACTCACCTCGAGCGATACGCCGGCGTGCTCCCGTCGGTCGAGATCAATTCGTCCTTTCATCGTTCACATCTCGGTGCCACCTATTCGAAGTGGGCGATCGCCACGCCGCCCTGGTTTCGTTTCGCGGTGAAGGTGCCGCGCACGGTCACGCACGACGGGAAGCTGCGAGCCTCGCGCTCGTTGCTCGAGCGCTTTCTCGAGGAGACCGGCAGGCTCGGCGACAAGCGCGGACCGCTTCTGGTACAGCTGCCGCCCTCGTTGGCACTGGAGCCACGCGTGGCTCACCGATTCTTTGCGCTGCTTCGCTCGCTGCACTCGGGCATGGTTGTTTGCGAGCCACGTCATCCCACGTGGTTTTCCCACGAGGCGGACGCTCTGCTCGTGCGCTACGCGGTGGCACGCGCTGCCGCAGACCCACCCCCGGCACCCGGTGCAGCGATGCCGGCCGGGTGGCCCGGCCTCATTTACATTCGCCTGCATGGATCTCCGCGCACGTACTGGTCCCGATACGACGCCGCCTATATCGCGCAGCTGGCCGATCGATTGAAGCGCACACCGGCGTCTGTCGATGCATGGTGCGTCTTCGACAACACGGCCGCCGGCGCTGCGCTCGAGAACGCGATTGAACTACGCGCGCTGCTGGAGTGACGCGGCGATCACGACGGCATTGCGCGCGTCTGCGCCATCTCTTCCGCTTCCTCGTACCGCCGCGGGCTGTAGCCGTCGTCGTCGCCGTTCGTCCGGTACAGGGCGCGGTAGGCATACCAGCCTGCAGCGACTGCCAGCAGCGTCGCGGCCCACGGGTTCCCAGTCATACGATCGCGGACGGTGCCCATCCCTTCGCGCGTGGATTCCATCAGCTCGCCTGCTCGACCTGCTGGTGTTGCCATGACGTCCTCAGCTTTCCGCGCCGCCACGTCCGTTCGTCGCGCGGCTGCATCCCCATGGATTTTGTGGCGTCCTATACTTCTTCGCCCTTACGTTCAATCGTGCCTGCTGCCAAACACGTGCCACGGCTTTCGGTTTGAGCCATCGTGTCGTCGTGTAGGGGGTGGTGTCGCAAGGGAAGCAGCGTAGAGATCACGACACGCCGAGGTCGGAAGAATCTCCACCGTCGAAGCTGGAGTGCTGGACCATCAAGCGCTGATCGGGCGCTGGTCTTGCATCGCACGAGGGGCATGCCGCCGCTTCGCGAATACTGGCCGATGCTCAAGCAGGCGGTCGTGGCCTGGAACGACGACAGCGCGCCCAGCATGGGCGCGGCGCTCGCGTACTACACCACGTTCTCGCTGGCGCCGCTGCTGATCATCGTGATCGCGCTCGCCGGGCTGGCCTTCGGCGAGGACGCGGCACGCGGCGAGGTGGTCGCGCAACTGGCCGGGCTGATCGGCCCTCAGGGCGCCAGGGCCGTGCAGGACTTGCTGGCGAGCGCCAGCAGGCCGAGCTCGAACATCCTCGCATCGATAGTCGGCCTCGTCATGCTCCTGGTTGGAGCCACCTCTGTCTTCGCCGAACTGCAGAGCGATCTCGACCGCATCTGGAGGGCGCCAGCGCTTCCGCACGTCTCCAGCGTGATCGACCTGCTTCGCTCGCGGCTGCTGTCCTTCGGGATGGTGGTCGCGATGGGCTTTCTGCTGCTGGTCTCGCTGGTCATCGGCGCGGCCCTCTCGGCGCTCGGGCAGTGGGGAGGCACGATGATCGCCGGCAGTGCGGACATGCTTCAGGTGTTGAACACCGTCGTGACCTTTGGCATCACGACGCTCCTGTTCGCGACGGCGTACCGCATCCTGCCGCGCGTGAGGATCGCATGGTCGGACGTGTGGATGGGCGCGGCAGTCACGGCGATTCTGTTCACTCTCGGCAAGTACCTGATCGGTCTCTACATCGGTCGAGCTGGTGTGAGCTCCAGCTTCGGCGCCGCTGGATCGCTCATCATCGTGCTCGTGTGGGTCTACTATTCGGCGCAGATCTTCCTGCTTGGCGCAGAATTTACCTGGGTGTTCGCCCACCGCCACGGGTCGCGCGCCGGGGTGCCGCCCGTCGAGCGGCGTCATCCTGCGCCGGGCAGTGCCAGGAACCGTGCCTGATTCACTGCCTTCCTTTTCGAATCTCTTCGAGCAACCCGGCGGCCGACTGATCGCCGGGACTGAGCGCGACGAGGCGGGAAGCGAGATCTAAGGCGCGGACGAAGTCGCCCCGCTCGCGCACGTAGGACACCAGCGCGGCCAGCACCTGCCGGTCGCCGGGATGTGCGCGCCAGGTCTTGTCCAGCAGGGCAATCGCGTCGGCCAACCGTCCGCTCGAGTACAAAGCCACCGCGTAGGTGTACTGGGCGTTGGCGTCGTCCGGCGCAAGCTCGGAGGCGCGCTTGAGTTCGACGAGCCCGCCGGCGAGATCCTTCCGCCTGACCAGCAGCAGACCGAGCGAGTGATGGAGATCGGCCGCCTCGGGCGCGAGGATCAGCGCGTCGCGAAGCACGCGCTCGCCTTCGGCATCGCGATCGGCCGTTCGATAGAAATCGGCCAGGTTCACTGCCGCCGGCGCGAAGTACGGCTCGAGCTTGCGCGCCGTCAGATACTCGGCTTCAGCGCGGACGACGTCGCCACGTTCCGCATAGTAGGCCCCCAGGTTGACGTGCGCACCTGCCGAGTCGGCGTTGAATGCCTGGACGGCCAGCCACTCCGCGACGCCCTGTTCGCGCCGCTCGTCATCGCCGGCGTCGAGCGGCGCGGCGGCGAGCGCACGGGCCGCTTCGATCCGCACGGCGCGCGATGGATCGGCGAGCAGAGGCGTGAGGGCCCGAGGGCGCATCGCTTGTGGAAGCGCGCTCAGCACGTCCACCGCGGCCATGCGGACCAGCGGCGCAGGATCGCGTGCGGCGCTTTCGATCACGGGGCCGGACACCGGGTCCAGCCATCGCGCCAGCAGAGTGGTGGCCGTGGCGCGGACGATCGCCGGCTGGGCGGCGTCGTTGACGATGGCGATCAATCGAGGCTCGGCGTCAACGGCCGCTGACCGTCCGGCCGCGATCGCTTCGCCGTAATGCGGCGTCGCCAAACGCGCGGTGCCGAACCACGTGACTGCCTGCGCCGCGGCCCACGACGCCGGTCGATTGGCGTGGCAGCCCGTGCAGGCGTTCGGCGTGCCAATCTTCGCCGTGAGATCCGGCCGGGGGACGCGGAAGCTGTGGTCGCGTCGCGCATCGACGGCCATGTATGTCCGCGCGGGCATGTGGCACGACACGCATTGCGCGCCGGGTGAGCCGGCGGCATGGTGGTGGTGGGACGGTGTCGCGAACTTCGACGGCAGGTGGCATCGCTGGCAGACGGCGTCTGGGTTCGACGCAATCTCCGGCCGGTGCGGGTCATGACAGTCGCTGCACGTGACGCCCTTGGCGTACATCCGGCTCTGGAGGAACGATCCGTACTCGTAGACCTCGTCCTGAATCTGTCCGTCCGCAAAGTACACCCCGTCGTCCAGCAGCGACGGTCGATGCGTCTCAGTGAGCGGCAGGCCGACGTGGTAGTCGTCGGTGAGCACCGCGCGTCGCGCGTGGCAGCGCGCGCACATCTCCACTTCGACACGCGACGTCCGAGGGCGATCTCGATGCGCGATCCCCGTCGCCACATCGAACTTCCACGTGGCGCCGTCCTTCGACCCCAGTGGCACCAGGCCATCGTCCTCATTGGCCGCGAGCGGCCCGGTAGACGTGCGTCCGCGCGCCCACGCGAGGTGCCGCGACCCGGCGCCATGACAGGACTCGCACGCCACGCTGATGTCCGACCAGGTTGTCTTGTAGCTGTTGCGCGCCGCGTCGTAGCCCTTGCGCAGGTTGGTCGAATGGCATTCCGCGCACCGCGCGTTCCAGTTCTGCGACGGGCTCGTCCAGTGCTGGACGTCACCGGCGGGAAGCGGCGCGTTCGGGTACAGGTGGAACCACCGTTGGCCGCCGACGGCCAACGCGCGCGTGTCCCACGAGATGCTCAGTGCCTGATAGCGTCCGCCAGGCATCGGAAGCAAGTACTGCTGCAACGGCTCCACTCCGAACGTGTAGGAGACGTCGAAATCCTGCAGCGTCCCCTCGGGGCCGTCGGTGCGGACGACGAAACGGTTGCCCTCGCGGGAGAACGTGGTGGTGACTCCGTGCTGCGAGAAGCGCTCGCCGGAAAACGGTGCCTTCACGCTGTCGGGCGTCGGCGCCTCCATCGCGCGCGCATGCATGGACTGACGCCATCGCCCGGCTTGAGCAGCGTGACACTCGACACACGTCTTCGCCCCGACGAAGCGCGCTGCCACGTCGGAGCGCATGGTCGAAGCACTGATCGGCGCCACATCAGCCGTGTGCCCCGGCGGTGGGCTGGGACTCCGAAGCGACCACATGCCGATCGCGATCGCGACGCCGACGACGAGAAGCAGGAGCACCATGCCCTGGTACGGTGGCCGTCGAGAGGGCGGCGCGTGGCGCCGTCTGCGCTGTGACATGGGAACGACGGATGTGGTTTCTCAGCAGACGTCGAACCACCGGCTGTCGTCAAGCCGAGGGAAATCGGCACTCACGGTTGCGCTTGCTTGATGTGGTGTGAGAAAGCGTGACCGTGCATCATTCCAGACCCGAAGCAAAGCTCTTGTGGACGGGAGATGTTTTTCGGCAGGTCTTGACGCCCAATGGCGTGGCGCAAATCCTGCAACCTTGGCCGTAGGCCTGCTGTTCGGTGCCCTCCCCGCGAACGGCAGAGTTCCTGGAGTCATCCATGAGGAAAAGCATACTTGGGCTGTGCTCCGGCATCCTGGCGCTGACAGCGGTTGTCTCTGCGCAGACATCGCAGTCTCCCGCAACTTCCTCCACTCCGGTCACGACCCGCCAGTCAAGTCAGACCGACGTCGTCACCGGATGCGTCGCGGCCGATTCGGCGTCCGAACCGGGTGCGACATCGGGCACGAGTCGCCGGTTCATCCTCTCGAACGCTCAGTGGTTGACCGAGGGTGACAACGGGCAGGGACGCCAGACGGCGGCGACGAGTTACCTGCTGACGAACTCCGATCTCAACCTGGGCGACCACGTTGGTCACAAGGTCCAGCTGACCGGATACGTCGACTCGTCGAGCACGGGCGCGAGTTCTGCCTCGTCGCCGGGTAGCACGTCCTCGCAGTCGATGCGCGTGTTCCATGCAACATCCGTGAGGATGCTGTCCCAGACCTGTCCGTAGTTGGCGAACCGGCTACGGATGGCCGCAGGTCGTCCACCGACGGCCTGCGGCCCTGCTTGCGCGGTGATGGCTCAGGTTCCCACCGGCCGAGCGGCGTGCCGTCCGGAGAGCCGATCGACCCGCACGCGGTACAGCACCGCGACGTGGTGCTCTGGCCCACCAGCGAGCTTCGCGGCGCCCGGCAGCCACCATCCGGGCTGCCCTTCGAGCTTCGACTGGATCATCGTGCGCAGAACGCGCCCGGCCGCCGTATCATCGACCTCTTCGTATCGCCCGAACACGAGGACAGTGCGCCAGTTGTGCTGGCCGACTATCTCGTCCACCTCGACACATACCTTCGGGTTCCCGCGCATCCACTCGACCTTCTGGCCCAGCGTCGAGAAGCTGAACAGCGAGTCCTGCCCGGCATCGTAGTAGAAGAAGATTGGCGTGATGTACGGCTGATCCGCCTTCGCGCAGGCCAACCGGCCCAGGTGCGTCCGCCCCAGCAGTTCCCGGCACTGCGATGCCGTCAGGTCATGGATCACCATGAGACGCGGGCATTCTAACAGGCTCGCGCCCGAATCGGCCCGGTTGCCTCTATGGTGGCTTGGATCCTGCACCTCTTCGAACTAGAGCACGTCGTTCTCGAATAAGGACGGCGACTCGTCGTAGTGGGAGGGTGTAATCATGCAGAACCTACTCGCAGTGTACTGTGGGCTCGTCGTCTCCATGGCGATCGTGGCCGCGCAGACACCGTCGCCGACCAGCTCGGGCACGGGCTCGACCAGCCCGCAAACGATTACCGTCACGGGGTGCGTCACCCCGGATACGATGGCCACCCCGGGCACTGGCTCGCCTCGCTTCGTCCTGTCCAGCGTCGAGCCGCAGGGCGGCGCGCGGAGCCGGAGCACGGTGACCGGCTACACGCTGACGCCAGCCGCGGACGTGAACCTGAGCATGCACCTGAACCACAAGGTGCAGATCACGGGCACGGTCGACACGGCGGCGACGTCCAGTCCGACGTCGGCGCAGCCGTCCTCACCGAACACGTCGAGCGCGATGCCCGCGTTCCGCGTGACGTCGGTCAAGATGGTTTCCTCGACCTGCCCATAGCGATCGATGAGGCGACGCGTCGCCAACTTCCGCGCGCACCCGCACAGTCGCGGATGCCGTGGAGGCAGCGGCTCCGAAACGCTACGCGACGCGCCGCTTCTTCGACCGGTGTGACGCCTTCCGCGTGCTCCTGGTGGTCGTCGCTCCCCTGGCCGCGCGCCGCGGCGACTGCTTCGCGAGGCTCGCCTTCAGCCGCTCCATCAAGTCGACCACGTTGTCGGGCGCTTTCTTGTCCTGGGACTTCAGGCGAGGCTTGGAGCCTTTCAGCTTGCTGTTGATCACCTGCATCAGGTTCTTTACGTACGTATCCTCGTAGCGCTCAGGAGCCCAGGGCGCCGTCAGGCTGTCGATCAGCGACGTGGCGAGCTGGACGTCCCTGGGTCGCGCGCTCTTCGACTGCGGCACGTGAAACTGTGACGCGTCTACCAACTCGTCGGCGAAACGCATCAGCGTGAGGACCAGCAGTTCGCCGGTGACACCCAGCGCCGCGAGATGCTGCACGTCGCGCAGCATCACGCGCGAGATCCCGAGCATTCCGCTCTGGCGCAGCGCGTCGCGCAGCACGACGTAAGCGGCGTCCGCGTTCTTGCCCGGCATCACGTAGTAAGGAACGTCGAAGTACCGGGGGTCGACCTCCGCAGCCTTGACGAAGTCGAGCACGTGGACCGCGCGCGATTTCTCGAGCGCGGCGGTCTCGAGGTCGTCTTTCGTCAGCGTGACGAACTGGCCAGGTTTGTACTCGTAACCTTTCACCAGATCGTCCCACGACACGGCCTTGCCGTCGCGGCTGCAAACCTTGCGGTACTCGATTGGCGACAGATCCTTCGCGTGCAGGAGCCGGAACTTCGGCCGGGCTGCCCGGACGGCGGTGTGCAGTTCGACGGGGATCGTCACGAGACCGAAGCTGATGGTGCCCTTCCAGAGTGCGCGTGCCATACGTCATTCTCTCGCGGCGATCAGCGTTCCGATGCCTCGATGGCGTCGAGCGCCTCGGTCGGCAATCTAGCGGCAGTCCTCGGGCCGAACACGGCCAGCGCAGCGGGAACGGTCGTGGCCACCCCGATGCCAATCAGGCCGAGAGCCAGCGCGCGCCGGCGTTCCGCGGGAATGTGTTCAGCGACGAACAGGCCCACGCCGAAGGCCAGCGCGGCGCGGGTGCCGACGACAAAGATCAGGCTCAACGGACTGAGCTCAACAGGTTTCATCATTGCGGCCTCCTAACTGTCGAGCAGAGGCAAGGAAGGTGCCAGCAGGCCCGGGCGCCAGGTCCGATGGGCTGCCTGGCGCGCCGCCCTGAAACGCGATTCGATGCGAATCCGATACACGGCTGCCGAGGTGCGTCGCCCCAAGCTCACGCAACGCTCAGGCGCCCGCCGCGCGCCCGCCGCGCCAGTTTCCGCAGCTCGAGTATGGTGACCGGCACCAGTGCGGGCAGGACTGTGCGCGCCATGTCCGCTGCCGAGAGCGCACCGATTTCGAAGAACACCTGTGTGGCCGGGATGTGATGGATCCCGAGTTGCACGAGCACCGAGATTCCGACCACGCCCAGCAGGCGCACGTTGGAGAAAGCCCCGACCTCCCAGAACGTGCGCGTCACGCTGCGCGCGGCGAAGGCGCGGCACAGTTCGCTCAACACAAGCACCGCGAATGCGAGGTTCCTCGCTTCGACGATTGGGCGCGATTGCAGCGCTGTGATGAACACGCCCAGGCAGACGGCCGCTTCGAGCGCTCCCGTGACGACAATCGTCCGCCACTCCACGGGCCCCAGCATCGGCTCGCCGGGATCCCGCGGCGGTCGGGCGAGCACATCGTCGTCAGCCGGATCCATCACCAGGGCGAGCGCCGGCAGACCGTCGGTGACGATGTTGATCCAGAGCAGGTGTAGGGGAAGCAGGGGGGCCGGCCAGCCGGCCATCGCCGCGGCCAGCATCAGGAAGAGCTCGGCGGCGTTGCCCGCGAGCAGGTACACGAGCGACTTCCGGATGTTGTCGAAGATACCGCGTCCCTCACGGATGGCCGACACGATGCCGGCGAAGTTGTCGTCGGTGAGGATCATGTCAGATGCTTCGCGCGTGACCTCGGTTCCGGTTCGGCCCATGGCGATGCCGATGTGGGCTTCGCGCAGCGCCGGCGCGTCGTTCACGCCGTCGCCGGTCATCGCGACCACCGCGCCACGTCCCTTCCAGGCTCGCACGATCGTGAGCTTGTCCTCGGGCGTCGCGCGCGCGTGCACGCGCATCGCGGGATCCTCGCCCGGCCCGAGGATGCCCAACTCGCGCGCCACGGCGCGCGCAGTGACCGCATGGTCCCCGGTGATCATCACCGTCGTCACCCCGGCCGTGCGCGCGGCGGCGACAGCGTCGATCGCTTCGGTGCGGGGCGGGTCGGCGATGCCCAGCAGGCCGAGCATCTCCAGGCGCTGCTCGTCGAGGCCCGGGCCGATTGCGACGGCCAGCACTCGAAGGCCGTGCGCCGCCATCTGCGCGTGGGCTTCGGGTACGCCGCCGGTGCCCGCCGCGCACAGGGGCAGGAGCGTGTCGAAGGCGCCCTTCACGTAGATGAACCCGTCCGCCCGGGCGATCGACATCCGGCGGCGGTTCGTTTCGAATGGATGCACGAGCACGCGCGGGTGGCGCCGCTCGATGTCGGCTCGGCGAATGCCCCGTTCGGCGGCCGCGAGGAGAATCGCGACTTCGGTGGGATCGCCGATGCCGGCACGCTCGTCGCTCGACAGCTCCGCGTCGCAGCACGAGGCTGCCGCCACCAGCAGTCGCTCGTGATTGGGGCCCCACAGCTCGCGCACCGCCATCATCCCCGTCGTCAGCGTGCCGGTCTTGTCGGTGCAGATGACCGTCGCGCATCCCAGCGTTTCCACGGATGCCAGACGCCGGATCAGCACGTGCCTGGCGGCCATCCGCTGCACGCCGATCGCGAGCGCGATGGTGACCATGGCGGGCAGCCCCTCGGGCACCGAGGCCACGGCGAGCGACACGGCCGAGAGCAGCACCTCGAGTCCCGGCCGGCCGTGCCACCATCCCGCGGCCGCCACCAGCGCCACGATGCCAAGGCAGATGACGAGCAGCGTCCGGCCGACACCGTCGAGCCGCTGCTGAAGGGGCGTGGCGGCCTTCTCGGTCGTCGCAAGCAGGTGGGCAATCGCGCCCAGCTCGGTGCGCATGCCGGTTGCGACGACCTCGGCGAGCCCCGTGCCCCGTACCACGAAGGTGCCCATGAAAACGGTATCGATCCGATCCGCGAGAGCCGCGTCGCTCGCGATCGGCTCGACCGACTTCTCCGCGGGCAGGCTTTCTCCTGTCAGCGACGCCTCGTTGCAGGCGAGGACGTTCGCTTCGAGGAGCCTCGCATCGGCGGCGACGATGTCGCCCGCTTCAAGGCGCAGCACGTCACCGGGCACCACGCTGGCCGCCCCGACCGTCATCGTCTCGCCCTCGCGGACGACACGAGCCCGCGGCGCGGTCATGGATCGCAGCGCCTGTATCGCGCGCTCGGCTCGGTGCTCCTGAAGAAATCCGATGATGCCGTTCAGGCCGACGATCGCCGCGATGGCCACCGCGTCGGCAGCCTCGCCGAGCGCGACCGACACCGCGCATGCGCCCATCAGCAGCCAGATGACCGGGCTGTTGAACTGGCCGAGCAGCAGCCACCAGACGGGCGCCGGATGCTCCCGTTGAATCTCGTTCAGGCCGAACGCGACGAGCCGATCGGCCGCGTCCTGCCGTGAGAGTCCGAGCGCCGGAGTGGCCAGTGACAGCACGCCATCGTAGTGGCGGGCACGACCCGTGCCACCCGTTGTGCCGGTCTGACTGGGACCTTCGAGCCGCTTGAAGAGCGATCCATGGAGAATGGTTCGCAGGGCCGGGGAAATTCCCGTGGTGCACATCAGGATCCGGAGTCGATGTCAGGCAAAAGGGACGCGGCGCTGATCGCAGCGGCGGCCTTCGTCAGGTCGACGACGATCGGGGTGACCGGCGTCACGCTGGCGATCCATCTGGCAGCGCTCGGTCTCACCGCCGCGGCCGTCGGCGTCCTCATCGGCGCGGGCCTTGCGGGCGCTGCAACGGCCACGCTCGCCCAGAGCGTTTGTGCCGACCGGATCGGCCGCCGGCGGACGCTCATCGCCCTGGCGACCCTCACGGCCCTCGGCTTCGTGGCCATCGCGCTCACGCGGACGTCCAGCCTGATGACGCTGGCCCCCATCGCGTTCTTCGGGATGCTCAACGGGATGGGCCGCGACCGCGGCGCTGCCGCCGCGCTCGACCAGGCGATCCTTCCCGGTACGACCAGCGAGGGCCGGCGCACGTGGATGCTGGCGTGGTACAACGTCTCGCTCGACGCCGGTCACGCGCTCGGCGCGCTCGGCGGCGCGGTGCCGGGCGTGTTGTCACACTTACTCGGCATGTCGGCGCTCGATGCGCACCGGGTCACGTTTCTCGTCTGCGCCGTCGCGATCGCCGCGAGCATCGTCTGCTACGCGTTGCTCACGGATTCGGTAGAACTGAAGCACAGGACTGAAGTCCTGTGCCACACGCGTCCAGGGCCGGCAG
>Ga0207701_10001947_pt1 | contig 21441 bp, 18 predicted proteins | sample KBSSwiSSwithPhiX_FD_184294 | JGI IMG/M metagenome (GOLD analysis project Ga0207701, IMG submission 184294) | Switchgrass rhizosphere bulk soil microbial communities from Kellogg Biological Station, Michigan, USA, with PhiX - S5 (SPAdes) (version 2) | ecosystem: Environmental > Terrestrial >... | reverse complement strand
GGGGATGGGGGGACGGGCGACGAACTGCCGGGGACGGGGGACGGTCATTTCGCCTTTCTCGCCGCCTCGATGATCTTATCCCGCTCGCCCCGCTCGAACATCGCGTAGATCTCCGGATCCGGAATGCCCGCGATGCGGCCCAGTATCATGACGCCCGCCATCGAATGCCCGGGATTCGTCCACTGCGCGATGTCGACGATCGAGTCGAACGCGCGTGTCTTGAGCGCCGCGAGCAGCATCGGGTTCCGGCTCTCCGTCAACTGCATGAGCGCGAGCGACGACTTGTTGCGATCCGTCCACGAGAGTGAGTTCATCAGGTCGATGAACGGCTCGTAAGGAACGGTGATCTTGAGCTCCGGGTGCTGCTGACTGTACACCGCGATCACCCACAGGGCCCGCGTCGCGTTGTTGCGGACGTCCGCATTGGCGTCGCGCATCGCGTACACCAGGTCGCCCACGATCGCCTGCTTGTTCGTGTAGTACGCGAGTACCTGCGCCGCGACAGCGCGATGGTCCCCATCGCTGGACGTGCGAAGCACCTTGCGCAGTGTATCGAGGTGCTTCGCGGCAAGCTCGACGAACTGCAGCTGAATCATTCGCGCCGCCGAATCGGCCATCAGCGAGTGACCCTGCGAGAGGTCCTCCTTCATGAAGCCGCGCATGACGGCCCGCACGTTGGCATCGCCAAACGCCGTGCCGGCCGCGATGACGTCCGGCGTCAGCCGGCTCGCGCCGTTAGGCGCGGCGCGGAGGTCGAGCGTCGGGGCGCCGTCCTCGATCACGCCAACGTACAGCATGGTTTTCCCGTCCTCGCAGCACACGGGATCCACGGAGGCAGAGGCCACTCCCGGAAGATCGGTGAGCTTGGCCGAGACCTGCAGTAGCGCCAACCCGGTGAGAGAATCCCCGACGCTGATGCCGAGGGCGTCGCGAATTTGCTGCGGGTTGGTTTTGTGCGCTCCGTAGATGTCGATGATCCCGATGCGCGGCAGCTGGGCGCGGGACCGAGCGGGCAACATGGCGAAACCGGCTGCCGCGACGAGGGCCAGGGCGCCGGATCGAAAGACTTGGTTGGGGGTTCCAGGGAGCTGAAGCATTCGTGGTAGGAGTTGGGCGACGACAAAGCGGGAACGGATAGAGCACCAAATTGGCGACGTGCACATAAACGCACCAATGCTGTGCGCCTCCTGGATCGTCACTCCACGGAATTCTGACGGCTGTAGTAAACCCCATCGCGCTCGCGAGAGTCCAACAATTCGCCGAACCCAAGAATCGGGACCCGGCATTAACCTCGCGCCCGAAAGATTGAAGGGATCTCACGTGCCCTGTCGCTTGTTTGTCATCCTGCTCGCGGTCCTTTGCGCGGGCCTGTCGGTTAGTCCCCGATCGGTGGCGGCGCAGCAGGCGGACGTCATCCGCGGGCGCGTGATCGGGCCAGACAGCCTTCCGCTCCCCGAGGTCCTCGTCACCGTAACCTCGTTTTCCGGCAATGTCAGCCGGACTGCCCGCACAAACCGGGATGGCCGGTTCACTGTGACGTTTCCAGCCGGGGATGGCGACTACATGGTCGCGTTCGCGGCGATCGGCTATGCGGCCAAGCGCTTCGAGGTCAAGCGGATGGCCGACGAGGAGGTCCTCGTGGCCGATGCGAAGCTCACCAAGGTCGACGCCGTGCTGGGCACGATGAACATCACGGCGCCGCGCGAGAAGGTCGCGCGGAACGAGCCCACGCCCGACATCGGCGGGAGCGAACGCCCGGTTCCCACGCAGGATGTCCCGGCGAACCTCATGGGCGACCTTGCCGCGATGGCGGCCACGCTGCCCGGTGTGCAAACGGTCCCGGGCGAGAACGGCGACCCGAACGGGTTCTCGGTTCTCGGCCTGGGCGCCGATCAGAACAGCATGACGCTGAACGGGATGAATTTCGGCGGGACAGGGCTGCCGCGGGATGCACAGGTCTCGAGCGCACTCGCCACGACACCATACGACGTGTCGCGCGGGGGCTTCAGCGGCGCGCAGTTCTCGCTGCGTACCAGTGCCGGGTCGAACTTCATCACGCGAGGCTTGAGCCTCAACTTCGATTCGCCGCAGATGCAGTGGACCGACCCGGCGGCACGCGCGTTAGGCCAGGAGTACATGAACGCGTCGCTCGGCGGGGCGGCATCGGGCCCGATCGCGTTCGACAAGACGTTCTACAACGTCGCCTGGCAGCTCGGGCGACGCGCGAATGACTATCAGAATCTGCTCGACACCGATCCGGTCGGACTCAAGGCCGCCGGCGTGTCGTCCGACTCGGTGGGCCGGTTCCTCAACATTCTTGGGAATCAGGCCGTGCCATCGACGGTCAGCGGCCTCTCGAGCAACAAGCTCAGCGATCAGGGCTCGCTGTTCGGCAGCATCGACTTCGCGCCGCCGGGTTCGACACGCGGAAGCGCGTTCAACCTCTCGTTCAATGGCGGCTGGTCCAAGCAGCGTCCGGTGTTCGGGTCCGTGACGTCGGTGCCCGCGAGCGACGGCGAGCGCACGAGCTGGCGCGGCGGACTGCAGGGCCGGCACACGACCTACTTCGGCGTCGGCGTGCTGAGCGAGACGTCGTTAGGCATGAGCTGGTCGCGGAATTACGCCGACGCCTATCTCTCGATGCCCGGCGGCCGCGTCCGCGTGAACTCGGTGTTCGATGATGGCACGAGCGGTGTGCAGATGCTCAGCTTCGGCGGGAGCCAGTCGCTCAACAATGCGTCCACGAGCGTCGGCGCGCAGGCGATGAATCAGCTGTCCTGGTTCAGCACGAACAACAAGCATCGCCTCAAGTTCACGAGCGAGCTGCGGTACGACGGCGTGGCGCAGGACCTCACATCGAACCTGTTGGGCACATTCACGTACAACTCGCTGGCCGATCTCGCGGCAGGACAGCCCGCGCAGTTCACGCGACAGATGACGCGCCTCGAGCGCGATGCCGGGCAACTTGGCGTCGGCTTCTCGCTCGGCGACTCGTGGCGCAGGAGCAACAACTTCCAGCTCCAATACGGCGTGCGACTCGACGGCAATCATTTCCTGGACAGCCCGACCCTCAACCCCGAGGTCGAGTCGACGTTCGGCGTGCGCAACGATCACGTGCCTAACAACGTGTACGTGAGCCCGCGCGTCGGGTTCTCGTGGAGCTACGGGCAGGCGCAGGCGATCGGGGCGTTCCAGGGAGCGGCGCGCGGTCCACGCGCTGTCGTGCGCGGCGGCATCGGCCTGTTCCAGAACACGCCCAGCGTCAACCAGATCGCGTCGGCGCTCGACAACACCGGGCTGCCAAGCGGCATGCAGCAGCTCACGTGCATCGGGGCCGCCACGCCAATCCCGGACTGGACGGCCTTCGGCTCGAGCGCAAGCAGCATACCCAGCCGGTGCGCGGACGGCACCACGGGCACGGTGTTCTCGGACGCCGCGCCTAACGTGAATCTCTTCGCCAACAACTACGTCGCGCCGCGGAGTGTACGATCGAACCTGCAGTGGTCCGGGCCAATCCTCGGCAACCGCTTCTCCACGACCATCGACGGCACCTATTCGCTGAACCTCAATCAGGGTGGCTTCGTCGATCTGAACTTCAATCCCGAGCAGCGGTTCACCCTGAGCGACGAAGGCAACCGCCCGGTGTTCGTCGAGCCAGCCAGCATCGTCCCCTCGACTGGCGTGATTGCCTCGCGGGACGGGCGCGTGTCGTCGCTCTTTTCGCGCGTCACCGAGCAGCGGTCGGACCTCCGTTCAGTGAGCCGGCAGATCTCGCTCAGCCTCGCGCCGGCAAACTACAGCACGCGATTCACCTGGAACGCCTCGTACGTGTACTCGAACGTGCGCGAGCAGTTTCGCGGGTTCAGCAGCACGGTCGCCAACCCACTCGATGTAGCGTGGGGCCGCGCGTCGTTCGACTCGCGGCACCAGATCGTCTACAGCCTTGGCTACAACGTCTGGGATGCGATCCGGGTGAGCTGGTTCGGCCAGTTCCGGTCCGGTCAGCCGTTCACACCCGTCATCGCGGGCGACGTCAATGGTGACGGATACTCGAACGACCGGGCATTCATCTTCGACCCGAAGGAGTCGAACAACAATCCAGCGGTCGCCGGAGAGATGGAGCGGCTGCTCACCTCCGGCTCGCCCGCCGCGCGCGATTGCCTCGCGCGACAGGTCGGCCAGCTGGCCAAGCGAAATAGCTGTCAGGGACCGTGGACGTCGACCGCGACTCTGTCGATCTCGTTCAACCCGGCGAAGATCCGCATGCCACAGCGGGCGTCGATCCAGTTCCAGCTCTCGAACCCGCTCGCGGCCGCGGACATGCTCTTCCACGATGACGACAACCTGCATGGTTGGGGTCAATACGCGACACCCGATCCGTCGCTGCTCTACGTCCGCGGATTCGATCCCTCGACGAATCGCTACACGTACGAGGTGAACCAGCGGTTCGGCGCGACGAATCCGCAGTACAGCGCGTTCCGCGCACCGGTGACGTTGACCGCGATGGTGCGCTTCGACGTCGGACCCACGCGTGAACGTCAGCTGCTCACGACGCAGCTGAACCGTGGTCGCACCTTGCCGGGCCAGAAGCTGCCCGAGCTGATGCTGCGCGTCGTGTACGGGCAGGGCGGAGGCATTCAGAACCCGCTCGCAACGATCCTTCGCCAGCAGGACAGCCTTCACCTAACGGCGAAGCAAGCCGACAGCATCGCGTCGCTCAACCGCTGGTACACGCTCCGCAACGACTCGATCTGGGCGCCGGTGGCGAAGTACCTCGGCACCCTACCTGATCGGTATGACGAGGGCGCCGCCTACGAGCGGTACATCACGGCGCGCCATGCGACGATCGATCTGCTGATAAAGATCGGGCCGCACGTCAAAGGGTTGCTGACCGCGGAGCAGCGTCGGAAGCTGCCGGCCTTCGTGGCGAGCTATCTCGAGCCGCGATACCTCGCGTCGATCAGGTCGGGTACGGCGACGTTCGTGGGCGGGATGTTCCCGGTGATGGGTGCGCCCGGCCCCGGCGGTGGTGGTAACGTGTTCGTCGGTCCTGGTGGTGGTACGCAGCAGGTCATCATCCGTCAGTGAGAACCAACGGGACATCGGGACATCGGGACTCGGGACTCCGGACTCGGCAGGAACCCTCTACCGCGAGGGCTATCCTCGCGGGTAATAGCATCCCGGCCGAGTCCCGATGTCCCGATGTCCCGAGTCCCGATGTCCCGAGTCCCGAGTTCCCAGTCCCCTTCCCGTGGTACCCTGCTATGAGACTTCCAGTGAGATCGCTGTCGTTCGCGCTCGGGACGGCACTCGCATCGAGCGGCGCCGGCGCGCAGAGCAAGGGCCTCGAGCTTCCGCCCATCCGACAGCTGGGTGCGGTCACCGCGACAGCCACGGAGAAGCTCGGCCTCGTCAACAACATTCGCGCGCTCTCTGACGGGCGCGTGTACGTGAACGATCCGATGGGACGGCGCGTCATCCTGTTCGACGCCGGCTTGCAGACGTTCACGATCGTCGCCGACTCGCTTGGCGCGAACGGGAACACGTACGGTCGCGTCGCGGGCCTGATCCCCTCACGGGGTGACTCCACGCTGCTGGTCGATCCCCAGTCGCTGTCGATGCTCGTGCTCGACCCTGCCGGCAAGGTCGCACGCGTGATGTCGGTGCCGAACGCACAGGACGCCATGTCGTTCGCTGGCGCGTTAGGCGGTTCGGTCATGGACTCGCAGGGCAGGCTCGTCTATCGAGGCGCCCCGCGCTTCGAGTTCAGAGGCATGGGTCCCGCTGCCGGTGGGCCGCCACCGATTCCCGATATGCCCGACTCGGCGGCGATCTTCCGCATCGATCTCACGACGCGGAAGATCGATACGGTCGCGTACATCAAGACGCCGAAGATCAAGATGAACACGACGCAGGACACCAACGGGGGCGTGAGGATGGTGTCGGAGATCAACCCGCTGCCGGTGGTCGACGAATGGGCGCTCGTGTCCGACGGGTCGGTCGCCATCGTGCGCGGTCGGGATTATCACATCGACTGGGTGAACGCTGACGGATCACGCACGTCCTCGCCCAAGATTCCGTTCGAGTGGCAGCGGCTGTCTGACGAAGACAAAGTGGCGTTCATCGACTCGGTGAAAGCGGCGCGCGAACGCATGGGCGCCAATGCGCCGCAGATCGCGACGGCTGGCGGTGGAAACCAGGCTCGCAACGCGCCACCGCCGGGTATGGACGCCGGGCCGCAGGTCATGATCTTCCGGGGTCCGCCGGGCGAAGGCGGTCGGCCTAACGCGGGCGGCGCCACCGGTACCGCGAACGTCACCCCGCAATTGAACTTCGTGGCGCCGAGCGAGCTGCCCGATTACAAGCCGGTGTTCCTGAACGGCTTCGTTCGCGCCGACCTGGATGGCAACGTGTGGGTCCGTACGATCCCGACGAAGCCGATGACTGGCGGTCCGGTGTACGATGTGGTGAACCGGAAGGGCGAGCTGATCGAGCGCGTTCAGGTTCCGGTGAATCGCTCGATCACGGCGTTCGGGCCGGGGGGCGTTGTGTATCTGACGACTCGCGACGGGATGACGACGAAGCTGGAGAAGGCGACGATCCGCTAGACGCTCGCCGCAAGAGGCCGTATTCCGCCGCCGCCCTAACGAGGGGCAACCGGTCAGCGGTTGCCCCGAGACCCCAGAGCTGGACGAACCCGGACCCGGGGCGGTCCGACCGATACACGCGCACCCAGGCGGTCGTTTTCCCCAGCTCGTCCATCGCGAGCGGCTGGATGGCATCCGTGATCGCGATCGGATAATCGCCCCGAAAGAATCGATCGATCCCCCATCGTCGACCCGCTGCCGTGGGATGGGCGGCGTTGTGGTCGAAATCCATGGTGCCCATCGGCACACCGATCAGGCTCTCTGTCCGACGCGGATTCATGCCGAGCAGGCGCCCGGCGGAATCGCGCACGATCGCACCGATCGGCTCTCCACTCCAGACGACCTTGCCGCCGGCGTTCAGATACCGACGGAGCAGCACGGTGTCGGATGCGGTCGGAGCTGCCACGTTAGGCAGCACATCCGTCGCGAAGACGACCACGCTTGGCACACTGTCCGCGATCCGCGCCGAGAGAAAGCGAGCGAGCGAATCGGCGTCGAGCGGCTCGTACCCGACACCCCGGAAGTACTCGAAGGCGAGCCGGCCGCCACCAACGAACGGCCGGCTACTGGCCGTGGAGTCATAGTAGACCGCCAGTCGCGGAATCGACGCGTTCGCTTCCTCGATGGCGACGACACCCCCGTCGTCGCAGCCGATATAGATCTCGTTGCCGGCCACGACGGGCGACGACCACACGGCATCCCCAAACGGCAGGCGCCACCGCACCACACCGCTCGACGCATCGAGCGCAAGCAGCTCGCCGCGCCCCGCGTTGGTGTTCGCGATGCCGACAACGAGCAGATCTCCCGTCAGCACTGGCGACGACAGCACGTTGGAGCCGACCGGTGTGCGCCACAGCTCTCGACCGCTTGCGACCTCCACGGAATGAATGAAGTGGCCATCCGAGCTCCCGACGTACGCCCGGCCGTCCCGCACCGCTGGCGAGCCGACGACCCATGACGTGTGGTGGCTCGAGCGCCACTTCTGCTCCCCCGTCGCGAAGTCCAGCGCGTAGAAGCCATCATCACGCGAGCCGAGAAACACGTTGCCCTCGGCGATCGCTGCCGTGCTCTGGATCGCGCGTCGATCGTAGCCCTCGCGTTTGAGGTCGAGCGTGTCACCGACGGTACGGTGTACCCAGCGCGTTCTGCCACCTGCCATGTCGATCGCGTACACGCGACCATCCCACGAGCCGACGACGGCAACGCCATCCTTGACCGATGGTGTTGCTCGCACCCTCCCGCCAGTCTTCAGGCGCCAGCGCTCCTTGCCGGTCGTTAGGTCGAACGCGTAGACGTTTCCATCCCCTGCCCCGATGACGATCGTCCGGTCGACGACCACAGGGGACGAAACGTAGAGATCCCACTCGCCGGCCGGCGTTATGTTCGGCGGCAGCGTCGGTCCGGTCTGGACAGACCAGCGGAGCGCGCCGCTCGCCTCGCTCACCGCGAAGATGCGTCCGCCGAGCGTGGCGGCGATTACGAGCCCGTGCGAGACCGCCGGCGATGAGTGAACAGGACCGCCCGCGGCAAACGTCCACACCGGTGTCCCGTTCGATCGGTCGAGGGCGTACAGCGTGCTGTCGCCGCTGCCGACGAACACGCGCGTGGTGGTCACGGCCGGCGTGGACCGGACGGCACTGCGCGTCTGGAAACGCCAGCGCACACCACCCTGGCCGCCGAACAGCCGGCCCGCGGCGACACCTGTGTGCGCCGGTGTCCCCCGGAACATGATGCTGACGGCGGCAGCGTTAGGATCGACTGCCTGTGACCCGGCAATGCTCGGGCCTGCCAGTCCGGAGAGCGTCACGAGACGAAGCCAACGGAGCATCGCTGCACCATTCGTGGTCGAGGTGCGCCAAAAATGTCAGGAGGATCCGGCGTCGTCAGCGACGACACGGCGAATCACGCCATCGTGCGGTGAAGCGGACGCTCGGCGGGGCGAGACGGATCTAGCCCCGACTTCGAATCGGGTGCACCGTTGGCGCATGCCAAGTCAGCCGACCCGACGCCTCGCGCTCACGCGCGACATCTCTCCGGCGATCGAGAACTGCGAGCTCACGCACCTCGAGCGCACGACCATCGACCTCACCCGTGCTCGCGCCGAGCATAACGAGTACGAAGCGGCCCTCCGTGCGCTCGGCTACGAGGTGAAGCGGCTCCCCTCGGGCCCGGACATGCCTGATTCGGTGTTCATCGAGGACGCGGCGATCGTGCTCGATGAGCTCGCGGTGATCATGCGTCCGGGCGCGGAGTCCCGTCGCGTGGAGACCACGGCGGTGGCTGAGGCGGTGAAAACGTATCGCCCGGTCGCGGCGATCCTCGCCCCGGGCACAATCGATGGCGGCGACGTGTTGCGCATCGGGCGACGGCTCTATGTGGGCGTTGGGTATCGGAGCAACGACGGCGGTGTCAAGCAACTCGGTGCGATCGTCAGTTCGCAGGGCTATTCGGTCGAGGCGGTGCAGTTCCAGGGTTGTCTGCACCTCAAGTCTGCCGTGACACTCGTGGCCGACGATATGGTCCTGATCAACCCGGAGTGGGTGGACGCGGACCGGTTCCAGCCGCTTCGCACGATCGACGTCGACCCTTCGGAGCCGTACGCCGCGAACGCGTTGCTGATCGACGGGACGGTCGTATACCCAGCGGAGCACGTGCGCACGCGCAAACGCCTCGAGGCTGCCGGCCTAACGGTTCATCCGGTACCAGCGGGAGAGCTCGCGAAGGCCGAGGGTGGCGTAACGTGTTGTAGTCTGTTGCTGATCAACTGAGGGACTAGGGACTGGGGACTGGGGACTCGGGACTCGGGACTCGGGACTCGGCCGGGAGGCGATTACTGCAAAGGAGGGGTCCTCGGCGCTAATGTCATGCCGGCCGAGTCCCCAGTCCTTAGTCCCTGTCCCTAGTCCCCTTCAGAGCGGCCGCCCCAGCGTAGCCGCCACCGCGTCCCGGAAGCTCCGGCTCAGGCGCAGCTTCGCCCCGGAGTGCAGAATCGCCACGTAGTCGCCGTGGAACCATGGCTGCAGCTCGCGCACGGCGCCGAGCCTAACGATCGTGGACCGGTGGATGCGAACGAATCGTGACGGGTCGAGCCGGGCGGCAACGTGCCGGAGTGTCTCGCGCGTGCGCCACGTACGTTCGCCGCAATGCACCACGACGTGATCGTCGGCCGCCTCGACCCAATCGATCGACTCCGGATCGATCAGGTGAACGCGCGCATCCACCTTGAGTGCGAGCGGCCCACCCGTCACCGGCGCGGCCGCCGGCGGCGCCTCGCGGTCGAGCCGCTCGAGCCGGATGCGCTCCCGCGCCCGCGCCACCGCCTCATGGACGCGCTCGCGACGAATCGGCTTCGTCACGTAGTCCAGCGCTCGCGTCTCGAACGCGCGGAGCGCCTGGTCGGAATGCGCCGTCACGAAGACAATCGCCGGCCGCTTGTCGGCCGGCAGGCGTTGAATCACGTCGAATCCGTCCAGATCGGGCAGGGCGATGTCCAGGAACACCACATCGGGCGACAGCTCATCGATCGCCGCGATGGCATCCGCACCGCACGCGCTCTCGCCGACCACCGAGAGGTCGCGCTCCTCGCGAAGGATCGCGCGAAGGCCTGCCCTCGCCAGCGGCTCATCGTCGACGACGAGCACGCGCACTTCGCCGCGGTGCTCGTTCGGTTCACGAGTCACGCGGCGGCCCCTCCCGGCAACGTCGGCGTCACGTTCGCGAGCACGTGGAACGGAAGCTCGACGACGAGGCGCGTCCAGTCACCATCGCGCAGGAGCTCGAGCCGAGTTTCGCCGCCGTAGAGATGCGTCAGGCGCTGCCGTGTGTTCTCGAGACCGACGCCACCGCCTGGCTCGGCCCGCGCGCGGGACAACGGCCCAGGCCCGTCGTCGCATACCTCGAGCGCCAGCCGCGCGTCCTGGCGCCGAGCAGCGATCGTTAGGCGCCCGCCGGTCGGTGACCGGGAAACGCCATGGCGAATCGCGTTCTCCACCAGCGGCTGCAGCAGCATTGGTGGCACCTGTGCGCTCCCGACATCGGGCGCCACCTCCCATTCGACACGCAGCCGGTCTCCAAGGCGAGCCTGTTCGATCCCGAGGTATGACTCCACGAGGTCCAGCTCCTCCCGCAACGACACTTCCTCGCGGCGCTCGATGGCGAGCAGCGCGCGGAGCAGCTCGCCGAGTCGTCCCACGACCTCGAACGCCTCACGATTCCGTTCGGTGATGATGAGCGCACCAACGGCGTTCAGGGCATTGAACAGAAAATGCGGCTGCAATTGCAGGGTCAATGCGCGCAGTTGCGCCGACGCGAGATCGGCGCGAAGACGCTCGGCACGCAGCTGCTCCTCACGGCGAACGTCGAGCGTGTGCAGGTAGTGCCCGGCGCCAAGGATGAAGGCGTATACGATGAGCGCGAGGTGGGCGACCGCCGCGAGCTCGCCGAGCGCGTGGCGCACGACTTCTGCGTACGGCAATGGGCGCCCGAGCATGACCCAGGCGATCGTAGGAGCGGCCAGGTTGAGCGCGACGATGAACGTAATCGCGATTGCGAGGTGCGTTGGGATGCGCCAGCGCCACCGCGTCCGCTCGATCGGGAGTCGCTCGGCCGACCAGATGATGGCGGGTGTCGCGACACCCCACAGGAGCAGAAAGACGATTTGTTCGAGCACCGGCGCGCGAAGCGCCACGCCGTCACCCGGCGCGCGAACGACGAGCAGGGAAAGGACGACGACGTACAGGATCGCGGCGAGCCACAACGCGACGATGACTCGGCCTGCGGTCGCCCGATACGAGGGGAACATGCCGGCGAAGGTAGTGCGCGGCGCGTGGCACGACCAGCGTTAGCTTTCCGACATGATCCCCTGCCCCGACTGCGGCGCTTGGGTCGCGGACAACGGCAGTTGTCGCTCGCTGTTCGATGAGCTGCTCGCGCACGAATACGTCTTCCCCGCGGCATTCGGAGCGGTGCATCACCTCACGGTGGCGGCGTACTATCTCCAGCACCCGCGGGGGTTTTCCCGTGCCGCGATTCGCGGCTGGCGCGCGATCATCGCCGAGTCGCTCGATGGGACGGCGACGCCCGCTGAATTTCTCAGGCGCGCGCGAGCGCAGTCCGACGCCAAGGTGAGGATACGCGAGCGCGGTGCCGAGCCACCCGATGGGTGGCCACACACGTGGTCCATGACCGTCGCGGACGTCGTCGTTCCGGCAGGCGAGCTGCCTAACGCCGATGGCCACATCCGCCGCGTGACGGAATGGGCGAAGGCCATCCGCGCAACGCTCGACGGCGTGGCGCTACCCCGGGATCTTCAGCTCGAGTAATACGCGGCGTTCTCTTCGACATACCCGGCCGTGAGATCGCAGCCATAGGCACGCGCCGCGCCGTCGCCGACGCCGAGCGACACTTCCAGGTCCACGACCTCCGCGCGCAATGTCTCGCGCACCACCGCGTCCTCGAAGTCGAGCCGTTGCCCACCGGCGACGACCGGATGGCCGTTGATCCAGGCGTCCGTGTTCGGCGGGCGTATCGTGCACTCGAAGCACTTGCCGACCGCCATGAGCAGACGGCCCACGTTAGGGTCCGCCCCAGCCACCATGGTCTTCACCAGTGGAGAGTTCACCAGGGATTTGGCGACGCGCTTCGCCTCGCGCGCGTCCAGCGCGCCCCGCACCGTGGCGCGGATCATCCGCATCGCGCCCTCGCCGTCGCGCGCGAGAATCTCCGTCATGCGCGTGCAGCCGGCGATCAGGGCTTGGGTGAACGCCGTCTCGTCCACCGGACCCGCGAGCCCGTTCGCCAGGATCGCGCACGTGTCGGACGTGCTCGTGTCGCTGTCCACGGACAACATGTTGAACGACTGGTCCGCGGCCACGCGGAGCATGCGATCGAGCGACGCAGCGTCCAATGCGGCGTCAGTGAAGATGTAGACGAGCATCGTCGCCATGTTCGGCTCGATCATCCCGGAGCCCTTCGCGACCCACGTGATCGTCGCGTTGCCCACTGCCGTCGACAGCGCCTTCGGGTGACGATCCGTCGTCATGATCCCCTCGGCCCCGATGAGCGGATTGTCCTGCAGGTCGGCGGCGATGCCACGGATCCCGCGCTCGATGAGGTCGATCGGAAGCGGGACCCCGATCACACCGGTGGAGCTTACGAGCACGTGGGCCGGCGCGGTGCCCAGCTCCGCGGCGGTCGCGGCGGCCATGCGACGCACGTTGTCGATGCCTAACTGGCCAGTCGCGACGTTACTGACTTTGCTGTTCACCACCACGGCCCGAAGGCGACCGCCCTTGATGATCTCCCGCCCGACGATGACGGGCGCTCCAGGGAAATGGTTCCGCGTGAAGATGGCCGCGGCTGCGGCGTCGACGTCGCTCGCGAACACGGCGAGGTCCTTCGCCTGCGGCTTGAGCCCGACGTTACGACTCGCGCAGCGGAACCCGCGCGGAAACACCGGGCGATCGTGGAAAGTGGTCGAGGACACGAGTTGAATCCTAACGCCCACCGAACAGCGGCACCGACGCTCCGAGACGTACGCCAATGACCGGACCGGCCCCATTCCACGGCCCCTCGCTCGCCTCCGACTGGCCAGACATCCGATCCACGCGCGCGCTCAGGTCGAATCGAACATGACCAACGGGGGCGGTGGCAATACCGAAGCCTCCGCCGGCCGACCACCCGCTGGCGTCCGCGCTCGCAGTGTAGACAGAGCAGCAGAAGGTCGAGACGTCGTAGTCGAAGATCCATGTGACGTTCGCAAAAAGGTACGGACGAACGGGACTCCGACTGTCACCCCAGCTGAAGCGCGGCCTTACGTAGATGCCAGACGTGGTCGAGGAGCCATCCGGCCCGACATCGAAGCGCGACTGCTCGTAGCCAACGCCAACGGCGCCGCGTCCATGCTCGAGGCGCAGTCCGGCGTCCCATGACCACCCGCCGTTCTGGTCGGTGCCCGGCACGATCTCGAGGTCCGACACCGAGTACGATCCACCACCATCGAGTGCCAGCACCCACGGATCGGGGCGGTGACCCAGCCGCCACCACTGTGCCGATGCCGGCGCGCTGATGATGATCGTAGCGAGGACGGCGAGAAGAGGCACGCGCCAGCCAGCGGGACCACCGCAAATCACAGGATGCAGACGACTGTTGTGCATGACGGCTCTCCTCCAGATTCACCGGCGCATGGGCCAAGGTTCGTGAACGCTCACCCGAGGTAGCATGATAACGCAACCGCGAGGAGGCCGACTCTGAGGATCGTCGGTGGGAAATACGCTGGCCGCGACCTCACGTCTCCGCTGGATTCTCGCGTCAGGCCCACGGCCGAGCACGTGAGAGCCGCCGTGCTCGACGCGCTCGCGTCGGACCTGCCTAACGCGCGCGTGCTGGACCTGTTTGCCGGCACCGGGGCCCTTGGGCTCGAAGCGATCTCGCGCGGCGCGCGCAGCGCCGATTTCGTCGAGTTCCGCCCTTCGAGCCTGCATGCGCTGCGCGCGAACGTCGCGGCGCTCAAACTCCGCGAGCGCACCCGGATCTTCAAGAAGGATGCCGTCCGCTTCGCCGCCGAGCTGTCGGCCGACGCCTACGAGATCGTGTTCGTGGACCCGCCCTACGAGTCGCGGCAGCTCGACCTGGTACTGGCGAACTGGAACGCGACCGGCTGCTCACCCATCCTGGTGGCCGAGCACGCGCGGACGCATACGCTCCCCGCCGGCGCGTGGGCACGACGCTTTGACGACACCGTGGTGACCATCTATCGGCGTTAGGCAGGCCCGGACAACTTCGTTGCAGGGCCACGGACCCCTGCTACCCGACGCTCCTGTCCGCCGGAGGCCGGTACATCGACGGAAGCGGGTCGAGCTCACACCGATACCCGACGCCGGGCTCCGTCACGATGATCGTCGGCGCGGCCGGAACCGTCTCGATTTTCCGACGCAGATGCGTGATGTGCACGCGAAGATTCTGCTGCGCATCGCCAAACACGTTTCCCCACACCGCATGAAACAGCTGCTGATGGGTGAGTGTGCGCCCGGCGTTGGTCGCGAGCACGCGCAGGAGATGCCACTCGACCGGCGTCAGACCGAGCTCACGCCCGGCACGAGTCGCCACGCGTCGCCCAAGGTCGAGCACGAGATCGCCGATCCGTATCGTGTCCGGCGCGGAGCTCCGATAGAGCTGTGAGCGCCTGAGCTGCGCCTGCACGCGAGCGACGAGCACCGGCGCACTGAACGGCTTCGTCACGTAATCGTCGGCACCGGCATTCAACACCTGCACCATCTCACGCTCACTATGGCGAGCGGTGAGGACGACGATGGGGACGCGCGTTTCCTCGCGCAGCTTGCGACATACCGCCGGCCCACTGAGATCGGGCAGCCCGAGGTCGAGCACGATGAGATCTGGCGGCATCTCCCGTATCGCTGCAAACCCCTCGGCCGCGCTGCCCGCCCGTCGCACCCAGCGTGCAGTCTCGCGCAGGGCGTCGGCGACAATCACCGCGATCCGCGGATCATCTTCGATGACGAGAATCGAATCCACAAACGACATTGACCGGACCACCCGTCGGTTCGGCGGAATTGAGAGTCCGTTAAAACACTGGCTGTACCCTAACGACGCGCGGTCGGTGCCTGTCCTCATCAGTACTGGGGCACGCGAGAGCGAATGATCGCTCGCCATGACCTCGGTCTCGATGCGTCATGCATCGACGGGAAACACGCACCGAACGCGAAGGAGACTACCATGATCGACCTTAATGGCTCATTGATCGTCGCCACCGTCGCAGCATTTGCTGCGTCAGCCGTCAGACTCTCGGCACAGGAAGAGACGCTGCAGCCACCACGATTCACGATCGCCACATACGCCGGTGCCTCGCTTCCCACAGGCACCCTTCGTGACTCGTTCGACAACGGGTTCCTGCTCGGCGCGCAGGGCAACTACGACTTCAACAAGCACTTTGGAATGCTCGCGAGCTTCGACTGGACGAACCCGGATACCAAGCTCGTGCCGAGCGACACGCGCACGAATGTCTACCAGGGTGACCTCGGGCTCGAGGTCGGCGGCGCTCGGGGCAATACGAAGAAATGGGCGATGCGGCCGTTCGTGGACTTAGGCGGCGGAGTCCGCTCCTACGACTACTCGGCGCCCAACCTGAACAGCCACACCACCGGCGAAGGCTTCGCCGGGCTGGGAACCGACGTCAATATCGGGCGCACGGCCATTCGACTCGCGGCGAAGGACAATTTCTTCTCGTACGAAATGCCGACCGCGGATGGGACGAAGGGAACCCGGAATGACGTGAGCCTGTCGATCGGGTTCGGGTTCCATCCGTAAAGCTTGCGTAGGGATGGCATCCGGCTCGGCTTGGCCAGTTCCAAGTGGGTCAGTCTGTCAGTGGTTAGTCATCAGGCATCAGGTTGCGTTTCGTCGGGATGGGGAGCGCGAGAGGACCTTCGGAATCAACCGCTGGAGGAAACGGGACCTGATGCCTGATGATTGAAAGCTGACTACTGGCCCACTTGTGACTTGCAGTTGGACTCACTTGACGGCCAACCGTCAGATCCGGGCTCTCCGAAACCGCTCGCGAGGTTACACCGCGTATCGAGAGGTTACATAGGACGTTGGTCGGGGCTTGGCCGCGCAGGCATACTGGACCGTCACGAGGGTTGACTCTCGATATCGATCGAGCCCTACACGGTCCTTCTAACCTGACAGCGGGCATGACCGCACGAACCCTGCGCGTACTGTTCCTGGACGACGATCCGGCCGCCACCGCGATGGTCACCGAATCGCTCGCTCGCTCCGGCATGGCAGTGGTGACCGAACGGGTCGACTCCCCCGAGGCTTTTACGCAGGCCCTGCGCGAGTTCGCGCCGGACGTGGTCCTTTCGGACGACGTTCTCGAGAACTTCGACACGCGCGCGGCACTCGAGGTCGTACAGAACGTTCGACCGACCGCTCCAGTGATCGTCGTCGCTGGCGCGCTCGAGCGGCATTCGGCGGCATCGTTCGTTCGGGCCGGCGCGGAGGATCTGGTGCTCAAGAGCTGCCTGGATCGGCTGGCGCCAATGATCGAATGTGCCCTCGCTGTGCGACGACGCCTGGAGAAGCTGACGCCGCGTCAGATGGAGGTGCTGCGGCTGATGGCGGAGGGGCTCACCACACCGGAGATCGCTCGCCGGCTGCTGCTGAGCACGAAAACCATTGAGACGCACCGCGGGGAGATCATGAAGCGGGTGGGCATTCACGACCTCGTCGGGCTCGTGCGATATGCCATGCGGGTGGGACTCGTTTCGCCGGCGGCGTAAACGCCCGGGTCGCCGCCTGAGCTGGCGGATCAGGTGAGCTGGCGGCCCCGGGTCTCCGGGATGAACGTCCAGGCGAGCGCACCGAGCAGGTACACGCCGCCCGCCACGGCGAACGCGATGCTGAACCCGTGCGACGCCGCCAGCGTCCCGACGGTGAACGGGGCGGCGGCGCTGGCAACGCGCCCGAGGTTGTAGGTGAAGCCCTGCGCCGTGGCGCGAATGGTTGTGGGATAAACCTCCGCGGTCACTGCGCCGAACCCGCTGAAGAACCCGGTACCGAAGAACGCGACGAGTGGGCCGAGGAGCAGCAGAACGACGGGGATTCTGATCGATCCGTAGATCGGAAGCAGCACGCTCGCCATCACGAGGTAGGTCACGTAGACCCGCTTGCGAGGCAGCGCATCGGTGATGTAGCCGAAAGACACGTACCCGAGCCACATGCCCACCTGCATCGCGACGATGAACCAGGACATGGTTGCGGTGCCAAGCGCCAGGCCGCCTTGCCCCTGTGGCAGCGACAGGTAGGCCGGGATCCACCCGTTGAGCGCCCACCAGCCGAACAGCGCACAGGCGTTCATGAACGTCAACGCTGCCGTTAGGCGCAGCATGGGGCCGCGGAAGATGTCGGCGAACCGGTGGACGGGGGCTGCCGTCGTGCCGGTGGCGACCGACGCGCGGCGCGCCTTCCATACGTCGGGCTCGTCGACGTTGCGTCGGACCCACAGCGTGAACAGCGCCGGCAGGATCCCGACGAAGAAGACGGCTCGCCAGCCCCAGCGCGGCAGCACGAACCCGACGACCATCGCGGCCGCCGCGAAGCCGATGGCCCACGCGCTCTGCATGAAGCCTAACGCGCGACCGCGATGCGTGGCCGGCCAGGTCTCCGAGACCAGCGCCGCACCGCTCGCCCACTCCCCACCCATGCCAAGGCCGAGGAGCGCACGGAAGATCGCGAACTGCCACAGCGTTTGCGACAGCCCGCACGCGGCGGTGAACACGGAATAGAGCAGCACGCTCGCGATCATCGCGCGGGTCCGCCCGAACCGGTCGGCGATGTGGCCGAAGATGAGCCCACCCGCGGCACCGCCAAGCAGCGTGACGGACCCCAGCGCGCCAGCCTGTGCTTTCGTGAGCCCGAGCTCCGCGATGACCGACGCGAGCACGAGCGAGAAGAGCATGACGTCGAACGCGTCGAGCGCCCAGCCGAGCGAGGCGGCGACGAGCGCGCGGCGAGAGGCCGCGCTGGCGGCGTGCCACCATCCGAGGAGTCCTCCGGCGGCAGGTTCGGAGTTCGCGCGCAGCCGCTCGGGCGCCGTGGCGTCGGTAGGAAGTCCCATGTGCGCCTGATCCTACCGAGGCGCGCGCAGGCTGTCGAGATGCGCGCAGCGATCATCGGCTGTACATCGCGAGCGGATCAGGCGGCGATTCTCGCTCGTGTAAACGACGTGTCAGCTCCGGCCGGAAATCGCCGCGCGTTGCGTCTTCCTGTTGCAGTGCATTCTCGATGCAACAACAGGAGTACGACCGTGCACAGATTACATACCTTCGCAGCTACAGCCATCATAACGATGGCTGCTGTTTTCAGCGCCGCGTGCGCCAGCTCGGCTGGTCGGCAGCATTCGTCCATCCCGCACTCGAGCGACGTGGTCACCTGGAGCGAGCTCGCCACGGAAGCCCATCAAAACGCGTATGTGGCAGTCGAGCGACTGCGACCGCTCTTCTTCCACGTGCGTCCGGGTGCCGGCGACGCGCGCGGGGAGCCGCGAACCATCAGCGTGTTCATCGACGGAGACTTCGCCGGTGGTCTGGACGTGCTGCGCTCGATTCCCGTTCGGGACATCGAGTCCATTCGGCGAGTGCAGCCGTCGATGGCGTACGCGACTTTGGGCTCGCTTCACATGGCGGACGAGATCCTGATGGTGCGGCTGCGGTGTCGGGTGGCTTGTTAGGCAATCTCGTCCGCCGAACCCTTTGAGACGGCAGACAGCAGAGAACTGCCGACAGCAGACGCCAGGGGGCAGACGCCAGAGGGACACGATTCGTCTCTCGTCTGCCGTCTGCCCCCTGCCGTCTGCTGTCTGCAGTTCTCTCCCGTCTCCCGTCTGTCGTTCTTGCGCCGTTTGCTTACACTCAGCGCATATCGACCGCGATATTCCTCCACTTCCCCTGATTGAACCGCACCACGCTCAACGTGCAGCGGGTCGCATGCCCAACCAGGATCGCGATCCAGATATGCAGCGGCTCGAGCGTCCCCATCTCCTTGATCACGGCGCAGATGCCTAACGGCACGACGATCTGCGACACGATCGAGATGTAGAGCGGGCTCTTCGTGTCCCCCGTGCCCTGCAAGCCCCCGGTGTACGTCAGCGCGATCGTGACGAAAAGTCCCGACACGCTCAGGACGCGCAACAGTTGCGCGCCGATCTCGAGCACCGCCGGGTCGCTCATGCCGAACACGCCCAATAGCTGACGTGGAATCAGCAGGAAAAAGAGGCCGATGAATGCCGCTCCGCCAATCCCGTATCGCGCGGCCACGTGCACCGCCGCGTCGGCACGCTCCGGTTGCGCGGCGCCGAGATTCTGACCGGCCACCGCGGCCGCGGCGCCCATGAGCCCGACGGACGTCCACGTGATCAGCGAAAACAGCTGCGAGTAGCCGATCGCGAATGCCGCTTGCGCGGCGCGCCCCTGCGCGACTGAGCCGATGAACGCGAGCATGAGTGTGCCGCCGACGTTCATCGCGATCCCCTGAATCCCCGACGGCAGACCAAAGCGGAACAGCGCCCGAATGATCGACCAGTCCGGTCCGTACCCCTGACCGCGCGGAAACTTCACGACCCATGCGCCGCGCCAGAGCTTCCAGAGGGAGTAGAACATCAGGCTGCCTGACGCGATGCACGTGCCCACCGCCGCGCCCTTGGTGCCGAGAGCCGGGATCGGTCCGAGCCCCCGAATGAACACGATGTTGAGCACGAGGTTGAGGACCGTGAGGGCGATGCCGAGGATCATGGGGGTCCGTGCATCGCCAGCGGCGCGCAGCGCGCCGCCTAACATGAAGAACACCATCATGCCGACGCTGGCCACGAACATGATGCGCAGGAACGGAAGCGCTTCGGCTTTTACCTGCGGTGCCGCGTTCACGAGATCGAGCAGTATCGGCGACGCGAACCATCCGATCGGCGCCATGATGAGCAGCGAGATCCCGACGGCCGTCAGAAACGCCTGATAGACGACGCGGTCTACCTTCTCTTCGTCGCCAGCACCGGCGAACCGCGCGACGAGCACGCCCATGCCGATGAAAAGCGACGAGATGAACGCGATGACGATGAGGAAGATCTGCCAGGCGTCACCAATGGCCGCGTTCCCCTGGTAGCCGACGAGGTGCCCCACCAGGATGTGGTCGACAATGCCCTGCATGCCGCCCACCATGTTCGTGAGCATCGTCGGCCACGCGATCTTCCAGACGGCGGATCGCAGCGGGCCTTCAATGATCGAGCGGTCGTAGCGGCGGCGTTCGGCGGTGGTGGTGTGCGCCGGAGCCGCCGCGACTGAGCTCGGCGTCGCTGCGGATTTCGCCGGAGCGCTTACAGATACGTCGGTCACGGTCGCTGCGAGGCTCTCCCGGTTTCGCGGCTGAGGATCTCCCGGTCGCAATCTAGCCCGGCGACCAGTCAGCGGCGCGGGCTGCCGTCGCCTTGACCGGCAGCCCGCACTCTTCCTTTACACTGCTGGCGAGCCGCTACAACGCGCGCGCCAGCGTGATCCCCGGTTCCCGTTCAGGCAGGTCGCGTTCCGGCGACGACTCGCGCAACGCTTCTGGTACCACCACTTCCCCCAACACACCGGCCACGCTGCGCCGTCCATCCGTAGCCGCGACCGCTGTGACGAGCCACTCCTTGTCCCATCGTTTTCCGACGAGACCGAAGTAGAGCTCGATCGCCGCCTCCCATTCGCCGCGCGCGAGGAGGCCGCGGAGGTGTCGAGCATGATCCGGGCGCAGCAGGTAGCCACCCCACTGCCGAACGTAGTCAGCGATCCGGTGCACGAGCTCGTAGCGAGACTCCGCGACGGCCGAGAAGCGGACACCGTCGGCGGCGTGCACGACGGCGATGTACATGGCTTGCTTCGGCTGTGCGGGCAGTGACTCGGCGCGCGTCGCTCCGCGGCGAACGGATCGGGCCGTTCGCGCAGATCGTTCAGGGCTCTCGCGCTTCACGATTGGCGTCACGAATTCCTCCAGTGCTGCCGTTCCCGGTGCCGGCGACTCGGGCCGCCGATTCAGGCGGCTGGCCGCGGCATCGAATTGGTCTGTCTATCCATATGTCGAATGACCCGACGAAAAATCGACAACGGGTGTGTCAACGGAGCGGTAAGGGTCCGAACCGTAATTGTCCGGACAGTGTTAGCGGCGAACGGAGGAACAGGCGACTCGGGACATCGGGACATCGGGACATCGGGACTCGGGACTCGGGACTCGGGACTCGGGACTCGGGACT
>Ga0207701_10001946_pt1 | contig 21445 bp, 19 predicted proteins | sample KBSSwiSSwithPhiX_FD_184294 | JGI IMG/M metagenome (GOLD analysis project Ga0207701, IMG submission 184294) | Switchgrass rhizosphere bulk soil microbial communities from Kellogg Biological Station, Michigan, USA, with PhiX - S5 (SPAdes) (version 2) | ecosystem: Environmental > Terrestrial >... | reverse complement strand
TCAAGTTCGTCGATAAAAACATCGACCACGCGTACCGGGTTGTCCTCGGCAATATAGTCGTCGAGCCTTGCGGGCAGCAGCGTAATCTGCGTGCGGTCTGCACCTTCGACGAAGCGTTTCATGTTGCCCTCTAGACGGAACTCACCTCCTCCAATATAGGCAACCGTTCCACTTCAGCAACCTGCGGGTTTTCACACAACCTCGGTCGATCTCAGCCGTTGCGGGTGAGTCGTCGCGCTTCAGCGTGCGCCCAGTTTGAAGATGGACTCCACCATGAAAAAAATTTGCACAGAAACATGCGACCCATGCGTTGGCCACGCGTCTGCGACACCAGGCTGCCGATCTCATCGTACGCGTAACGCGTGACTTGCCCCAGCGCGTCAGCCGCGATATCCCGGAGGTCGGATTGGGATGTCGCGCGCTCCGGCTAACCTCTGATGAGCCGTATGGACAGAGCGCTGCAGACTCGACGCCCGGTTGAAGATCTTACCAGCTGACACTCTTTACGACGCTGGAGCACACGATCTGCGTCGCGCATGAGATTCCAAAAATGCGGCTATGTGTATGCCACCACACAGACCCCCATCTGAATGTGCTCCATCGTTCACGTCCCGCAAGCCAACTCCTTTCCCGAACACAGGATACCGAGTCATTCGGCTCCGTCGCAACGCCCTGGAGCAAATTATGCCGTCGAGCAAGAAGTCCATCGCTAAAACGCCAACTCCGGACGCCATAGATCTTTTGATTGCTGATCACAAATCGGTCAAAGCGCTCTTCCAGACGTTCAAAAAGGTCCAGGATGAGGAAGGCGGCGACAATGAAAAAGCCGATATCGTCCGCCGGATCTGCTCCGAGCTGACCGTCCACGCATCGATCGAAGAGGAAGTCTTCTATCCCGCAGTTCGACAGGCAATCGACGAACAGGACTTGATGGACGAGGCGGATGTCGAACATGCAAGCGCCAAGGATCTGATCGCGCAGCTTGAATCGGCAAGCCCCGGTGACGATCACTACGATGCAAAGGTCACCGTCTTAAGCGAGATGATCGATCACCATGTGAAAGAGGAAGAAGGCGAGATGTTCCCGAAGGCCCGGAAGGCAATTGACGTCCGTGAGGTCGGGATGGAGCTGGCCGCGCGCAAGGCGGAGCTTGCACGCCATTTCGACGATGAGCCTCCTCGCGCAGCCGCCAGGAAGAAGCCGCCCGTCGCACGAGCGGCGAGGTCTTCGTGAAGAATCCGTGGCTCAGCAGGAATCCGTTTCTCAGCCTGTGGTTGAGCGGTGCCAATCGCGTGCTCGGTGCCGCGCAGGGGCACGCCAAGAACTACGCGCGGCGGCAGCAGGGCGCTGTCATGAATGAGGCGTCGCGCGCGATGCTGGAATTCTGGCTGGGTCCTGCGCGGCCAAAAGATCCCATACGCAAACGCCGCAGCAAACGCCGCTGACCGTTTCGACTCGCACCCTCGCCAGATCGTCGCCACGACGGGGCGAGGCCCATCACCCGCTCAACATTGCATGTAAGGAAGACGCGTGCCCAATTTACCTCCCTCTCGGCCCAAGACTGGCCGCGGCCCATTAACGCCGGATGCAAACGAAAGCGAATCCACGGCCAAGTCGACGGTAAGCGGGCCCGCGGGTGGCGTTTCCCCCATGACCGACGCAGCGACGGCAAAGCAAGCCGGCACTGAAGCTGTCGCGTCCGCCTTCCCTTTCAATCTCGGCAAGCCAAGTGAGTTTGGAGACGCGGCGCGTGACCCCGCAGTGGGCCAGGCAATCGAGCCCCCTCATCCGCTAGTTGCGGGAAGTACGTTGACCGAGATCAATGCCTCCCAGAAGGTAGGCAGCGGAAACCCGCAGGCGAGCTTCAACCCCGGCAATGCGTCGCTCGATCGCGTCCGCGTCGATTCCGGCGGACGCGTGTTGACGACGAATCAGGGTGTCCCGGTCGCGGACAACCAGAACTCGCTCAAGGCGGGCTTTCGCGGTCCGGCGCTTCTCGAAGACTTTGTTCTCCGGGAAAAGATCACTCACTTCGATCATGAGCGGATCCCCGAGCGCATCGTGCATGCGCGCGGCTCGGGCGCGCACGGCTATTTCGAGTGCTACGCCCCGCTGACGGAGTTCACGCGGGCCTCGATATTCGCTGAGGCGGGGAAGCGAACGCCGGTGTTCGTCCGCTTTTCCACCGTCGCCGGCGAGCGCGGCTCGACCGATACGGCGCGCGATGTGCGCGGCTTCGCCGTTAAGTTCTATACCGACGAAGGCAACTGGGACCTCGTCGGCAACAACATTCCGGTGTTTTTCATCCAGGATGCGATGAAGTTTCCGGACCTTGTTCATTCCGTGAAGCCCGAGCCTCACCACGCGATGCCCCAGGCCGCATCAGCGCACGACACGTTCTGGGACTTCGTGTCGCTGATGCCGGAATCGACGCATATGCTGATGTGGGTCATGTCGGACCGCGCGATTCCGCGCAGCTACCGGATGATGCAAGGATTCGGCGTGCACACGTTCCGCTTCGTGAACGCGGACGGTGAATCGCGCTTCGTTAAGTTCCACTGGAATCCTGTTGCCGGCACGCACTCGCTAGTGTGGGACGAGGCGGTGAAAATATCGGGTGCCGATTCCGACTTTCACAGGCGCGACCTGTGGGAGGCGATCGAGGCGGGGGCTTTCCCCGAGTGGGAGCTCGGCGTCCAGGTCTTTACCGAAGAGCAGGCGAACGAATTCTCATTCGACGTGCTGGATGCCACCAAGATCGTTCCCGAGGAGCTGGTACCGGTGACGCCGATCGGACGCATGATCCTCAACCGCAATCCCGATAACTTCTTCGCGGAAACCGAGCAAGTGGCGTTCTGCGCTGCACATATCGTTCCCGGCCTCGACTTCTCCAATGATCCGTTGCTGGCCGGACGCATCCATTCGTACGTCGATACCCAGATCTCCCGGCTTGGAGGGCCCAACTTCCATGAAATCCCCATCAATGCCTCGGTCGCACAAGTCCATAACAATCAACGCGACGGAATGCACCGACAGGCGATCCCCCGCGGTCGCGTAGCGTACGAGCCCAACTCCCTTGGCGGCGGCTGTCCTTTCCAGGCCGGCGCCAGTGGCTTCATGTCGTTCCCGGAACCGGTTGTCGAGGACAAAGTCCGCGGCAAACCCGAGAAGTTCGCCGAGCACTACAACCAGGCCACGCTTTTCTGGAACAGCCAGACCGATGTCGAGAAGACGCACATCGTCAAGGCGTACCGATTCGAGTTGACCAAGGTCCAGACGCCCGCAGTGCGACGACGCGTCGTGGCAACGCTGCGCAACGTCGACGAAGAGCTCGCGGGACGGGTCGCGGATGGGCTGGGCATCCCGCTGCCAGAGCCTTTGCCACGCGCGTTGGGTCGGGCACCGAGGCCGGAAGTGGAAACCTCACCTACGTTGTCCCTGACGGCGCGACCGGGCAACGGTGACATCGCCACCCGCCACATAGCCATTCTCATCGACGACGAATTCGACAGCGCTGCGATATCCGCGCACGCCGTATTGCTTGAAAAAGGCGCGGTCCCGCGATTTGTCGGGCCGCGGCTCGGGACCTTCATGTCCTCCGCAGGCACCGACGTCGAGGCAGAAATCTCGCTCGAGGCGGGCCCTGCCGTCGTTTACGATGCCGTGATTCTGCCGGGCGGCCCGGCTGCAGCAAAACTTGCCGGCAACGGCGCGGCGGTCGAATTCGTGAAGGACATGTATCGGCACTGCAAGGCGATACTGGCTCCGGCCGATGCGGACCCCATTCTCGACAAGGTCGGCGTCCCGAAGAAGGCTCCGGAGGATTCCGGCCTCGTCCGCACCAGGGGTGGCGATCCCGGTGGACTGGATCGTTTCATTGCCGCCATCGCCGCTCATCGCGCTTACGAGCGCGAGACCGATCCACCGCTAGTATAGAGACGAGACATGCCGATGCCGATGCGAATGTCCATGCAGTTGCGGGAGCTCCTGCTACAAGCGCTCGTCCACGAACGAGGCGGCACCCTCGTTTACAGCACAGCGCTCGAATGCGTGGTGAACGACGATCTGCGCTCAGAGTGGGAAAAGTACCTCGAGCAAACGGCACGCCACGTCGACATCCTTACGACCGCTTGCCTGGCCATGGGTCTCGATCCCGACGAGATGACGCCGGGGTGCCAAATCGTCCATCACAACGGGAAAGCACTGGTCGTTGCGATGAAAATGGCGCTGGCCAATGGCGATCGCGCAGCAGCGCAACTCGTGGCTTGCGACTGCGTCCTCCTCGCGGAAACCAAGGACCACGCGAATTGGGAGCTTATCGGCCAGTGTGCAAAGGGGATGGAAGGCGACGCGGCGGCAGTGCTCAAGGACGCCTACGACGAGGTCGAGGACGAGGAGGACGAGCACCTGTACCACACGAAGGGATGGTGTCGAGAGCTGTGGCTCGACACGCTTGGCGTCAAGGCTGTACTGCCACCACCCGAAGAAAAGCGCGACGTCAAGACGGCAATCGACGCGGCGAAGGTCGGGAAGGAACGGAAGCAAGCTTCCGGCAAGTCGAGGGCCTGATCCCCTGACGCAGCATCGTTTTCATCATCGAAGGAATCACCTATGGAACGCGCAGCAGTTTCCCGTAACGAGACTCACATTGTGGAATCCTCCAGGATGCCCGGCGGAACTGGCGCGGTACAGCTTGGGGTTCGATTCTGGCCGGCACACTGGCTGCCGCGGCGCTGTCGCTTATCCTGCTCGCGCTGGGTAGTGGCTTAGGACTTATCGGCGATCTCCCGTGAAGCTATCAGGGCGCCCCTGCAGCGGGGGTCGGTGTCGGGGCGATCATATGGCTGCTGATGATGGCGGCGGCTTCCTCGGGCCTGCGCGGTTATCTGGCGGGACGTCTGCGCGCAAAGTGGGACGTCCCCGGGGGCGAGTCGTCTTTCCGCGATTCAGCGCATGGCTTTTTCGCTTGGGCTGTCGCCACGATTGTCAGCGCGGCGCTGTTGACGAGCGCAGCGTCGATGGTCGGCACAACAGCGTTAAAGGGAGTGCAGCCATCGCTGGGACCGCAGCAGGAGCCGCAGGCGCAACCGGCACCGATTTGTCTCGCTGCTAACGGCAGCGTTCTGCGCGGCCTTTGCGGCGACCATTGGCGGGAGGCAGCGTGACGCCTGGCTGCCGACATCCCCATAACCTCTCAGGAAATTCACGATGCGCTCTGTCCTGCTCTGGCTCCTAGGCGTGCCGATTCCCATCATCATTCTGATCACGTTGGTTCTAAGATAGTGGATTCAATCAACCGCAATCAACCGGAAGACAACCGGGAAGACGTCGCCGGTCTGAAGGCGATCGATCGGATTAAGGAGGTCGTCGACAGAAACAGCACCTGCTTTTTCGTCACTACCCAAGGAATTGGTGCGTCCGGTGGCGCGCGGCCCATGAGCGTGCGCAAAGTCGATGACGACGGCCGCCTGTGGTTCTTGAGCGCCAGTGATAGTCACACCAATCAGGAACTCGCCCGCGACCCCACGGTACGCCTGTTCTTCCAAGGGTCTGGGCGTTCGGATTTCATGGAACTTTCTGGGACCGTATCAATTTCGACGGATAGAGCTACGATCAAGAGTCTGTGGAACCCGCTGATCAAGACCTGGTTCACCGGTGGCGTCGACGACCCCCGGATCACCGTTCTCGCCTTCGAACCTCTCGAGGGATATTACTGGGACAACAAGCACGGGGACGCGATCGCGGGTATCAAAATGATGATCGGGGCGGCTATCGGGAAGACCCTCGATGATTCCGTAGAAGGAACCGTACGGGTCTAGCGTCAGACTGGCTGGTTTGCTACTCGCAGGCTTTTCGGATGTGGACGCGCGCGCAAGTGCGGCAGCATCCGTGGCGCTACGCCCTCGTAAACTGACGAATTCTTCCTTCTTCAACCCCGTCAGAGTGTTGGCGCAGGCGAAAGACGATCGGATGTCAATCTGACGACGCTAGGAGCGGCGATGAATACCCCCAAGAAGGAACTGGCGGCGAAAATGAAGAGCGATGGCAAGCCCACCCCTGCCGCGCGCTCGATGAAGGCTCCTTAAAGCGCGCGGCGCCGGTGGCATACCGACTTGCGGCTGGCCACGGCACGCGATCGGAGGACGGAGGCGAGGCAAGCGATTTTTCTCGCCCCACGACATGGCGTTCATTGAGCAATGGCCGATCTGTTCACGTGGAGTGTTCCCCCTACGGAGCTGATGCTCCGTGGCCGTGTTATCCAAAAATTGGAACGACGCAGTCAAGCAGCCTCGCGGTAATAGAAGTTCAGCGTTCCGCCAAGCCGAGCATGACAACGGATGGGATCGGGATCCGCTGTCACGGCGGTGGGCAGCTGGATTAATCGATTATCCAGACCCTGGTGATTGCGCTCTCGGTGGTAGTGCTCCACGTATTCGTCTACGGCACGGCGCAACGATGCCTGCACGATGAAGATCATCCGATTCAGGCATTCGTCTTTGATTGAGCGTACGAATCGCTCGGCGTAGGCGTTCAGATTCGGCGACATCGGCGGCAAGCGAATAACCGTGGTGCCGTTATCCCGAATCAGCCGCCGAAATTGCGCCGAGTACTTGGTATCGCGATCGATGATCAGGTAGCGCTTGGAGTGTAACGCGCCCGCCTGCGAATCAGTCTCGTTGCGAGCAATCTGAAGCATCCACGCTTCGTCTGGTCGGGTGGTGATTCCTGCGATCTTTACGACACGATCGGCGAGACTGATCATGAACAACAGGTAATGCGTGACCAGCCCCCTGCCCGTCCATACCTCCACTGTCAAGAAATCACTAGCAGCCAGCACTCTCCAATGAGCCTTGAGGAACGTTGACCACGGCGTTCGTCGGCTCCGCTCCGGCGCCGGTTCAACGCCATTACGCTTCAATACATTGGCAATAGTTCCACCGCCGACTTTGTGATTGAGATTGGCCAACGCTCCTTGAATACGGGTGTAGCCCCAGCTCCGATTGTCCTGCGCCATGCGCACAATCAACTCTGAAATGTGACGCATGATGCCCGGGCGGCCCGCGCTTCGTCGCTCAGCGAAGTGCCATTTCTGCGCAACCAAGCGACGATGCCATCGCAACAGGGTGTCCGGCGAGACTATGGTGTCGAGTTCGAGCAATGCCTTTCGCCCTACAGCCTTGGCCTTGCGCGCCAAGAGGGCCCGCTCAGCATCCGTGAAGCGCAGTCGCCGTCCGCGCAGCCGGTCCTTGAGCAGTCGGTTCTCGGCCTGAAGGAACTCGATAACGATCAGTTGATGACGATGGACCCAGCCAGCGGCGATCATCAGTAAAAACGATAGCAGCGGTGGCACCGAACCTATGCCGTCATTCTACCGTCCACTCGTCGTTCCTATTTCTGGACAGCACGAGTCCCGCGCAATCACTCATGGTGCGCCGGCCTTGCTTGGCAACCGTTTGAACTTCGCGGCTTCGCTGCGAACCCAGGTGACGAATCGCTCGACCTTTTTCCATTTGCCGTGCACCTCCGGGTACACCAGGTGGTGTGCGTGAGCGATGATCCCTCTCCTCTCGGTGAAGACCGGAACAAGGTCTCCGCGCTGCAGATACGATTCGGCCAGGCGTGCGCTGTCTAAGGCGATCCCGAGCCCTTCAACGGCGGCCAGGAGCGCGAGATAGGTTCGGTCAAACGTCAGCGCATACACCCCGGGACTTAATGGCACGCCGTTCGCGGCAAACCAACGGGGCCATTGGATCACGTTGACGGCGGATAGAATCAGCGCCTGCCCAAACAGGTCGTTCGGCTCGCGGATAGCAATTTTCTTTAGAAGCGAGGGATTTACGAGCGGCAGAATTTCTTCTGCGAAGATTGTTTCGATGTGTAGCTCTGCACCCCGGACGTCGCCGTAGCGAATGTCCAGGTCTACCTCGCCGCGTGAGAAGTCCGAGTTGCTGTGAGCGGCAGAGAGTTGTATCCGAAGATCCGGGTGGTCTGTGAGAAAGGCCGGAAGGCGAGGCATTAGCCAGAGGCTCGCGAAGCTTGGTGAGCAGTGCACTCGCAGCACTTCAACCCCCTCCGACGACCTAGCGTTTTGCGCCGCGCTCGCGATGAGCCCGAGCGCTCCGGCCAAATCGCTGCCGTATCGTTGACCAATCGGTGTAAGCACGACGCCGCGAGAAGTCCGCTCAAACAGCTTCCGACCAACGAAACGTTCCAGATTCGTGATCTGGTGACTGATCGCCGAGGCTGTTACATTCAGTTCGTCCGCCGCTTTGTTGAGGCTACCGAGGCGGGCGACGGCTTCGAACGCTGCGATTCCCTTGAGCGGCGGCAGATTCATTGGTGCAAAGCAGCGTGAATGGATTTCAGTTCCAATTGAACGGTCCAGTGTTGCTGCTTATGGAGCAGGAACGCTACATGTGCTCCACTTCAGTCAGCTTCGCCCGCAGGGTGATTACGTTACTAAGGTAAGGACACATCGGCAATCTTTAAAGTTTTCAGGGATAGTAATCCAACGCCTCGAAGCCCGTCCGGAGTGGCGTAGCACGGCACGCGCAGGCATGGGAGTGGCCTCGTCGAAACGGACGACTTAAGTTGCGATCCTCACATGCGGGCCTGATCCGCGGCACGGACTTCGATGTCGTTTGCCTGCGGGGCCGGCAATTTGGTCGGCGGCACGTACTGGCAACGGCCGAATGATCAAAAGATCGTGAGCAGCGGCACGTAACTCATCAAGATCAGCAGGCCAATGGCCACGAAATAAAAGGGGATCAATTCGATCACGACGTCCCCCATGCGAACCCTGGCAATCGAGCTCGCAATGAAAAGCGTGGTTCCGACCGGGGGGTGATAGAGTCCGATCGACAGATTGACGATCATCATGATACCCAGCTGAATGGGGTTCATACCGACTGCTGCGGCCAGCGGCACGAACATCGGCGTTAACAGCAAGACGGCCGCGGGAAGATCGATGAACATCCCCGTAGCGAGCATGATGATATTCATCGCCAGAATGATCAGCCACGGCTCACGCAAGGTCTTCTGTGCAAAGTTGACGAACGCCGCTGGCAGTTGCTCGTACGTCACAATCCAGCCCACGACGCTCGATGCCATGATGATGAGCAGCACAACGCCGGTAGCTATGCCAGCTTCGACTACCGCGCCCTTCATACGCTTCAACGTCAAGTCCCGATATACGAGCCAGGACACAACAAACGCGTACAGCGTGGACATCACGCTCACTTCGGTCGGTGTTGCAATGCCAAACCGCAGGAATATTATGATTAGCACCGGGAGCGCCAACGCGGGTGAAGCATAACCCACCTCGGTTATGAATCTGCCCCAATCGAAGGGAGTTGTGATTCGCGGGAAGTTGCGTCGACGGCCCTGCACATAACACACCGCCATGAAGCCGGCGCACATAAGCAGTCCAGGTAGGATCCCGGCGATAAACAACGCACCGATCGATGCGCCGGAAACAAGGGCATAGATGATCATGGGGATCGACGGCGGAATCAGGATGTCGATCGTGGCTGCTGCCGCAATCGTTCCTGCCGCAAATGGCGCTGGGTAACCGAGCTGCTTCAGCCATGGAATAAGTAGCGAGCCGATTGCCGAAGCATCCGCTACTGCGGACCCGGAAACGCCGCCAAAGATCGTAGACGAGAGCACGCCGACTTGCGCCGGCCCGCCGTGTACACGCCCCATCAGCGTCGTCAGCAGATCGATAAGGTATTGACCGAGTCGTCCGCCTACCATAAGCGAGCCGGTCAACATGAAGAATGGGATTGCAATGAGCGGGAAGCTTTGGACCTGCGATATCATCTGCTCGATTGCGAGGTGGATCCCGAGCCGGTCCGACGATGCAATTCCGATCACCGCACCAAGAAGTAGCGCATGAGCGATGGGAATCGACAGCAGCACTGCCACTAGAAAGACGGCGATGATTATCCAGCTCATGAGCTTTCTCGTGCCAGGAGCTCATCTTGGCCGGTTACAGCCCCCTGGGCTCCTCCGCCTGGCCACTCGATTACTAGTCGGGTGACCGTCACGAGCGCGAGCAGTATGAATCCAAACAGCAATGCCGCTACCGATGTCGATCCGGGAATTTGCAGGATAGGACTCTTCTCGTCGTGCGCTATTAGCATCACATCCCACGCCGCAATCGTCAGCACGACGTACAACCCTACGACTACGACGGAGCCTGCGGCCAGAATCCAGTGCCGTAAGGCCTTCGATAGGCGCTGAGTAACGATCACGACGGATATGTGCGTTCCGTGTTGGGCTGCCAACACCACCCCGGCCATAATCAGCCACGGAAACAGCAGCTCAGGCACCTCACTCGCCCACTGCAAGCTCGCGCCGGTGGTATAGCGCAAGACGACGTTGACGCAGAGTATCAGGAAGATCGCAGCGGTCGTGAGATAGAGAACCACATGCAGCACCCACGCGATCGCCTCATCGATCCGATGGGCGAATGCAACCCACATCACTTACCCTGGGCTGCCTGGACCACCCTCTTGAAAAAGTCGCCTTGTGGACCTGACGTATATTTGTTCGCGACGGCCTCTGTGGCCTTCGCAAATGCAGCTGGGTCGAGCTTGTTGATCTTGACGCCCTTGGATTCGAGGTCGGGTCCCGCCTTGTCGTCAGCTTCCTTTGCAAGCTTGCGTTGGAGCAGCGTGGCTTCGGTAGCGGCGTCCATGATGATCTTGCGGTCCGCTTCGCCGAGCTTGTCCCACGTTTGCTTGCTCATGAGAAACGGGTTCATCTCATATTTGTGGCCGGTCAGCGAGATGTACTTCTGAACCTCGTACAACTTCGAAGCCTGAACATTGACGAGAGGATTCTCCTGCCCATCGACAACACCTTGAGACAAAGCGACATAGAGCTCCGCAAACTTGATCTGCTGCGTTTCTGCACCCAGTGCCTGCATGATGTCGATCGTCACCGCGTCAGGTGGCGTTCGAATCTTCATGCCCTTTAAGTCGGCTGGCGACTGGATCGGCTTCTTGTTGTTCGAGACATGTCGAATGCCATTGTCCCAGTAACCCAGGACGACGAGGCCCTTGGCGGCTGATTTTTCGGCAAGTTCCTTGCCAAGGGGCCCATCCAGCAGCTTGAACGCTTGCGCGGGCTCACTGAACAGGAACGGCAACCCAAAGGCACCATATTCCGGTACCACAACGGCTGTCGCGCCTTGGCTATTAGCCGACATATCGAGCGTGCCCGTCCGAAGTGCGGTGATCATGGCCGCGTCGTCACCAAGTTGCGCAGATGGGGCAACCTGCACTTCGATCTTGCCATTGCTTTTTTGCTTGACGGTCTCTGCGAACTGCACGGCAGCCTTATGCCGTGGATTGTCAAGGGCGGCCCCATGCCCCAACGTCAGCTTGGTCTGCGCAACGGAATTCGTGGCCGCGAGCATCGAAAGCAAAACAACGGTCAGTGCGGTACCAACTCTCATGACAACCCTCCTCTGGATATGCGTGTTTGTTCAGCGGGAGCGAGCGACCTCCATCAACTGCTCGCCCCGGATATGGTCCAGCCATGACTTGATGTTCCTGGCCATGGCTTCAGCCGAGATCCCATAGCGCTCATGGAGCGTCGGCAATGCGCCAGCATCAAGAAATTCATCGGGCAAGGCAATCTGGCGGAACGCGGGCGGCGCGACGCCTGCGCGAAGCAACGTACCGGCGACCGCTTCACCGAGACCGCCGATCATTGAGTGGTTTTCCGCGACAACCACCGGGCGGGCGCGACGAGAAGCCTCCTTTACGATCGTCTGCTCGTCGAGCGGCTTCAGCGTCGATACGTGTAGTACCGCAGCGTCGACGCCTTCGGACTTCAGCAAATCGATCGCCTCGAGTGAGCGCATTGTCATCAGCCCGGTCGACATGATCAGCACGTCGGCCCCGTCGCGCAGCAGCTTGGCCTTGCCGAGCTCGAACTGATAGTCGTACTGATCGAGCACGAGCGGTACCTGCCCACGCAACAGGCGCATGTAAACCGGCCCGGGATGCGCTGCGATGACCGGTACCGCCTGCTCGATCTCCAACGCGTCACACGGATCAATCACCGTCATGCCGGGCATAGCTCGCATCACGGCCAGATCCTCGGCCGCCTGGTGGCTAGGGCCATAGCCAGTCGTAAGGCCGGGCAATGCGACAACGATTTTTACGGGGAGACCGTCCTCCGAAATCGCTTGGTGCATGAAGTCGTAAGCCCGACGCGTTGCGAATACCGCATATGTGGTTGCAAATGGGACAACGCCCTCGTGCGCCATGCCCGCGGCCGCAGCCAGCAACAACTGCTCGGCCATGCCCATCTGATAGAAACGGTCCGGATGCTGGCGGGCGAAGATGTGCAAGTCGGTGTACTTCGCAAGGTCGGCGGTCATGCCGACGATGTCCGAGCGTTCTTCGGCGAGCGCTGCAAGCGCATTCCCGAACGGCGCCGGCTTTGTGCGCTGGCCCGCACTCGCGATCGAAGCGATCATCGCGGACGTGGTCAGCCGGGGCTTGCCCTCCTCTCCCTCGCCCTGTTCCGCGACCCGCTTCGCCGGCGTGTACTTCGAGCGTTTCATGTGCTGCTCCCGCGCGTTGTAGAGCGAAATGCGTCATCAAGCAGATCAATGGCCTTCTGCCACTCGTCGGGCTCGACACGGATGAAGTGCGCTTTTTCACGGGTCTCGAGAAACGGCACGCCCTTCGCCAGTTTGGTGTCGCAAATAATGACATGCGGCTTCTGCTCAAATCCCGAGCGTGCTTCGTCGAACGCCTTTACGAGCGCGTCTATGTCATTGCCGTCGACGCGCTGTACGTGCCAACCGAACGCCTCGAACTTCGGTCCGAGCGGCTCGAAGTTCAGCACCTCCGTCGACACGCCGTCGGCCTGCATCTTGTTGACGTCTATCAGCGCGATGAAATTTTCGAGTTTCCAGTGACTTGCCGACATCGCGGCTTCCCACGTCAGGCCTTCGTCCAGTTCGCCATCGGAGTACATCACGTAGACGTACGACTTCGACTGCTTGCGCTTCAGCGCTAGGCAATAACCCACGGCGATCCCAAGACCGTGACCGAGCGAGCCCCCACTGATCTCCATCCCCGGCGTGTATGAGGCCATTCCGGACATTGGCAGCCGACTGTCGTCACCGCCGTAGGTCTGGAGCTCGGCCTCGGGAATGACGCCAGCCTCGATCAGCGCCGCATACAGCGCGATTGCGAAATGGCCATTGGACAGCAAGAAGCGGTCGCGTCCTTCCCACTCAGGATCTTCAGACCTGTAACGCATCGCATGGAAGTACGCGACGGCGAGGATGTCCGCCACGCCAAGCGCCTGCGCGATATAGCCTTGGCCTTGAACCGCACCCATCGCCAACGCATGACGGCGAATGTGATACGACCTTTCCGCCAACCGGAGGCGGACCTGTATGCCCTGGTCTTCGTCCTTCGTGAGCGTCGCAGTTGGTGCGGGCATAGTGAAGCTCCTCAATGAATGAGCATGCCGCCATTCACGTCTAGCGTGACGCCGGTCAGGTAGCTTGAAAGGTCGCACGCGAGGAAGAGGCAACAATGCGCGACATCGATGGGGTCTCCAAGGCGGGCCAACGGAATGCCCTTGATGATGTCTGCCCTCATGTCGTCGGTAAGCTTGCCGCCCGTGATGTCGGTCTGGATCAGGCCCGGCGTCACCGAATTGACACGGATGTTGTCGGCGCCTAGCTCACGCGCCATCGCTCTGGCGAGACCAAGGACGCCTGCCTTCGCCGCGGAATAGTGCGGTCCCCCGAAGATGCCGCCGCCGCGCTGCGCCGATACGGATGAAAGCATGACAATCGACCCGCTCTTGCGGCTGCGCATGTGTGGAACTACTGCCTGACTCATGTACAAACTACCGCGCAGCGAAACGTCGGTGACAGCGTCGTAGTTGATCGGCTGGATGTCCATGAACTTGAGTGGTTGTGTAATGCCCGCGTTGTTGACAAGCACGTCGATCCGACCGAAGCGCTCGAGAACCCCTCTTGCCGCCGACTCACAATCCGGTTTCCGTGTGACATCGCACGAAAGGCCAAGGTGTTCCGGCCCAATATCGCGAGCGGCTGCTACAGCCGCCTCCCCATTCAGATCGAGGATTACTACCTTTGCTCCGTTCTTCGCGAACACTCCTGCCATTGACTTGCCGATGCCCCGAGCCGACGCTGCGCCCGTGACGATCGTGACCTTGTTCTGAAGTAGCACCGTGGCCTCCGTCTAACTCCCTGGGACAAGGTTCGTACTTTCGGAGGCGACTTGATGCGGAGCAATAAGGCGCCGCTCAACGACGGATGAGGGATTTTCATGCTGCGATGCACAACACGCTGGGTGGCACCGCGGCGCGTCGTGACGCGGCGGGACAACAGGATTAGCAAGGCAGTCTTAGATTTACGTCAGCGGGTAAGCGCTACTCAAAGGGCATTCGGCGGCTGTCGAGCGTCATTGCGGCAGCTGCTGAGAATGCACCCACTGACCGCGTAGAAGTTCTGCACAACCAGCGGTCGCCGGGGTTGGCAGCGCTGTGGCCGAAGCCTGGGCTTGCACACTCCACGAGTGCGCATCCGCAATGCGAGGCACGTCTCTCCGCGTCGCACCTGCATTCGGATTTCGTGGCGACGTTTCTATGCCCAAAACCGAGCCGCTATCCGTGCGCGACGCCGGAGCTGCTTCCCCACAGGGTCGATGAAGAAATTTCATTCCAAGCTGAAGCAATTGCGCTTTCGCCCACAGCCTGCTTCTGCGAATAATGGTTTTAGGGAGGTAGGGCACCTCGGCGGTAGGGCATCGCGAAAAGCTCACCAGACGTGCGTCTCCCTCACACCGAATGCGGCTTCATTCACGTCGCATAAATCTAAACCATGAGGAGGAAGCGATGGCTCCAATGCAACGAATCCGACGGACGTACAGACAGTTCCTTGGCGCGACACTCATGCTGGTTGCGACGACTCTCGCTGCCCCGCACCAAGCTGCGGCAGCTGTCGCGGAGCCGACGATCGTCGGCCCAATCCCGGTTACAACAACCCCGGGAGTCGGGCAGGTTCGCAACTATCCGTTCTTCGCCACGGAGCCCCAATTCAACTTAACGCTTGCGGGATACCGTGAAGAGGAGTTTTTCATCGAAGGTACCGCCTCACGGTATCAGACACCATCGATGGCAGATGCCATCCTGATCTCGAGTGGGCACAACTACAGGACTAGCATGATTGTTCGCAGCCCCGTCGACCCTGCGAAGTTCAATGGCATCGTTCTCGTCGAATGGGTCAATGTTACGTCAGGCTACGGCGTCGACCTTCATTGGCATTACTCCCGCGAATTCCTTACGCGTGAGGGCTACATACACGTTGCGTTGCAGACCCAACGCGTGGGCGTACAGCAAACAACCACTGGCTTAAGGGATTGGAGCCCGACTCGCTATTCCACTCTAGATGTTACTGCTGGCGGCACGATAAATGACGATTCGCTCTCGTACGATATCCTGTCTCAGGCAGTACAGGCATTCAAGGGGGCGAATAAAGCGAAGATCCTTGGGCCATTGCAGCCGCTCGCTGTCTTCGCAGTTGGGCAGTCCCAGTCTGCTACGCGATTGACGTCTTACTATAACTCCGTTCATCCGCTGCATAGGGTAGTTGACGGCTTTTTGGTGCAAGTCAGCGGTGGACCTTTCCGCACTGGAATTGCCGAACCCATGATTCGCGTCAATAGCGAGCGTGAGGTCGCGCTCGGAGGTGCAGCAACCATACGGCAACCGGATTCCAACTCATTTCGCTCGTGGGAGGTGGCGGGGGCATCCCACGTAGACTATTTCTGGCTTATGACACGGGCTGCATACGCTCAACGCGATGGTGAGACGCCGCCGAGCCTTGCCTGCACACCGGAGCCGGGAAGTCACGTACCGCTCCGATTCGTCCTCAATGCTGGATATCACCACCTAAAGCGGTGGGTGCTTGACAAAGTCCCACCACCGTCGGCGGAGCCGATCCAGGTGACATCCATTAGCCCGCTCGTGATACCGCGGGATGCAAACGGTCTCGCGTTCGGGGGCATTCGGCAGGCGGCGATCCAAGCGCCGACCGCGACCAACCGAGGTGACCAACCGGGAATCACTCCCGGCTGCTCCAATCTGTACGGCCAGCACATACCGTTCAGCGACGCAAAGCTTCAGCAGCTGTATCCAACCCATCTCGCTTATTTTATGGCAGTGAAACAGGCCGTCGCACAGAATATGGCACAAGGCTTCATACTTGCGGACGACGCAAAGGAAATCTTGGGCTACGCCTTTAACTCAGCAGTAGGAACGGGCCGCCCGGTTCCGATTCATTGACACGGGGCCCGCGATGTGATCACCATGCCGTCCTCGCGCGGCATCAAGGATGCCCAAAGACACTTATGTGCGAGGTATCCGCGCGGCCAGGTAGGTGCTACTTGCGAGCTAGGCGGTTCAAGTAGTTGTAGTAGGGCGTGCCAGGCGTGCGGGGTCCTCCTCCCCTCGTGCTAACGACGCACCCGCGTACGGCCGCAAGGCCGTACGCTTTTTACTGCAAAGTGGAAAGCCACGGGCGCCCGGGTGGTCGCGACTGAATGGCCGCTCCCGGCGGCATTGCGGTCGTTGCATCGCGAACCCGCAACGGCTGCGAGGGGTCGAAAGTTTGCATTCCTCCCACCGCGCGGACCGGCTCCTCTCCGTTTAAAGCGGTCGGCCTCGCTTCATCGGCCAACGACGACTGATGGCCGATAGTTCCGGTTGATGGCCCGAAACGAAATGACCGATGCCGCAGCGATGCGGACGGTCAGCTCCGTCAGCGCATTTCCGAGAAGAGTCCGAGCTTGGACGGTCGCGGTCTGTACCCCGTACTGACACCAAGCGCGAGGTACTTCGTTCCTGGTGCTAAGAACACCGTAAGAAGCCCGACGTACCGGTTACCGCCGACCGGCCGCTTCCGGCGACGGGCGCAGCCTGCCTGTGGACAGTCCCGTTGACGCGGCTGTTAGGCGGGCGTGTCATTTCTTCCTCGGGTCATCCGCAGGATTTACGTACGTCACAGCCCATGGTCCGTTTCCATTGAGCTGAACTATCGTTTCCTCCTTGGTCCATACGAAATGGTTAATGTTTGGCTGCAAGATCATCATGCTTCCCGGCGATAGGGCCATCGTCTTCTGCATATCCAGCTTGTCGCCCACGCCCATGTTGACGCCTCCAGAGAGCACCGTCACCCGCTCGACGGCGGGATGCCAGTGCGCGGGAATCTGATAATTGGCAGGGAACTTCAATCGGATGGTAAAGGGAACGGCCTCGCTCATCGGGCCCTCGATAACGGCGATTTTTGCTCCGGGCGGCAGTGACGGAACGTCGGTCCACTGCAGATCGTTTGGCGAGATCATCTTGTGGCCGCTCGACTGAGCCCAACTTGCAGGCATACCCACAACGACAGCTACGACAATAGCGAATGCAACGCGCAGCATTGATTTCATAGCGCACTCCTTTTGGTTTAGCGTACGAAAGGACCAAGCTTCGAGTTGGCGAGTACGGGTCCCGTCATGCTCGCATGATGTTGCAGAAAACCCAGCCTACGCGTAACGATTGTGCGCATCAAGCTACCAAGGAGTTCCCTGACCGTCCGTGGTGCGTCCCAAGCAGCTGTACATGCCCCGCAACCGGTACTAAGTCCGAAGTACCTCGCACTCAGTACAGACAGACGAATCTGCGGGACACTAATAGCCGTTAGTGCGTCGTGCGAAGTGCCGAGTGCTCAGTGCTGGGACGAATCCGCGAACGAGAATCCCGACCGCATCCCTCGACCGCCCACCGTCCGTGTTCGGCCAATTCCCGACGGTCAGGTCGTGAACGAAATTCTCTTTAAAGCGGACATGTCGGCGTGAACACGACGACCGGTGCGGGCGGGAATAGATCCGGGCTGCGTCCGATCTCCTTAGGAAGGAAAATCTGCCCTAAACCAACGGGGCCGCCTCGTTCTCGACCGTGACGAGCTTGGCCCATTCGGTTTCAGTAAACAGCCGCGAGCGCGTGAGGAACCGCAAGCCTTCGGGGCCATCGAGCGAAAACATCCCACCTCGACCCGGCACGACGTCGATGATAAGTTGAGTGTGTTTCCAGTACTCGAATTGCGGCCCGCTTATGTAGAACGGTGTGCCCCCAATGTGACCCAGTAATCGGTCATAGTCACCGATGATGAATTCGCCCCGCGGATAACACATCGGCGCACTGCCATCGCAGCATCCGCCCGACTGGTGGAACATCAAGTCGCCATGTTTCGCGCGCAAGGTGGCGATTAGTGCGCGTGCGGAGTCAGTCGCGGTGACGCGCAAAACGTCCTCGGTCATGAGACCCTCAGACTATCGTGAAGAGATCGACACCCCGTACCGCCGGTGTGGTGGTACGGGGCCAAGAGAACAGTCAAGGATCAGAAGAACCCTAGCTTGTTCTCGCTATAGCTCACCAACACGTTCTTGGTTTGTTGGTAGTGATCGAGCATCATTTTGTGGTTCTCGCGGCCGATACCGGACTGCTTGTAGCCACCGAACGCCGCGTGCGCTGGGTAGTGGTGATAGCAGTTCGTCCAGACGCGCCCAGCCTGGATTCCACGACCCATGCGGAACGCAGTATTCATATCGCGGCTCCAAACCCCTGCACCGAGTCCGTACAGCGTGTCGTTGGCGATGGCCAGCGCCTCATCCTCATTCTTGAAGGTGGTCACCGAAAGTACGGGGCCGAAGATTTCTTCCTGGAAAATGCGCATCTTATTATTTCCCTTGAACACCGTCGGCTGAACGTAATAGCCGTCTTTGAGATCGCCCTCAAGATGGGTACGCTGACCGCCGATCAGGCATTGCGCGCCCTCCTGCCGGCCGATGTCGAGATAGGACAGGATCTTCTCCAACTGCTCGCTCGATGCCTGGGCACCGATCATCGTTGCCGGATGCAGCGGATTGCCCTGGGTGATTGCAGCAACCCGCTTGATCGCACGCTCGATGAAGCGCTCATAGATCGACTCTTGGATGAGAGCTCGGGAAGGGCAGGTACAGACTTCGCCCTGGTTCAGCGCGAACATCGCGAAACCTTCGAGCGCCTTGTCGAAGAAACCGTCATCCTTTTCCATCACGTCGGCAAAGAAGATGTTGGGTGACTTGCCGCCAAGCTCCAGGGTCACCGGAATCAGGTTCTGACTGGCGTATTGCGAAATCAGGCGGCCGGTCGTCGTCTCTCCGGTAAACGCAATCTTGCCGATGCGGTTGCTGGAGGCGAGTGGCTTTCCCGCTTCCAGGCCGAAACCACTGACGACATTCAGCACCCCAGGTGGCAGCAGGTCGGCTATCAGCTCGACCAGTACCAGGATCGACACCGGAGTCTGCTCCGCCGGCTTCAGGACGACGCAGTTGCCCGCGGCCAAGGCCGGGGCCAGCTTCCATGTCGCCATCAGGATCGGAAAGTTCCAGGGGACGATCAGCCCGACGACTCCGATGGGCTCGTGATAGTGATAGGCATACGTTTCGTGGTCGATTTCGCTGACGCCGCCTTCCTGAGCACGGATGCATCCAGCAAAGTAGCGAAAATGGTCGACCGTTAAAGGCAGATCCGCGGCCATCGTCTCGCGGATGGGTTTGCCGTTGTCCCAGGTCTCCGCCGCCGCCAGCATCGGCAGGTTCGCCTCGATGCGATCAGCGATTTTGTTGAGGATATTCGATCGCTCGGTGGTCGATGTCCTGCCCCAGGCACCCTTCGCCTTGTGTGCGGCATCGAGCGCCAACTCCACATCGGCGGCGGTAGACCGTGCGACCTCGCAGAACACCTTGCCGGTCACCGGAGTGATGTTCTCGAAATATTGCCTGTCGACCGGCGCAACCCATTGCCCGCCGATGAAGTTGTCGTAGCGCTTCTTGAATGGCACTAAAGTGCCGAATTTGCCGGGTTCTAACATGTCCATGGCTGTCATCCTAAGGGAGGTTGATGGCGCCACAACATGCGGCGTCTCGTCGCTGAGCCGGGAAACCGGCGTACCTCGTGGCTTTCGCCGACACCTCGTCAAAGCCTGCTAACGTACTGGCCCTTTCGTGGGTTCACAGCGCCAACGGATTGATAGACGACTGACCCCACATAGGGAAAATCCCGTATAGATAGTTCGCTTGGACTTAGGCACTCGCGCAGCAATGCGCAAGCGTCATAAGCGAAGTTCGCCAGGTGCTCGACCGGCTATGAATCGGCATCGCGCAAGCTAGGGATGCCTGGGAATCGCCAAGGGCTGCAAGTCCAACCTGGCGGGGGCGGAAGGGTTGAAGCTGCCCTCTCCGTTCATCCTCACGGTGCGCCCCGTCACCGATTGAGTCAAGGCATTTCGCAAGCATTGGCAAGTCAGCGTTTCTGGCTGGCAGCGTCGGCGCTCCATGATCGTTTGAGGTCACTAGCGAAAGTCCGGCGATGGCGCTCTCACGGAGCGTGGAGTCACGAACGTGAGTCGGACCGACGCTAAGCGTGTCAGCGAACAGACGATGCGTTCAGGGTGGCCAACAATACCTCCAAGTATCCGCGATGGCGCTCGCAGCTGGGGCCAGCGACTACTTTGCGATCGCTGCCTCACATCAAAAGCGCAGCGCCACGCTCGGCATCAAATGCCTCGCGCGCTTTCCTTAATTTTCTCCGAAGGACATATACATGAAACGAACTTTCTTGAGTACTTCCCTCGCGCTTGCAGTCGCTGGTTGCCTTGGCACAGGTGCGGCCCTCGCACAGTACAGTGCGCCGGTAGCTACCCCGCCGACGCCTGCTGCAACTCCGGACGCTCCGAAGTCGCCAATCGCAAGTCAGGTTGTTGCTCCCAGCAAGACTGAAAGCGGGCCGTCCGCATTCGCAAAGCTTGATACGAAGCACCGGGGCTACGTGAGTAGTGAAGACGTGTCGCAACTCCAAGGTTTCAACTTCAAGAATGCAGACAAGAACAGTGATGGGAAGCTCGATGCGGCCGAATTCAACGCCGCCTGGGTAATCTATTCCGGGCACGCCTAAGTCCTACGTTATTACCTCCCGCGAATGACCAGTTCGCGGTGAGGATTTGATCAAAGTGGGGTCGACCCGTTAGTCCGACCCCTTTTTTTGCCCATGTTTGGTGCCGGGACGAGCGGGACCGTAACGTAACGCATGTGTGGGTTGTGAACCTTGCAACCAAGCGATGCGCTGATCGAATTCGTAGGCTGGCTCTGGCTGAGCCTGCGGGTAGTTCTCGCTCCGTTGATGAAAGGTGCGGCACCCGTTACTGCGAAACACGACTGTCCGGTTTAAGACAGAGTGAGTGACCGGAGAGAGTCGATAGCGCCCACCACGACGCACAAATAGGTGACCGCTTTCTGCTTGGCTGGTGGTCAGATCCGGGAGGACAGTGTCCGTCAAGTCCAATTCCGAGCAC
>Ga0207701_10001945_pt1 | contig 21451 bp, 16 predicted proteins | sample KBSSwiSSwithPhiX_FD_184294 | JGI IMG/M metagenome (GOLD analysis project Ga0207701, IMG submission 184294) | Switchgrass rhizosphere bulk soil microbial communities from Kellogg Biological Station, Michigan, USA, with PhiX - S5 (SPAdes) (version 2) | ecosystem: Environmental > Terrestrial >... | reverse complement strand
GCTGTTGCAGCTCTGCGGCGATTGACGTTCGTTGCCAGCCTCGCGACGTGCACCCGACGCGGTCGGTTGTCAGCAGCGGTCCGGGGACTCGTTGACTCATGACCTTCCGCGATTTCACCCTCGCGACGATTCTGGTCTGGCTCATCCCTGCAGCGGCAGCGGCCCAGGATCCGGCAACGGAGATCCTCGAGCGCGAGCGCGCGCTCGTCGACGCGATGCAGTCGCGGGATCGCAATCGGCTCGACCAGCTTCTGGCGGCCGAATATTTCCTCAGGGGCGTGCCGGACATCAATCGTGCGACGTGGATCGACAACGCCGTGACCCTCTGCTGGGGCACGCGGGCGGACATCGAACACTTCCGCGCGCGGCCGATCGGCGACCTCATCATCGCCTCCTTCGATCTCACATTTTTTGCCGATCCGATCTCGTGCCGGCCGGCGGTGCGGCGCAGCGTGATCACCGACGTCTGGGTGTCGGACGGCACGGTCTGGCGGCTCGAGATGCGGCACGCAGCCCCTCCGCCGCCTTCCGACGCCGGAATCGCGGCGCAGTACGGCGTCGTCCCGGAACCGCCGCCTACCTGGGACTTGAGCGGAGAGTTGTCATTCGTGGCGACCGGCGGGAATACGTCGACCACTACCGCAGGGGTTGCGAACACGCTCACGCACAGCAGCAACGGTCACATCACGCGGGCCGCGATGGCCTTCCTCACGAGCGATGCCGATGGCGTTACGCAGGCGCGATCCCTCCGCGTTCAGGGTCGCCACGGGTTCCGTCTCGGCACCCGGAGCGAGCTCTTTGCCGAGGCCGAATACGCGCGCGATCGATTTGCCGGCATTGATCACCGGCTGACGAGCGGGGTCGGCGTCTCATACACGGCGCCGCTGGGGCGCAGGCACTCGCTCCGGGCCGAGGGCAGCGCCGGTTACAACACCGAGAATCGACTCGACCAGACTGAGGAACAGTTCGCCACCGCCGTTGCGGCGCTTCACTACACGTGGACCATGCGCCCAGGCGTGCGGCTGGCGGAGGATGCGGGGTTCATCGGCGACCTCGAAACCGCCGCCAATTGGCGAACCTCGAGTACCACGGCGATTACGGTGACGATCACCCGGCTGCTGTCCCTCAAGGCGTCTCACGTGTTCGAGTACCGCCACGCGCCCGTTCCCGGTTTCGGCCGGCTCGATCTCCGGACATCGGCCGCGCTGGTCTTTTCTCTGCAGCGGCGACCCCCGATTCCGTAGCCGCGCATGGGAAGGCACAGACGCCATGTCCACCGACGCGAACAAGACGATTGTCGAACGGTTCTTCGCCGGCGTGCTGACTGGGTACGACGAGACCTATGTTCGCTTCATGAAGCCGCCGATGATCGACGACACGTCGTCGATGATCGACCCGTCATGGTCGCGATCGAGCAGCGGCGTCAGCATCGCCGCGATGCCGCCCCCCGAGCTGCCGAGCCCCGCGCCCCCCGAGGATACGCTGGCTGACTGCTTCGAGAAGGCACCCATCATCAAGGTCGCGGCAAGCGGCAGCATCTGTTTGAGGACGTCGGGGCTCAAACCGGTCTGCGCCGACGCACGGCTGGCGACCTCGCGGCTGACGTCCTTGCTGCCAAGCAGGTGCCCGAGGATGCCGTTGCCGTCTGCCACCGCGGTCTCGCCGCCGAGACTCGTCGGGTTGTCGATGTACTGGCCGTGGTTGCCGGACGACAGCGCGGACATCAGGTTCTCCATGCCGCCCTGGCTCTGCAGGTTCCGCTGAAATCCCGCGGCCAGCGCCGGCACCAGCGCGGAAAGGGCCGCGGTCGCCTGGTCGGGCGCGAGGCCGACCTGCGAGCCGAGTTGGCGGACGGCGGCGCCGTCCTGCGCGTTGACGATGGCGTCAAGAATGTTCATGTAATCTCCTCATGCTGTCCGGGAGCCCAGGTCCGCCAGGTGCCGAGCGGCGTCGGCTGGCGGCGCTGCCAGCCCTGATCACCAAGCATCCTATCCGAGCGCTGGCTGGTGTCGTCGAAAATCGAGGTGGTTCTTCACAGAGTCGGCGCACCATCGATCGCGTGCACAGGATGGTCGAGCTTCCGGCGACGCAGACGAGATCGGTGGCTCGAGTCAGCGAACGCGATACACGATCGACATCCCGAAGCTAGGCGCCATGAAGCGCTTGTCCGGATCGTTCGAGTCGCGCGTCTCCAGCCCGGCGAACCACCGCGCCGTCGCGCGATCGTTCAGCGGCCGCTCGTAGGCTGCGCCGCCGATGAACCGCCGATCCATGCGCAGCACCCGCTCGTCGGCTACCTTGATCAGACGCTCGTAGCGCTGCGGCCGGTATTCGGCCTCGATCGTGAACCGCTCATCCGGCCGCGACAGCGGGAACGAATAGTCGACCGCGTACGCGGATCGCCGATAGCGATCGCGCACCGACTGCGAGAGCCGGGTCTGGTACTTGTAGCCGACGGTCAGCCGCCGGCCGTCGGCGAACTTGCGATCGAGCTTCGCGGCGATGTACGGGCTCGGACCGGTTGTTTCCGGCTCGTCCGGATATTGCTTGTATCGATACGCGCCGGTCACGACGACGCGGGTCGAGCTCGTGATCTTGAACGCCACGCGCTGCGACGCGCCGAACTCGTTGGCGAGCTCGCGATCCTCTGACGATCCCTTCCAGCTCGCGCTCCCCTGCGTCTCGAACCGCACGCGGCTGCCGAGCCGGTACGACCAGACGGAGTACATGCTGTGGCTGATCCGATCCCATTCGTCGGTGCCGGTATAGCGGTTGGACGCGATCTCATATCCAAACGCGAACATCGGCTCGTTCGAGCTCTGGAACACCACCTCGGCGGCCGGCACGATGCCGTAGGACCGGATCGGTTCCACATCGTGATTGATGTTGCCGTCGAACACGTTGCTCAACGAAATCGTCCCGTGCCAACGGGGGCTTTCGCGCGTGGTGTCGGTCGATTGCGCCGACGCCGTCGTCGACGCCAGCAGCATGGCAGCGCAATGAATGATGACTCGGGGATTCATGACATCTCCAACGCGGTTTTCATCGGCACGAGCCGGACGTTCTGGTGGCCGGCGACCGTGCGCAGCAGCGCCTCGCAGGCCTCGAACTCGTCGTCGTCCATCTCGGCGTGGTGCAGCATGATGCCGACTGGCGCGGTCGCCTCGGCCAGGCAGCCGGCGGCGAGCGACGACCAAACGGATCTCGGCAGCCGTCCGGCCCTGGTCTTCGCGAACCAGTCGACGTGAACCGGACATTCGACCAGGCTCGCGATACCCAGCCGACCGGCGGTGAGGTCGCGCGACATCGCGGTGATGCCATGTTCGACCAGCGCGTACCCGGTCTGTTCGGTGCAGCGATTCCAGGGAGGCGTGAAGATCGGATCCAGGTGCTCGCCGAACAGCGCTCGCAGCGCCCGCTGTCCCTGGCCGATATCGCCGCTCTGGGCGTCCGCGGAGCGCGACGGCCCGAACTCGCAGGAGCGGCCGACCGCCTCGTGGTTGCTGTGAGTGAAGCCGTGCTGGTGAACACCGATCGCGGCGCCGCCGCGCTTTCGATCGAGCAGAGCGCCGGCCAGCCGATCGCCGACGGCGGCGGGAATGGCGGCGAGATCGATCGGGCTCGCGTGCGCGGCGAACAGATCGAGCAGCCGGAACAGTCGATCGTCCGCCCACCCGGTATCGTCGTCGCGGAAGAAGACGTCGACGCGAGTGCGGCGAGCGTCGAGCGTTCGATCGAACGCGGTAATCCAAGGGGTCATGCGATGCGCTCCAGCGGCATCGCCGCGGTCACGGCTGGCGCGTCGTGATCGAGCATCGCCTCCAGAAGATCCGCCGTGCGGTCGGCGCCGTGCAGATTCAATCTCGAAACGGTCGGCGTGAACGCAGCGAGCGAGGTGATTTCGACGGCGAGCCGGGGCGGCGTCATCTCCGCGACCGGCAGCACGCGCAATGCGCCGAGCGCCTCGAGCCGGCGGGCGCGCTTCAGCTGTTCGTCTTCGTTCGCCTCGCCGTACGGAACGACCAGCGCCGGCACGCGGCTCTCGAGCAGATCCATGGCGGTGTTGTAGCCGCACTGGCTGACCGATGCCGCGGCATGCCGCAATTCATGGGCGAGGTCCGGCACCGCGTGCCTCATCGTCACATCCGGTGCGGATGCCGCGAGGCGACGCAGCCGCCGCCATCCGTCTTCGGGCAGAAACGGGCCGGCAACGAGCGCGAGAGGACGGCGCAGCCTGGCGGGGATGAGCGCCTGCGCCTCGATCGACGCCGAGAGCAGCGGCTCTCCAACCAGTCCGCCGCCGGCGGAGACGACGATCGACGACCGCGGCGTGCGGCGCCGCGCCGGTCGGGCTGCCCCGCTGCCGTGAACGAAGCCGGTGTGATGCACTGGCACAGGCACCCGTACGCCGGGAGCCAGCGATTCTTCGAGCGTCGCGAACGCCGGATCGCTGTGCACCAGGACCGCATCGAAGTACGCGTGCAGCAGCTGCATCGATTTGTCGTCGTGCTTCGCCTGCTTGTCGCGGCTGACCAGGATGTCGCGCAGGCTGCAGCAGACCACCGGCCTTGCGGCGTGAGCTCCGGCGCGAGCCGCCTGCAGCATCGGCTCGAGCTCCGCCGCAAATTTCCGCCGTCCGAACGGAAAGAGCTCGACGATGACGGCACGGGGCCGGGAAGCGCGATAGGCGTCGAGCAGCATCCGCCGCCTGATGTCGAGCGCTCGATCGAGCCGGCGGCGATGGTCGCGGCTGACCAGGGCGCCATGCTCGTCGAGGCCGACCGGCGGAAGAGCGACGACGCGCGCCCCGTGAGTTTCGGCAAACGGTGGCAGCGCTCCACCCGACACCAGCGTGACGTCGAAGCGGGTTGTCAGAGCGCGCAGCAGCGCGAGCGATCGCATCAGGTGGCCCATCCCCACCGAATGCTGGCAATAGAAGAGCAGCGCCGGGCGGGTCATCGTGCCCTCCCGGCTTTCTGTGCGAGCGCACGCGCATCGTTGATCAGGCGATCAAGGGTACGAAGCGTCGGCACGCGAACGCGCGTGATTGCCCGAACCGCGCGTTCGGTCAGGAGCGACGCCGCCGTGTGCCATGCCAGCGACTCGGCCGGCGGCAGCCGCCGAATCTCCGCGTAGCCGGCCAGCAATGCGCTCTCGAGGCGTGCGCCTTCGCCGTGCAGTGCAGCCAGGAGGCTCCCGAGATCCGATGCCGCCGGACCGGCAGCCGCCTGATCGAAGTCGATCAGGGAAACGCGCTCGCCGTCGACGAACGCGTTCTTCAAATGGAGATCGCCGTGGAGGAACACGGCGTCTTCGTGCGTCCGGCGCGACCCGAGAGCGGCTGCCAGTCCGAGGACCGCGTGCTTCACGCGAGGCTGCGCGTACCCGACGAGCTGTGCAGACTCGTACAGCGCGTCCGGAGCGTGACGCCGCACGGCCACGGCCTCGACGCCAGGCAGCGCCGCGTGCACATGCGCGATCGCGCGGCCGACACGCCGCAGCGCATCGGGCAGGCAGTCGCTTGTCAGATCGGCGACGCGGTTTCCCGATGCGGGCGCAAACCACAGCGTCCGCCGTTCGGGCAGCGCGGCGATCACGCCCGGCACGTCGAGGTCGTCGCGCCGCCCGACGCCAGACGCCAGCAGCGTGTACAGCCCACGCACACGATCGGAGGTCACCTGGTCGGCGAAGACCTTCGCGAACGCGATCGGAAGGCCATCAGCGTTCAGGCACGCGATGACGGCGCATTTCTCCGGGGCGTAGCCGGCCAGCCTGCTCGCCACCCACCCCGGGACGTGCGCGCGCAGTGCCGGATCCGGATCCACGAACTGCTCGAGATCGCGCAGCCGGCGGTCGCGGGGAAAAGTCCAGAATGCGGCGCCAAGCTCCGGCACCGTGAAATCTGCCTGCCCGCGTCGCGCCGCCGCGGCCAGCTCGAACGGCGCGAACGTGCGCGCGGTCAGGATCGCCCGGCCGTCGATTCGGTAGACGACGCGGAGGCTCTCGAATGGACGGTACTTGATGCGAAGCGCCTCGATCGCTTCGCCGCGTCCTCCCGAGATGGCAGGCAGATGGCGGCGCACTTCGTCGATATCGAGCAGCCGATCGCGGTTCGGCACCGCGGCGTCATAGGCCAGCAATTGAGCCATCACCGATTCCTTCGTTCGACTGCTGCCCAGCAGCTCCCGTCGCTTCCAATCCACCATTCGATGCGATCGACACAGTCGCCCAGGACACCGGCGCCTGCCACAATCGCGTCGCCTCCACCCTCAGACCAACGCACCGCCAGGTGCTGTCCCGTTGCGATGTTGCAGCTCGTCACCGGCACGATCGCGGTCACGAACGCTGCCCGCTCGCCGCCGGTCGCCCGCTTCGACACGATCGGCGCGGCGGTCTTGACGCCGTAGTCCGCCGCAATCCATCCGGGCTCGATCACGATTGCTCCCGGGCCATCGAGCAGCAGCCGCACACCGGGCGCGGACACCGCTTCGGCGCTGACCGAGATCGCGCCCAGCGCATCGGCGGCGAGATGGTACCGGAGGTCGTAGTCGTGCGGGGTCGGGGCCTCGAGCACGTCGATGACAAGCCAGTACTCGTTGGCGACGAAGAGCACATGGCGCCGGTGAACGGCGTCGTACTCCGGGCTCTTCACTTCGCCGCCGACGATGTCGACGAGCGGCGTCGAGGCGCGATTGAGCAGGCGCACCTGCAGACGCTGCTTCGGCTTGCCCGGGCGATAGGCCACCTGATCGCGGCCGTCGACGCAGACCGTATTGTGAGCCGCGGTTCCCTTGAACCACTGCCGCCACTCGATCGATCCGTCGTAGGTGTAGCGGCCCGGATCGACGATCAGGTGGCGTCCGCACCACACGTCGATGCTGAGCACGTCGTAGTGGCCGTGGCCGCCGTCGCCGATCTGGCCGCAGTCGAAGATCAAGTGCCGCTCGGCGCTGCCGCCATCCGCGGCGTGGTCCGGCGCCCCGCGCTGGATGTAGTAGCCGGCGTCGTGAAAGCTGCTGATCGTCGCCGAACCGGGGTGATTCAGCACGGCCGCGGATTGCGTCAGCAGGTCGGCGTAGCGGCCGATATCACCGTCCGACAACGCCGGCATCGTGCCGTCGGGCCGATGGCAGGCGAGGCCGAATGCGAGCGCGCGCCGCAGCCGGTCGTCGTAGCCGCGCGGGATCGCGAATCCCGCGAGGATCGCGTTCTCGCGCGCGGCCACGAACGAGCGCAGGACGATCATGTGGTAGTGCGTCGAGTGCTCCCGGTGCACACCATCGGCCCGGAAATCGGCCGCCATGTTTTCCTGCAGCGCGCGCCAGGCGAACTGCAGCCGCGCTTCCTCGCCGCCCGTCGACGGCAGCGCGAGGGCGACGATGAAGAGCGCGTAGAGCTCGAGCGTGCGGTGATTGCGCTCCGGCGTGAGGTGCGCCTCCAGGTAGTCGGCGTGATGCCGGATGCCGGCGACGAGCCGATCGTCGAATCCGCCCGAGAAGCCCGCGAACGCCGGCGCCGCCGCGAAGAGGTTCGCGGCGTAGATCCAGTTCTGCAGCCGCCGCCCCAGCGCGTCGGTCGGCCCGAAATCGGGCGGCACTTGGTCGAGCCACGACGTCACCAGCCGTTCCCAGGTGCGCAGGAACCGGGCGTCACTGGTCTGGGCGAAGGCATGGGCGAGATCGAGGCCGTAGTAGAACTTGCTCCACTCGATCCAGCGCTCGCGATCGGCGTCGATGGCGACGTCGCGCCATCGCGGCGACTCGTCGACCGTCAACGTCGCGCCGGCGATGCTGAAGATCCCGCGGCAGACGTCGTGCGCGCGTGCGACATCCTGGTGCAGGTGCGCGATCGCGCAATAGACCGGCCGCAGCCTGGCAGTGGCGCTGGCCATCATCGCGACGCCACCCTCAGCGCCGCAACCGGTTCCGTCCGCTCCTCCACCAGCCGGCCCTCGACCAGCCGGTAGACGCGATCGGCGCGCGCGGCCAGCGACGCTTCGTGGCTGACGGCGAAGCACGTGCAGGTCTCACGCAGCTCGTCGATTGCGTCGAGGATGACGGCGGCGGACTCGGCGTCGACGTTTGCGAGCGGCTCGTCGAGCAGCAGGATCGGACGGCGCAGCAGGAAGGCGCGCGCCAGCGCCAGCCGGCGGCGCTGTCCGCCCGAGAGGTTCACGCCATCCTCGCCGAGCGGCGTGTCGAGTTGCTCCGGCGCTTCGCGCACGAAGCGGTCGAGTGCGACCAGCTCCAATGCCCGCCATAGCTCACCATCGTCGGCCGGCCGATCGCGCGGCCCGAGCACGCTGCGAACCGTGCCGGCGAACAGATGCGTGTCCTGAGAGAGGATGGCGAACTGGTCGCGCAGCGAGCGCAGGCGAATCGATGGCAGCGGGTGGCCGTCGAGCAGGATCTCGCCGCGGCTCGGATCGAACAGCCGGACGAGAAGGCTGAAGAGCGTGCTCTTGCCGGCGCCGCTGACGCCGACGAGCACCGTCAGCTCGCCAGGCTGGAGACGGAGATTGACGCCGTTCAGCACCGGGCGCTTGCGATCTTCGTAGGCAAACCAGACGTCGCGCAGCACCACGACGCCGCGCGAGCCGGCAAGATCGACCGGCTGGCCGGCGTCGCGAACCGCCGGTTCGATCGTCAGCAGGCGCAGCAGCCGCTCGCCGCCGGCAAGGCCTCGGCCGGTCGTCTCGGTCAGGTCGTTCAGCTTCTCAATCGGCTTGACCAGTTGGCTGACGTACGCCGTCAACAGCGTCAGGTCGCCAACGGTCATGCGATGGCGCAGCACCAGCCACGCGCCAGCGGCCGTCACCACCGCCATCGACACGCCCTGCAGTACCTGCAGCCGGCGCTCGAGTTCGACCGCGACCGCGGTTTCGTGCCGCCCCGCGCGCACGCGCACGTCATTGACCCCGGCAAAGGCGTCGCGCGTCGGCCGTTCGTCGCCCGACGCCTGGATCACGGCCATGCCGCGGACGATCTCCTGCGCCAGGGCGCTGACCTGGCCTTCGCGCGCGCGCTTCTCCCTCGACGCCTTCCACAACCGGCGGCCGTCGCGCCGGACCAGCATCGCCGCCGGCACCAGCCAGATCGATCCGATCAGCGCGACACCGGGCTGCAGCCACACCATCGCCGCGCAGGTCGCCACCAGGGTCAACGAATGGTGAAAGACCTGGGGCAGCGTCTTGGTCAGCACGCGGGCGAACAGATCCGTATCGTCAACGACGCGCAGCACGAGCTCGCCGCTGCGATGGGTGGCGCGCAGCGTCGGCGACAGCGTCAACAGGTGCGCGAGCACACGATCGCGAAGCTCGATCGTCAGGCGCTCGCGAATCGTCGCGCTGGCGTTCTTCTCGAGCGCGTTGGCGACCGCGGCGACAATCGTGATCGCGATGAATGCCAGCGTCAGCGTCGCGACCAGCCCCACCGGCGACAGATCGGGGCGGAATGGCGCCGGCAGCGGCAGAGACCCGCGGACGATGACGTGATCGATCAGCAGCTTCAGCGGCCACGGCGCCAGGACCGCCGCCACCACTGCCAGCGTGCGGAACAGGTACGACGCCGCAATCAGGCGGCCGTGACGCCTGAAATCGGGCCAGAATGCCGCCGTCAGCCGCGAGACGAGACCGGGCGAGCGGGTCATGCGGCACCTGCCGTCAGCAGTGCCGACAGAGCGCGCGTCGAGACGTCGCCGTCGAAGCGCTCGCGGATCTGAAGCTGGGCGTTCGACGACAACCGCTCCGCCAGCGCCGGATTGCGATGCAGCGTCTCGATCGCGTCCGCGACCTGGACTGGATCGTTTGGCGCCACCAGCAGGCCGTTGACGCCGTCGGCGAGCAGCTCGGGGATGCCCGATACGGCGGTCGTCACCACCGGCAGGCCGCACGCCATCGCCTCGGCCATCACGTTCGGGATGCCGTCGCGGTCGCCGTTCTCCAGCACGCGGCACGGCAGGCAGAAAACGCTGGCGCGCCTGTACTCCTCGAACAGGCGCCGCTGCGTCAATGGCCCCGTAAACGCCACGGCGTCGTCCAGCCCACGCGCCGACACCAGCGCACGCAGCGCCGGCTCCTGGTCGCCGCTCTCGCCCGCAATCGTCGCCTCGATCGGCACGCCGCGGCCGCGCAGGATCGCGCACGCGTCGATCAGCACGTCGATCCCCTTCTTGGCGACCAGGCGGCCGACCGCCAGCACGCGCACGCGCGATTCGGGTTGACGCGTCCGTGCCTCCACGCCACACAGGCGCGCGAACTCGACGTCGAGGCCGTGGTAGATGCAGTGCACCGGCGTCGCCGTCAGCGACTTCAGGTAAACGCGGTTCGCGTCGGTGCAGGTCACGACAAAGCGCGCGGCGTTCAGCTTGCGCGCGAGCAGCCCGGCCGGGTTGAGGTCGGCGCAGTAGACATCCTTGGCATGCGCGGTGAACGACAGCGGCAAGCCGGTCACAATCGACGCCAGCCAGGCGACCGTCGTCGCGCTGTGGCAGAAGTGGGCGTGAATATGACGCACGCCGCCGGCGGCGCCAATCGCGTCGGCGAGCGCCATCGCCTGGAGGAATTCCTTGAGCGGCGACTTGCGCGGCAGCGCCCACGTCCCCTTGCGCGCGCGAACCGCATGGCCGAATGCGATCGCGGCGGCGCGCATGGTCCCGGCCGGATGCCGGCGCAGCTGGCGTTCGAGCGGTCCGGCAAACCCGCGCCAGTGCCCCGCGAGCCAGCGCGCCGCCGAGATCGCCGAAATCGGCGCCGCCGGAGGCAGGTGCACGCGCGGCGCGCGGATCGCGTCGACCACCGGGTGCGCGAACGGCTCGTTCGATCGTTTGATGACGAACAGCCGCAGGTCGACGCCCTGCCGCTCGAGACGATGGATTTCGCTGGCGATAAAGGTTTCCGACAGCCTTGGAAACGATTTCAACACGTAGGCGATGGCGCCGCGCTCGCTAGGCATAGACCGCCTCGAGCACCTGGACGAATCGATCCGCGCAGCGATTGAGGTCGTACTGGCGCTCCGCTTCGCGCCGTGCGAGGTAACCGAGCGCGAGCCGATGGTCGCGATCCAGGGACAGCGCACGCACTGCATCGGCGATCGCCGCCGGGCAACGCGGCGGCACGAGTACGCCGGTTTGCCCGTCGTGAACCGCGGCGTCGATCGCGCCGACGCGGCTGGCAATCACCGGGCGGCCGCAAGCCATCGCTTCGAGCACGACGTTGGGAAGGCCGTCGCGATCGCCGGAGGCGTCGACGACGCTCGGCACGACGACCACGTCCGCGGCCGCGTACTCGTCCGGCAGCTGCGCGTGCGTCTTCTCGCCGGTCAGGGTCACGCGCGACGACAGCTCGAGCGCGGCAATCTTCGCCATCAGCCGCTCCCGTTCTGGCCCCTCGCCGACAATGCGCAGCGTGACGTGCGGGTCCATCACGGCGACGGCGTCCAGCAGCACGTCGAAGCCTTTCTTCTCGACCAGCCGCCCGACCGCGAGCAGGCGAAACCCATGCCCTGGCACCGGCGGCGATGCCGCGAATCGGGTCAGGCTGACCCCATGCGGAACCAGGTACACCGGCGCGCCGGCGTCGCACAGCTCGTGTGCGACGTCGTGGTTGCAGGCGACGACGCACGCCGCTCGGCGGGCCCGCTCGGCCAGCGCTTGGCGATTGACCTTGCGCGCGTCCTTCGCGTGGGTGCTGAAGCCAAAAGGCACGCCGAGCCTGGCGGCCGCATGCTCGGCGACCGCCGCCGGCATGTGCGCGAAGTACGCGTGGATGCCGGTGACATGCCGCGACGCCAGGCGGGCTGCCAGCGCCGCGCCCTGCCGCTCCTCGTCCGACCCCGGCAGCCGCTCGACCAGCGGGAGCAGGCGCGCCGAGTCGGGCTGTATGCTGCGGCCATCGCCCGCTTTGGTGGCGTAGATGCCGGCGAGCATGCCGCGATCGGCGAGCGCGGTGAGTTCGTTGATCGCGAACGTCTCGGACTGCCGCGGGAAGCCGCTGACGACGATGGCGACTTGTGGCATCACGACGAGCGCCCGGCCAACAGCCGCTCGACGCGCTGCCGGACGCGTGCGAGCCCCTCCATGTCAATCGACGAGGTGTCGGGGACCGGCGCCGCCAGCGCCTCGTAGACCTCGGCGACAATTCGCGCCGGCGACAGCTCGTGCGGCTCGATCATGCGGAAATGGCCGCGGGCCGACAGCCGGCGCGCGCGGATCAACTGCTCCTGCACCGGTTCGGCGCGCGGTACGAGCACGGCTCGCGCCCGCGCCGTCAACAGCTCGCAGACGGTGTTGAACCCGGCCATCGACAGCACCACGTCGGCGTCCTCGTACCGCTTCGTCAGGTCGGGCTCGAAATCGACGCACTCAACGTCGGGACGCACCGACGCCAGCGCGTGCAGGGCGGCGGCCGTCTCGGGCGCCAGCTGGGGCCCAAGGACAATCACGCTGTCGAGCGCACCCAGCGGTACCTCGGCGAGCCCGGCGAGGTAGGCCACGATCAGCGCGTCGCCGTCGGCGCCGCCGCCGGCGGTGACCAGCACCCGTGGTGCGCCGGCATGAGGACGCCGCCATGCCGAGCGCCGCTGCAGGTAGCCGCAGTACCGCGTCCGCCGCGCGACCTCTGGCGGGAAGGCGTACTCGCGCACCGCATCGAACACGTCCGGCGAACCGTAGATCCAGACTTCGTCGTAGTAGCGCTCGATGACGTCGAAGCTGCCATTCGCACGAAGCGCCGGACCGGTTTTTTCCGGCGCATCGAGGATGTCGCGCACGCCGAGGACGATAGCTGGGGGGCTTGTCGATTGGCGGAGCGCCCGCAACGCCGGCAGGAGCTCATCGTCGATGCCGGCAGCGCGCTTGTCGACGATGAAGAGATCGGGCTGGAAGGCCACCGACGTCCGCTCGAGGATGTCGCTGCGCGTCCGCCGGATTTCGTCGGCGCACGAGGCCAGGAACCGCGGCTCGTACTCGTCGGCGTGCACGCGGTTTACGCACGGCAGCTTGACGTAGTCCATCCGCTGTGGAATGCGGAACGCGTGGATCATCGGCGAGCCGGTCATCAGGAGGATCGCCGACTGCGGATACTCCGAGCCGAGCAGCTCACCAAGCAGCAACGACCGCCGAATGTTTCCGAGGCCGAAGGTGTCGTGCGAATAGATCAGGATCTTCGGCCGTGCGGCTCGACGGGGAACCGTCGTCAACGATGGGTCGGCCGGCGGCGCCAGCGCAGCGGCGAGGGGGCGATGGGTGTCCATTGGGTCCTTTGAAGCGATAGGACCCGGCGGACCCTTATTGCGGAACAGGTTTTTTTCGATGTCGCCGGCTGGCCACGACCAGGCCGGCGAGCACGACGACCAGCACGCCTCCGGTCACCATCCGCCAGCCGACCGCTCGCGGCACTGGACGCAGGCCGTCGCCGGTCAGCACGAACGCGGCCCAAAAGTGCGGATCGGCCACCGCTGAACCGCCGCCGAGGAAGCGTAACTTGGCCAGGCGCAGCGCCTTGTCGCGCGGTTCGCCTCGATTGAGGTGGTGGTAGAAGAGCTCCATGAAGTCGGCGGTCGGCTGATCCGCCACCCGCCACATCGTCGTCACCGTCGCGCGCGCGCCGGCGGCGAGGAACGCGCGGCTGAAGCTCTGCACGCCCTCCGCACGGGTCACCCGCCCGCGCTCGGTTTCGCAGGCGCTGAGCACCGCGAGATCGACGCCGTCGAGCTCGAGCGCGTACGCTTCCTTGAGAAAGAGATAGTCGGGATTCGATCCGGATCCGTCGGCGGCCGAGAAGACAATGCGCGATCGTTCCAGCGCGCTGGTGTCGGCGAGCGCGTGCGTCGCGAGATGCAGGATCGGCGCACGGGCTGAGGCATCGACGAGGTATCGCTTGCGATTCTCGGCGCCGACGTGCAGCACCGCACGGCCGCCCAGCTCGCTCGCCACGTCGCGCACTTCTTCTGACGATGCGGCGAGGCGGCCGGCGGTCGAGGCGCGGTCGAAGTCTCCCGAAGCCGCTACCGGATCGGCGAACCCGACCAGCTGCAGCTTCCAGGGCGGCAGCCAGCGTGTCGCCGGAGCGGGGCGCAGCAGCGTCGCCGCGGTCGGCGAGTACGTCACCGCCGCGCGTTCGACCAGCAGCTGCGGCCCTGACGGCAGGACGTCGAAGGGCACGAGCGCGACCGCGCCATCGGGCACGACGACGATGCGGTCGATGCCGGCGAGCCACTCGGGCGGCGGCAGGATCGCGGACGCGACGGCGTGCGCCTGTTCACGCCAGGCGGACGACGGGCCGGCGCCAAGCGCCTCGACCAGCGCGCGGATGGCCGTCTCGTCCACCTTGATCGGAACTACCGCAGCGCGGGACTGTGTCGCGGCGACGACCGTGGCCGCCTGGGGTGCGTGCCAGTAGTCGAGGAGCAGCGTCCGCTCGGGCAGCGCGCGCTGCACCGATACGAGGTCGATCGGCTTGTCGAGATGAAGGCGCTCGCGCCAGACGCGCGTGTGGCTGCGCTCGAGCATCGCGAACAGCGCGTCGGCGCTGGCATCCGGCAGGCTGGCGCTGATCAGCGCGTCGTAGACCTCCCGCTTGTCGTTGAGGAATTCGGCCCTGAGCGACGGGACCCGAATGTCCTCACGCACTTGTTCGATAGTGGCGATCGCCTGCTGCAAGTGGGCAATGCCGGCCGGCCGATCCGCGTTCAGCCGGCCGAGGCCGTAGAGCGCCTTCCACTCCTCCTCGGGGAGTTTCAACTCGCGCGAGAGCTCCAGCGCGGCGTCGAAGTCTTCGATCGCGGTGTCTCGATGGCCTTCCCGCAGCCGTGTTTCGCCGCGATAGAGCCGGCTGTGCAGCATCTCGCGGCGGTTTCCGGTGCGCGTGGCGGCGTCGATCGCAGCCGAGAAGCTGCGCTCGGCTTCGTCGAGCCGCGCCAGATCGAGGGCGAGCACGATGCCGCGGTTCTTGACCGTGTTCAGCTCGCCGTCGGCGTCGTGGTCGCGCACGAATTCCGCCCGCGCCTGGTCGTAGGTCGCCAGGGCCTTGACCGGATCGCCGAGCCGCCGGTAGAGCACGCCGAGGTTGACCAGCAGCAGCGCGCGCTCACGCGGCCGCAGGTCCGTGCTGGCGCCCAGGTCCTGGTAGAGCGCCAGCGCTTCCTGGTCGCGCCCGAGCCGCTGGTAGAGCGCCGCCTGGTTGGCCATCAGCAGACGGCGGCGGCGCGGCGCCCATGGCTCGGCGGCACCCGTTGCGGCGAGCACGAGAGCTTCGTCGTAGAGACGGCTCGCGTCGGCATAGGCGCCGACGTAGAAGTAGACGTTGGCCAGGTTGCCAAGCTGCTCGGCGCGTCCCTCGAGAAACCCGGCACGCGCCGACCGATCGACCGCCGCGCTGAAGAACCGTTTCGCCTCGTCGTAGTCGCCGGCGGCGAGCGATGCGAGCCCCTGCCGGTTCACCGCGAGCGATGCCTGGGCTCCGTCGCCGAGCGCATCGAAGAGCTCCGCGGCGGAGGCGGCATGCCGCCTGGCATCGGCGTAGTGCCCTTGACCGGTTTCGATCGTCGCCACCCCGAGCAGGGCGCGGGCACGGTCGAGCGATTGCGGCTGCGACGCGTCCAGGGCCCAGTGATAGGCCTCCAGCGCGGCGGCCGGTTTTCCGTCACTCTCGAGTTTTCTGGCCTCGGCGAGCGCGCTGCCGGGGTCGCGCGGCTGTGCGGCGAGCGAGCGTCCAGCGACGGTCAGGCACACGAGCGCCAGAACCAGCAGTGTGCGCACGGCCGAAATCGTACTACACAGCTCAGAACCAAATAATTGTTCCGCGCCGCGGCGGGGGTGCGTCTTAGTGGTGGAGCGCAACAATGCGAGTAATTCGCGGCCCATATAATCGATTGGATGACCTTAGCGGACCTCTCGGACGAGGACCTCGTCGACGCCGTGCGAACCGCGCGCGCCGATCGCGAGGCGCTCGTCAACGAGTTGTTCGCGCGCCACTACGAACGGGTCGCGCGGTGGTGCCTGCGGTTCACGGGCGATCGCGAGAGCGCGGCCGACCTGGCACAGGACGTCTTCCTCAAGGCGCACCGCCATCTCGATTCCTTCAAGGGCCATTCGCGGTTCTCCACCTGGCTCTACACGATCGTCCGCAACGAGTCGATCAGCCGGCTGCAGCGGCAGAGCCCGCCGGCCGACGGCGACGCGGTGCTCGAAGAGATTGCCGCGATCGAGCCGGCGCCCGACGAGCTCGCGCAGCGTTCGCAGCGCGCCGACCGGCTCAAGCGATTTCTCGCGACGACGCTCGATGCGCTCGAGCGGAGGGTGTTCGTGCTTCACTACGGTGACGGTATGCCGCTCGAAGCCATTTCGCGGCTGCTGCGCCTCGACAACGCCAGCGGCGCCAAGGCCTACATCGTCAGCGCCCGGCGCAAGGTCGCGCGAGCGACGGGTCGCCTGAAGGCGCGAGGACAGGAACTGTGAGCGATCGAACGACGAGCGATCTCGAACACGCGTTGAAGGCGACGCCGGAGTGCGTGCCGGTCGAGCGATTCGCGGAGCCGCTGAGCGCGCGCGAGCAGCAGCACGTCGACGGCTGCGCGCGGTGCCAGAGCGAGCTGGCGTTGTGGCGCGAGTTCGAGGAATCGAGTCCTGCGGCCGACGAGGGCGCGGCCGTTCAGTGGATCGTCGCCGAGCTTGGACGCCGGCGCGGCGGCGAGGCCGTGGCCGCGGCGCGTTCGCCGTTCGCCTGGCTCACGCCGGGGATCCGCCGGTGGGCGGCCGCGGTCGGCGCCATTGCGGTCATCACGAGCGGGGCGTATCTGCTATCGGATCGCGAGCCGGCGGTGCGCGATCTCTCGAACCCGGCGGCGTCGTATCGGACCAACCGGCTGGACGTGCGCGCACCGGTCGGCGATCTCATTTCAGCTCCCTCCACACTCGAGTGGGTGGCACCACCCGACGCCGTCAGCTACGATATAGAGGTCTTCGAGGTCGATCGCACGCCGCTGTGGCGTACGACCTCGTCTATTTCACGCGTCGAGCTTCCACCGTCGGTCGTCCGCCAGTTGCTTCCGGGCAAGGCGGTCCTCTGGGAAGTCCGCGCGCTCAACGGCGCGAGCCAGGTCATTGCCGAATCCGGAACGCAGCGGTTTCGCGTCGCCCTGACCGGCAGCACGCCGAAGGATTGAAATCATGAAATCGAAATTGACGGCGGGCATGCTCGCCGCGGCGGCGCTTTCGGTGTTCGTCGTTCAGGCCGGATTGCAAGCCGGCGTGAAACCGCCGTTTGCAGGCGTCTCGCTCGCGGTGAGCCGCGAGGTGGCGCCGCCGGGCGGCATCGCGCAAGTGAAGATGGAGGTCACCGAGCCGCGGCCGATTTCAACCGGCGGCCTCCGGTTCCAGTCCGCAGGCTGGGATGTCGCAGGCGTGGCCGCGATTAGCCCCGGAAACGACACCTACGGCGTCGCCCAGATCGAGAACGGCCAGGTCCAGTTCGCGATCGAATCACGGACGGGAAGCTTCGGCACCGACTCCGACTATCCGGTGTTCACCGTGGCGTTGCGCGTGCCTGCCACCACGCCGCTCGGCACCGTCTCGCCGGTTGGGCTCGAGGGCGATGCCCCTCGCTTCATCAGCCCTGCTGGCACGGTGTATCCGACCCACATCAAGGACGGCTCGGTCACCGTGAACCACGGCATCTCGATCGACAACGTGGTGCCGGGAAGCTCGGACCTCGCGGCCGGGAGCGTCATCACTATTTTCGGACATGGATTCCGTCCGACGACCAAGATCAGGTTCGGTGAAACGATCCTGTCCGCCGTGCGGCATCTCGATTCAACGAGGATGCAGGTCGTCCTCGGCCAGGCGGCGCGGATGCACGGGATGCGGATTCGCGCCGAGAACAGGGACGGCGCGAAGACGACGTACTTCTCCTACCAGCGCACATCGCGCCAGGGAAGGAGCGCCTTCCCGGCACTGCAGCGCGCCGTCCCGCTGTTTCCGATCAGGCTCGCGACCCGCGCCCGCATCACGATTCCGGGAGTCTCGACGGGCATCGCGCTGCAGAACCTGAACGCGGCGCCGGCACAGGTGGCGCTCGAGCTCCTGTCGCCGCGGGGCGCCGTGCTCGCCACGACGGCGACGACGGTTGATCCCAATCGCTTCCGGGTGCGAGAGGTGTCGGAGCTGTTCGGCATCAATTACGGAGCGTCGTACGCCGTGCGCGTCGTGTCGACCGTGCCGATCCAGGCGATGGGAATCTCCGTCGATCCGTCGGGGGACGCATTGCCGATCCTGCCGCAATAAAATGTACTGACGCCTGGTCGGCACAGCGCCCGCGTGCTTGGCCAGCGCGCTGCACGCTTCCGAATTTGCCCAATCCTCGGGATGCATTTCCTGTGCAGGATCCGGTCGAGACCTGCGAGGAAAATCTGTAGGCTCTACCGAGGAGGACGGCTCATGAACCGAGCAGTCGTTCAACAGAAGTCCCCGTCCGGCGCACCGAATTTTCCGATGGCCCGGCCTGTCGTCCCGAAGGCCGCTGCGGTGGCGCATCCGGCGCAGCGACTTGCGACTTCGCCCCGGACACCATCGGCCGCGCCTTTCCCGCAACGTCCGCAACCGACGGCGCCTCTCCCCTATCGTCCCCAGGCGGCGCCTGCAGTCCAGCGCCTGCGCACCCAGCAACAGAAGCCGGCATCTGCAATACAGCGGCACCCGGCGCCTCACAGCGTGGCCACGCGAGGCTCAGTTATTCAATGTTGGCGCTGCAATGAGTGCGGACACGAGATCGCCTACTCGTACGATCATTCCGAACGGTGTCGTCTTTACTATCATCGGACGTACGAAACGGTCTCCGACCGGGATTCCAATCGCTACGATCGGCGCCCGGGAGAAGGCCGGACCCGCAGTGGATCATTCGAACGCCAGTACAGCTCGGGATGGGACGAGCGCAGGCACTATCACGAGAATCGATATTCGGGACCGGGTTACGTCGAATCCCAACGAGGCTACTGGGACTCGAGGGGCGTTTACCATTCGTACTGAGCTCATCGCCGTCGCCCCGCGACCTTGGTGATCTCGCGCACCCATAAGACCGAGCTCGCAACCGCGGTGCAGAACAGCCAGTCGCCGGCGCTCAAGCCGACGGTGCCGAACGCGCGCTGAAGAAACGGCGCATGCACGACGAGCACCTGCAGCGCCACCGACCCGCCCATGGCAATCCACAGCCACTGATTGGTGAACAGGTGGACGAACGCGCTCTGCTCGTCCGACCGCGCGTTGAGCACGTTGAAGATCTGCAGCAGCATCAACGTCGTGAATGCCATCGTCTGCCCGTAGCGCAGGTCGCCAACGCCTGAAACGAAGCCGCCCGGCATCGAAGCGTCGAGCACGTACAAGGTGGCGACGGCCATGACCACACCGATCAATGCGATGCCACGCCACATCTGAGGCGTGACTACCCCCTCGCCCGCCGGGCGCGGCGGTTGGCGCATCAGCCCTTCGTCCGCGGGATCGACGCCAAGCGCGAGCGCCGGTGGGCCGTCGGTGACCAGGTTGATCCACAGGATCTGCGTGGCGAGGAGCGGCAACACCACTGCCCCCTCCTCTGGATACAGGCCGATGCGCTCCGCCAGCACGACGCCGAAGAACATCGTCAGCACTTCGCCGATGTTCGACGACAGCAGGTAGCGCAGGAACTTGCGGATGTTCGCGAAGATCGCCCGGCCTTCCTCGACCGCGGCGACGATGGTGGCGAAGTTGTCGTCGGCAAGCACCATGTCGGCCGCCTGCTTCGACACATCGGTGCCGGTGATCCCCATCGCGATCCCGATGTCGGCCTTCTTCAACGCCGGGGCGTCGTTCACGCCGTCGCCGGTCATCGCCACGATGGCCCCTCGTTTCCGCAGCGCGTCGACGATGCGCAGCTTGTGTTCGGGGTTGACGCGGGCGTACACGGAAATCTCGGCGACGGTTCGGGCCAGCTCCTCCGCCGGCAGCGTCTCCAGCTGGCTGCCGGTGATCGCCCGGCCGTCGTCACTGATGCCGAGCTCCTGGGCAATGACCGCGGCCGTCCGCGGATGATCGCCGGTGATCATCAGCGGGCGGATGCCCGCGCCCCGGGCGCGCGCGACGGCCTGCTTCGCTTCGGCCCGCGGCGGATCGATCATGCCGATGAGGCCGGCGAACACGAGGTCCTGCTCGAGGTGATCGAGACCGCCGGCATGGTGCGGCAGCGCGATGGCGTCGTGTGGCAGCCAACGGACCGCGACTCCCAGGGTCCGGAGAGCGTCGCCGGCAAGTCGCTCGTTGACCTGTACCATCTCCGCGCGCCGCGCCGGCGTCAACGAGCGGCGGTCGTCGCCAACAACTTCGAAGCTGCACCGCGAGAGGAGCACGTCGGGCGCTCCCTTGGTGAAGACGACCCAGCGCTCCTGCTGCTCCGCGTCACGGTGAAGCGTGCTCATCAGTTTCCGTTCCGACGAGAATGGCACTTCGCTGATCCGCGGAAGCCTGCGGTCGAGAGTCTCCGATCGCAACCCCGCCTTCCGCGCCGCCACCAGCAGCGCACCTTCCGTCGGGTCGCCTTGCACGGTCCAGCGACCGTCTTGCTCGTGCAGGCTCGCGTTGTTGGCCCGATCGGCCACGGCCAGCGCACACTCCAGCTCAGTCTTGAGCGCACCGGCGATCGACCCCGCTTCCGTGACGAGCGCACCGCCCGGCGCGTAGCCGGACCCCTCGAAGGTCACGCGTCCGCTCGCCGTGACGACCACGCGAACCGTCATCTCGTTTCGGGTCAACGTCCCGGTCTTGTCGGACGCGATCACGCTCGCGGAGCCCAGCGTCTCGACGGCGGCGAGGTGGCGGACGATCGCGTGCCGCCGCGCCATGCGCTGCACCCCAATCGAGAGGACTGCGGTGACAACGGCCGGCAAGCCTTCGGGCACCGCCGCGACGGCGAGCGCGACCCCGAGAATCAGCACGTCGAGCAGCGCCGGAAGGCCGCGCACGTTCTCGACGAGGATGATGGTCGCGATCATCACGATGGCGATGATCACGACGACGATGCCGAGCATCTTGCCGGTGCGGTCGAGCTCGCGCTGCAGCGGCGTGGCGTCCTGGTGCGTCTCCTTCAGCAGCCCGGCGATGCGCCCCATCTCGGTGCGCATGCCGGTCGCCGTCACGACAGCGGTGGCGTGCCCGTATGTGGCGGCCGTGCCGCTGAAGATCATGTTGCGACGATCGCCCAGCGGAGCGTCCCCCGCAATCGCCTCGATGTCCTTGGCGGCCGGCAGGCTCTCGCCGGTCAGCGCCGCTTCGGCGGTCTGCAGGGCGGCCGATTCGACCAGCCGCGCGTCGGCGGGAATCGTGTCGCCTTCTGCGACCAGGATGATGTCGCCGGGGACGATCTCGGTGGCGGGCATGCTGCGCCGAGTGCCGTCGCGAACGACCGTCGCCCCGGCCGCCGACATGGCGC
>Ga0207701_10001943_pt1 | contig 21466 bp, 15 predicted proteins | sample KBSSwiSSwithPhiX_FD_184294 | JGI IMG/M metagenome (GOLD analysis project Ga0207701, IMG submission 184294) | Switchgrass rhizosphere bulk soil microbial communities from Kellogg Biological Station, Michigan, USA, with PhiX - S5 (SPAdes) (version 2) | ecosystem: Environmental > Terrestrial >... | reverse complement strand
TCGATGACGCCGTTGTGAACCAGCGCCAGCTTGCCGCTGGCATCAAAATGCGGATGCGCATTTTCGTCATTGACTTTGCCATGCGTGGCCCAGCGCGTGTGACTGATGCCCAGCGAGCCTGATACGGGTTGTTTCTTAACTAATTTTTCCAGTCCCGCGATGCGTCCCGCGCATTTGCGTGTGTCGAGCTGTCCTGCATCGACGACAGCGAGTCCTGCTGAATCGTAGCCCCGATATTCGAGGCGGCGCAGTCCGTCCAGCAAAATCGGCGTCGCATGCGCACGCCCGACGTAGCCAACAATTCCACACATGATTGTGGATTGTAGTTGCGGCCGTTCTCACCCGCAAGATGGAGCTCACACGCGCTCTGAGCCTTCAAAAAATTTGCCGCAAAAGCGCAGATGCTGGGTTATTCATTGTTCGCAATGCAAGCTCAGGCGGACCGCAAATCGCTTTTGCAAAGTGCAACCGAGAAGACGCCCGGAGCGCTGCCCCCGGGCACGTCGCAGCGAACGCTTGCCATCATTATGGGCGGTGGCGCAGGCACGCGTTTGTTTCCGTTGACGAAAGACCGTGCCAAGCCCGCGGTGCCGCTCGGAGGCAAATATCGGATCGTTGATATTTCCATTAGCAATTGTCTTAACTCAGGCCTGCGCTCGATTTATCTGCTTACGCAGTTCAACAGCATGTCGCTACATCGGCACATTCAGGCGAGCTACAAGTTCGATAATTTTTCGCGCAGCTTTGTGGACATTCTTGCCGCGCAACAAACGCCCGAGGGTTCGCAATGGTACCAGGGAACCGCCGACGCCGTCAGGCAAAACATGCGCTACTTCCTTGAAGGCCAGTACGATTATTACCTGATCTTAAGCGGCGACCAGCTTTACCGAATGGATTTTCGAGCGCTGCTGCATCAGCACATCCGGCTCGGCGCAGACATCACATTGGCCACGAAACCCGTGGCGCGCCATCAGGTGGTTGAGTTTGGCATCATGCAGAGCGGCGTCGATCGGCGGATCACCGGGTTCATCGAGAAGCCGTCGGATGAATCTGGTGTGCAGGAAATGAAGATGAGTCGGGAATTGCTCCGCGACATCGGTGCGAATGAAGGCGATGAATTATTTCAGGCATCAATGGGCATTTACGTTTTCAATCGCAACGTGCTCATCAAATCCTTGGAAAGTGATCTGTTCGATTTCGGTAAACACATTATTCCGATGTCGATCAAAGATCGGCACATCAGCGCGTTTATCTTCAAAGGTTATTGGGAAGACATCGGAACAATCCGCGCATTCTACGAGGCCAACCTCGACCTGACCGAAGTGGTTCCGGAATACAGTTTCTTTGAGCCCGACTCTCCGATCTATACGCATCCGCGTTTTTTGCCGGGCAGCAAAATTAACGGTGCAACGCTACGGCAGGCGATTATTTCCGACGGCTGCATCATCTCAGACGCCCACCTGGAGCGAAGCGTCATCGGCATACGCAGCGTCATTCAAAGCGGCGCTACCATTCGCAACAGCATCGTTATGGGCGCGGATTACTTTGAACTCGGCCCAACCGATTCCTCACAGCCTGCAATGGGCATCGGAAAAAATTGCGTGATCGATCGTGCAATTATCGACAAGAACGCGCGCATCGGCGATGGCGTCGTCATTACGCCGGAAGGCAAATCGCAGAACCTGGACGCAGACAATTATTTCATTCGTGACGGCATCGTCGTGGTTCCAAAAAATGCGGTGATCCCCGCGGGTTTCTGGATTTGATGTTTCTTTAGCGGCGGTCTCTGACCATCGATTCTGTTACAGCAGACGTGTCGTAGGGTTTTTTCCTACCACACAATCAGCCCGCACTCCGATTGTGTGCGTCGAAGCGATGGGCAGACTGCTCGTTGCCTATGATCGCTCATATTAATCTCGATGATCGGCTTTCGATCTTGCGCGTAGGCGATCCGTCCAGGAGCTGGAATTCGCTGGACGACCAGCGGGTCTGCGTTCTTTGCGGGAGAAAATTTAAGGGGCGACAGATGGACATTCGCCGTTTACCCGGAGGAAAATTCAAGTTGTGCTGTCCCACGCTGGGTTGCCTGTCCACGCCACATCAGTGGCGTTACGCGAGTCCCGCCGTTCCCTCTGATCGTGTTGAAACCCGTTGGCGGCACGATCGGCCTAACAAAACGCATCGGCGCGCGCCTGAATCAACACTGCGAATGCAGGCTTGTCGCATATGATTGGGGCCACTCTCGATCAATCCGGAGTAGCATCAGCGCCGGATGAGGTGCTGATGAAACACATTTCGCGCCGGCGTCATGACGCACTTGCCGAGTTGTATGGCCGGCACAGCAAAAGACTGCGAGCCACCATCGATGGCGTTGTACATGAGGACGCGGAAGCCGACGATGTGTTGCAGGAAATTTTTATTCAGGTCTGGGAAGAAGCGAGTCGTTATTCACCCAAAGCCGGGAAGCCACTCGGCTGGATGGTCACCATAGCGCGGCGGCGCGCTATCGACCGGTTGCGCCGGCGTCAGGCTTACTCTCGTGCGCGAGACCGGTACGAAGAACGAGTGGTCCAGGAATCACACACTCCTCGCCGCGACGCCGCAGAAGGACTTGTGTTGAACGATCTCCGCAAGTTTTTGAAAAAGAGCATTCGCGCCTTGCCTCATTTGCAACGCGAAGCCGTCGAGCTCGCTTTTTTCAACGGACTAAGCCACAGGGAAATCGCCGCTGCCACACGGGCCCCTCTTGGCACCGTGAAGACACGGTTGGAACTAGGCTTGCAAAAACTGACTCACGCACTCAGGCCATTGCGCTATAAGGTGTGAGTCGAAAAGATCTTTCCCTGCGTTTGCTCGCCACGCGATACGGATGGCTTGATCTATTTGATTTGAAGTGCGCTTTTCCGAACGCGCACTTCGTGCACCGACAACACGCGTTCGACGAATTGCGCATGTATTTACGGATTGGGCGAAGTGCTGACATTAATATCAGTCTTCTCTTCTTTCATCGTGGTGCTGCTTCCCGGTGGATTCACCACTGTCGTATTGGTCTCCTTCTTCTCTGACGGTGGATTTACGATTGTGGTGTTACTTTCTTTCTTGTCGGCAGGCGGATTGACAGTCGTTGTCTTTGCTCGCATGCGGCGAACAAGCCCAAGATAACCAACAGGTAAATCGATTTTTTCATACCACCTGAATCGTATCTAGCGGCCATTCGGTCGTCTCTTTGCCACGGCACTTGGGCCAAGCCAGCGAGTGCGCCTTGGCTTTCGCCGCGTTTGTGCTGATCGTCGTAATCGCGGATAACCGCGCGATGTGAGCGACTAAAAAACTTTGCGTATGCGAAGGCCCTGCTAATTAGGTTTGACCGCGCCATACCAATGCCGACCGAACGCAGAGCATCAGTCTCCTGTAGCAGAAGTTGAATCGCCTCGATATTCGCAAGTCGATAACATCCTGTAAGAGTTAGTATGAGATTTTGGCCGAAGAAGGGGAATCGCGTTTTGGTCGTTGGCATTTTCCAAAGTGCAGTTGCCGGTCGCGCTGTACTGCAGAATCTCCACCGCGCTCGCTTTCGTCGGGCCGCGGCGATCTACGCGTCCGCCAAAGGCCGGCAGCGGATCGAGCAACTTGGAATTTCGGCGATCGGCGGATCAGTTGCCGCTTTAGTTCTTAGCGTCGCGCTTGGCGCATTTATTTTATGGGCGCGCGGAACGCTGGCGGACCGGCCCGCTGCGGTAGCCCTGCCACTCGCTGCGTTCGCGTTCGGCGGCGCGATCATCGGCTGGATTCTGGTCCAATTGCTTCGGGAACATGTCGATTCGGCGAGCTTCGCCCGATTCACGAACACGATCCTGCCGAATGAAACGGTCGTTCTAGCTGAAGTCGAAGCGAGCGAAGCCTCGCGCGTGCTGGCGATTCTACGGGGCGTGGAAGCGGAGGCGCCCGTGACGTTCGGTTTTTATCCGCCGCCACCTTTCTCTATCGAATCGATCGCAGGACCGCCTAGTCATGAACTGCCTACGAGTCAGCGTCTCGTGGAAAAGGCAGCTAGCCTGGCACGCGCAATCGCGGTCAGTCGCGCAGCGAAGCCGCGGGGGCCATCTTTTCTGCACCGGTTACGCGAAATCGAGGACGCGCTGGAATGGGCGAACATGAGTCTCACCATGTCGGCTGAGGCGCATCACGCCTTCACGCTTTCGGCGGAGTGGCTGCTCGATAACGCTTACTTGATTCGCGAACAGGTGGCCGATCTCCGCAAGAGCCTTCCGCAAAAATACTACGGAAAGCTGCCTTTGATCGCCAGCGGTCCAGGTGCGGGGCTCCCTCGGGTTTATCAGGTTGCCGCGGAAATGGTCACCGAAACCGACGGAGCCTTGGAGCCCGAGGTCATCCGGAGATTTTTGAGCGCGTTTCAAGCGATCACCCCACTTGATATCGGAGAACTCTGGGCTCTTCCGCTGATGTTGCGATTGCAGTTGCTCGAATGCATTCGCGCGCTCGCAATCCAGGTCGACCAACAGCAAAGAGAAAGCGAGGAGGCCGATTTCTGGGCAAATCGGCTCATCACCGCCGCCCGTCACAGCTCACCGCGATTGCTCAAAATAATGGAGGAACTCGTGGAACAATATCCGGAGCCGACGCCGCATTTTGCGAGCGAACTGGTGGCGCATCTCTACGACGACGAGGGAGCGCTCCCGGTGGTGAGCGGCTGGCTGGAACGCTCGCTCCGTTCGCCGCTACTGGAGGTGATGCAACAGGAGCATCGACACCAGGCTGTACAGCAGACCGCGCTCACCAATGCGATCAACAGTTGTCGCCGCCTTGCGCAAATCCAGTGGCGGGAACTTTTCCAATCGAGCAGCTGGGCGGAAAGCGAGTTGGCCACAGATCCGGCTGGCGTTTATGCGCGGATGGATTTTGACACGCGCGATCGATGCCGGAGCGCGGTGGAGGAAATCGCCCGCTGGTCGAATTGTTCGGAACAAAAAACTATTGATCACGCGCTCGCGCTGGCCAAGGGCGCGCAGGACGAAGTTGCGCGCCACGTCGGCTATTACCTGATTGACGCGGGTCGGCCGATGCTTGAACAAGCCACCGTCGCGAGGGTACCTCCGGCAGAACGGTCACGGCGATGGCTTCGTGCCCACGCGGCGGGCGCTTACTTCGGAAGCCTCTTGCTACTGACGGCCGTTTTGGTGGCGGCTCCTCTCCTTTTCGTTGCTGGGGTGGTTCCTTGGGTGACACTGGGACTCCTGGGATTTCTGTTATTCTTGCCCGCCAGTGAGCTGGCGGTGCTGGTTGTGAATTATTTGGTGACCTCGCTCCTCCCGCCGGAAGTCTTGCCGAAAATGTTCTTCGAAAAAGAAGGCATTCCCGATGATTGCCGCACGCTGGTGGTCGTACCGATGCTGCTGACCACTCCGACCGCGATCCAAAACCAACTCAGTCGGCTTGAAATTCATTACCTCGGAAACACAGATGCGAATCTGCGGTTTTCACTCCTGTCAGATTTTTCTGACGCACCGCGGCAGAACATGCCGGAGGACGCGGAGTTTATCGACATCGTGGCACGTGGTGTCGAGGAATTGAATCGCCGACACGGAGCGGGGCGCTTCTTTCTTTTTCATCGAGGCCGCATGTGGAGCGAGAGCGAGCAACGCTGGATCGGCTGGGAGCGCAAGCGCGGCAAGCTCGAGCAACTCAATCAATTTCTTGTCGGCGAACCCGCGCCAGAACTGGAAGGATTTCTTCAAGCGGGCGATCCTGCGCAGCTCGAGGGCATTCGCTTCGTCATCACTCTGGATGCCGATACCCAACTGCTACGCGACACCGCCCGGAGGATGATTGAAACCCTCGCGCATCCGCTGAATCAAGCGCGGCTTTCGCCCGATGGTCGCCACGTGGTTCGCGGATACACGATCATTCAACCAAGCGTCAGCGCGTCGCTTCCGAGCGCAACGGCCACATGGTTCTCACGCATCTTTGCTGATCCGCGAGGGATCGACCCTTACACACACGCGGTCTCAGACGTTTACCAGGATTTGTTCGGAGAAGGCAGTTATCACGGCAAAGGCATTTACGACTTGCGGACGTTTCACCATCTCTTATCAGGACGATTTCCAACCGCGCACTTGTTGAGCCATGATCTGCTGGAAGGATGTCATGTCCGCGTGGGACTGGCGACGGACATCGAGCTACTGGACGTCTTCCCGAATAGTTACATCGCCTGGTGGAGCAGGCAGCACCGCTGGATTCGCGGCGACTGGCAAATAATTGACTGGCTCAAGTCTTGCGTGCCGGTAGGCGGCGGCAGGATGGTGCCCAATCCGCTTTCCGCTTTCAACCGGTGGAAGATCTTCGACAATCTACGCCGGAGTCTGGTACCGCCGGCGATCGTAGCTCTCCTCCTGGTGGGCTGGTTTTTCACGCCTGCTCCGATGCTTTGGAGCGCGCTTATCGCAGGTTTGTTGTTGTGGTCGGTCCTGAATGCTCTTCTAGCTCTGTTATTCCATCCGCCACCGCCCGGAACGAGATTTTGGCGCGACCCGCGCGACCGCCTCCTGCGCTCCTTGTTGGCCGTGATTTTTCTGGCGGATTACGCGGGCATGGCACTCGATGCCATTGTTCGCGTCATCTACCGGCGAACGACGTCGCATCGGCTGCTCCTGGAATGGGAGACGGCGGCAGACGCTCACCGGCGTGCGAGAAGTCGGCAGCTGCAATTTATTCTCAGCAGGCTTTGGATTCCTGCTGCCTGCATACTGCTTTTCGTTGGCACGATGTCACGGGGAACCGCGGCGATGGTAGCCGCCGCGCCCTTCCTTCTGTTGGGCGCTCTCTTTCCCGTGGCGGTAATGGTGATCAATCGGCCAGCCAGAAGCTGGCGTGGCGGAACGCTGACGTCGGATGATCGCCGATTCCTGCGCGCGGTCGCGCGACGAACATGGAGATACTTTGATGATTTTGTTGGGCCACAGACCTCCTGGTTGCCGCCGGACAACGTCCAGGAAACACCCAAGCGGGAAATTTTCATGCGCACTTCACCAACGAACATTGGGCTGTCCATGCTGGCGACCGTTTCGGCGAATGATTTCGGTTACATCACCATCGATGATTTGGTGGAGCGGAATCTCCACACGCTTGAAACCCTGAATCGCCTCGAGCGTTTCGAGGGCCATCTTTTTAATTGGTACGACCTGAGCACGCTGGAGCCTTTGCGTCCGCGCTACGTCTCCGCTGTCGACAGCGGGAATTTGGTTGCCAGCCTCTGGACTTTCGAAACCAGTTGTAATGACCTGGCCGCGCGTCCCCTTCTGGATGACGCCGCTTTGCGAGGAATAGCAGACACTCTAAGTGTGCTTCGGCAGATCGCACCCAACCAGGAAGCAGAACGCCCTTTGGCGTTTCGTCGCTTGGAGGGTCTCACCAGGGACCGGCCGGCGAATTTGCAAGAAATCATTCTACGAATAAGGGCAGCTCGAGAACTCGCGCAGGATCTTCTGCTCCACTACCCCGGACAGGAAACCGATCCGCTCACTTATTGGACGCAACAAATTTCGAAGCAGGTCGCGGCGTGGAATGGCGTCATCGATAAATACCTTCTGCCGGTCGAAATTTTGATGTCACCGCCCGCGCAATTGATGTCGTTAGGCGAAGCGACACACGAATCTCGCAGGGAAGCGCTCGCGGCCACCTTTTCGCTACGCAACATCGCCATCGAGGGCATTGCCGGGCTGGTGCCGCTTCTTCCTTTTTATCAAAGGCGAGACGACCCCGAAATATCTCGCGACGTGCGCGAGTGGCTCGATCTTCTCATTACGGAAGTCGAACGATCGCGTCGGAACGCCTCGGAACAGCTCGCGCAATTGGACGAATTAATCGCCCAAAGCCGGGAACTGGAAGAAGGCATGGGGCTTCGATTTCTCTACGATGAGGAACGACGGATTTTTGCCATTGGTTATCAGGTGGCTGAGCGCCGCTTGGACACCTCGTTTTATGATCTGCTCGCAAGCGAAGCTCGGTTGACGAGTTTCCTGGCCATCGCCCGCGGAGAGGTGCCGGTGGAACATTGGTGGGCGTTGAGCCGGCCATTTGGGTCTGCATACGGGCGACTGCCGCTTCTGTCCTGGAGCGGGACGATGTTCGAATATTTGATGCCCCTGTTGTTCACTCAAACGCATGAGAATTCGCTGATTGATCGCGCCTGTTACGACGCTGTGCACTGTCAGATTGGCTATGCCCGGCAGAACCGCGTGCCTTGGGGCATTTCGGAGTCGGCCTTCAGCGCGCTCGACCGACACAACGTTTATCAATACCGAGCCTTTGGCGTACCGGCGCTGGCTTTGAAGCGTGGGCAGGACGAAGACCTGGTGGTTGCACCATATGCCAGCGCGCTCGCTCTCGGCGTGGAACCGGCCGCTGCGATGAAGAATTTGCGGCGGCTGGCGAACCTAGGCGATTCGACACTGCTTGGCGATTACGGCTACTACGAAGCAATCGATTATTCGCGTCGCGCCGAACTCGACGGTGCGGCGGGAATCATCATCCACTGTTACATGGTTCATCACCAGGGAATGTCGCTCCTGGCTTATGGCAACGCCTTACATGACAATGCAATGCGGAGGCGGTTTCATTCCGATCCCCGTATTCGCGCCACTGAGCCGCTCTTGCACGAACATATCCCCGAACAAATTTTGCCGACGACCGGTGAGGCGCATGAAGAACGCCCCGTGCGGCAGACAATAGCAACGGTCGGCGCCCCCGCCGCGGTGCAAACACCAGAGATCGGTGCGCCGCGTATTCACCTCCTCTCCAACGGAACCTGCTCCGTTACGGTGACCAACTCCGGCGGCGGCTACCTGCGCTGGCTGGACTTGGACGTGACGCGCTGGCGCGCCGATGCGACTTGCGACGTGTCGGGGCTGTTTTGCTACATCCGGGATTTGGAAAGTGGAACGACTTGGAGCAACACACACCAACCGGTGAGATTTCCGGAGCGCCGTTACACCTGGAGTTTCACGCCGGACAAAGCGGAGTTTCGACGGCGGAGCGGGCCGTGCGAGACGATCACAGAAATTGTCATCTCTGCCGAAGACAACGCGGAAGTCCGACGAGTGACTTTGGTGAATACGTCGCGCAAACCCTGTCAACTGGAGCTGACGAGTTATATCGAGCTCGCTCTGGCGCCGCATCGAACGGATCGTGCGCATCCCGCTTTCAACAAGCTGTTCATCGAAACTGAGTGGCTGCCGAATTGCGAAGCTCTTGTTGCCCGACGCCGACTTCGCGGTTCCGACGACCGTCCAGTCTGGGCTGCGCACCTCATGGTTCCGGAGTCCGCCATCGGAACGCCGGAATTTGAAACCGACCGGGCCAGGTTTCTCGGCCGGGGTCGCACACCGGAAAATCCGGAAGCGCTCACGCGCCGCCTAACGAACAGTGTCGGTGCCGTGCTCGATCCGATTTTCAGCCTGCGCCGGCGCGTAACGATTCTGCCTAACCAACGATTTCAGTTCGTACTCGTTACGGTGGTGGCAGATTCGCGCGAAGCGGTTGTTACGCTGGCGGGGCGGTATTCTGAGTTTCACACTTGTGCGCGCGCTTTTGAGACCGCGTGGACCCATTCCCAACTTGAGATGCGCCGGCTGCACATTCGGCGTGCCGATGTGCAAACCTTTCAACAACTGGCCGGCTTGATTATCCTTCCACAAGCCCAACTTCGACCGCCGCCGGGGCGGCTTGGCCGCGCCGAAGGTCAGCGAGCGCTTTGGCGACAAGGCATTTCGGGGGATCTGCCGATCGTCGTCGTCATGATTGGTCACCTCGGTGACATGGAGGTGGTGCGAGAGATATTGACCGCACATACCTTCTGGCATTTGCGCGGCCTGAAGGTCGATCTCGTCTTGGTGAGCGAAGAAGTGGCGAGCTACGACGAACCATTGACCGAGCATCTGCGTCGGCTCACCGAAGCGCAGGCGCACTTGACCGGAGTCGATCAACCCGGCGGCGTGTACCTCCGCTCGGCAACAAAAATTTCGAAAGAAGAGCTGCTCGCACTTCAAGCGGCTGCACGGATGGTGCTCGTCGCAGCTCGAGGCACATTGCGTCAGCAACTTGCCGCGAGCGCACCCGCGGCTGCGAAACCGCGCCAACTGTTGCCCGGGCGCCAGTTCCGCGAAGAGCCCTCTGCGCCTCTGGCTTTTATGGAGTTGAAATACTTTAACGGTCTCGGCGGCTTTACTGAGGACGGGAAGGAATTCGTCATTTATCTGGGACCGGGCCGACATACACCGCTCCCTTGGATTAATATTATGGCGAACCAGAAGTTCGGGGCATTGATTTCCGAGTCTGGCGCTGAATTTATCTGGGGCCGTAATAGCCAGAACGATCGTCTCACGCCGTGGTTCAACGATCCGATCTCCGATCCGCCCGGAACCGCCATCTACATCCGTGACGACGAGCTTGGCGCCGTGTGGTCCCCAACAGCTAAACCGATTCGTGAGAAAGACGCGTATCGCGCGCGGCATGGTCAGGGTTACACAACGTTTGAACATAACAGCCATGCGATCGAACAACGGTTGCTCACGTTCGTGCCGGTCGATGATGCCGGAGGCAAGCCGGTGCGCTTGCAGCGGCTGCGCTTGCGCAACAATTCGTCACGCCGACGAAAACTGACTGTTACCGGTTACGCCACTCTCGTTCTCGGATCCGATCCAGAGGAAACCGGTATGCATGTTGTTACGAAATGGGATTTACAGAGCAAGACCTTGTTCGCTCGCAATTCTTACAACCCAGAATTTTGCGACTGCATCACTTTTGCCACTTCGGCTCCAACGCCTGCTTCGTTCACCGCTGATCGTGCAGGGTTCATCGGGCGTAACCGCTCGCTGCGCGATCCGGCCGCGATGGAGCACGAACGATTGACCGGGGACGTTGGCGCCGGTCTTGACCCTTGTGCCGCGGTCCAGGTCATAGTCGAGATTGAACCGGGGCACACCGCCGAAATGACTTTTCTTCTCGGGCAGGCGGACAACGAAGAAAAAGCGCGTGGACTCGTTACGCATTTTCGCGATCCCGCCAACGTCGAAGCCGCATTCCAAGAAACCCGCCAATGGTGGAACCGACTTCTAAGCACAATCGAAGTGGAAACACCCGAGCTTTCTACGAACTTTCTACTCAACCGCTGGCTGCTTTATCAGACTCTCAGCTGCCGAGTCTGGGGCCGTTCTGCTCTTTATCAATCGAGCGGTGCCTACGGATTCCGTGACCAGTTGCAAGATGTCATGGCCCTGGTGCATTCGGTGCCCCAGCTTGCGCGCGACCACATTTTGCGCGCCGCCGCGCGACAATTCGTGGAAGGCGATGTGCAGCACTGGTGGCATCCAGAGTCCGGCGCGGGCGTCCGGACGCGGATCAGTGACGATCTTCTCTGGCTTCCCTTTGTCACCGCGCATTACGTTCGCACCACCGGCGACACCGCAATACTCGATCAGCTGGTTCCCTTCCTCGACGAAAAACCGTTGGAGGAACAACAGACCGAGAGCCTTTCCATTCCGGCCGCTTCCGCCACGCAAGGTTCTCTGCTCGAACATTGTCGGAGGGCAGTCGCGCGCTCCGCCACAGCCGGCCCTCATGGCTTGCCTTTGATCGGAGCTGGTGATTGGAACGACGGCCTTAATCGCGTTGGATTGGGCGGCAAAGGCGAAAGCGTCTGGCTAGCCTGGTTTGAGATTTGTGTGCTGAAAGACTTCGTTGAGCTGCTTACTCTACGCGAATTGGGTGACGAAGCGCGGGCCTGCCACGTCCGCGCCGCGCAGTTGGCTAAAACGGTTGACGCACAGGCATGGGACGGAGCGTGGTATCGTCGCGCATACTTCGACGATGGTACGCCTCTCGGCTCGAAGAAAAACACCGAGGCCCGCATCGATTCACTCCCACAAACCTGGGCCGCGATTTCCGCTGCCGGTGACTCTGATCGCGTTGAGGTCGCGCTGCGATCGCTTGAGGAAAATCTCGTGCGCGAAGCCGACGATCTGATTTTACTATTTACTCCGCCTTTCGACAAAACCGCCGCCGACGTTGGCTACATCAAGGGTTATCCGCCCGGCGTGCGAGAAAACGGCGGCCAATACACGCATGCTGCCGCGTGGGTGGCCATGGCGTTTGCGCGGCAAGGCGATGGCGATAAAGCTGTCCGACTTTTACGAATGCTCAATCCTGTCGAGCACGCCCGGGACGAGAACGATTGCGAACGATACAAGGTCGAGCCGTACGTCGTGCCGGGCGACGTCTATTCGTTAGCGGGCAATATCGGGCGCGGTGGTTGGACCTGGTATACGGGCGCGGCAGCTTGGACTTATCGTGTCTGGCTTGAAGAAATTCTGGGATTCCAACGCCGCGGCGATACCATCACGATTAGCCCGGTCATTCCGAAAGATTGGTCTGGCTTTCGTCTGCGATACCGTTTCCAAAGCACCACTTATCACATCACGGTCGAGAATCCTGACCACTGTTCTCGCGGTGTCATCGTGATGGAATTGGATGGAGTCACAGTAGCCGGCAAAGCCGTGAAGTTGTCTGACGATGGCCTGCCTCACGAGGTGCGTGTTGTCTTGGGAAACAAACCGCCAGCGTGAGGACTATTTTTCGCGGCGATTCGAGTATCGTGGCGCGCGGCTTGCGCCCCAAGTCGTAATAGAATTACATATTCTCAATCTCAGACCGAAGCTCGTCTTTCGTTCTGCCCAGCCTCTTTTGGAGACGACCCAGAAGCTCATCCTCTTTGCCCTCGGCAAACATCAGATCGTCGTCAGTCAGCTGACCGTATTTCTGTTTAAGTTTGCCTTTAACTTCGTTCCAGCTCCCCTTCATTTGTAGCTTCATAACACAGACGATTCGTGTATCAGAGGAGGAGCGGTCTTGTTAGTGGTTTGCCTTTCGCCGCAGCTCGCGATGCGGCACCAAACCGCATGCCGGCAGTATCGATCACGCAGGTAAACAAAACGCGCCTTGCTGTTCGCGCGTGGCAGAACAGAAAGGCGCGTTGGAGACGAACGAGACTAAATTAATCTTCGTCCAGGATCACGCGATCAACCATCATGCTGTCGCCCGTGCCGCTGTAATGGACTCGGACGGGAACACCCACTTTAACCCTTGTTTTCACCACGTCTTCATCCAGCACCTTACCGCTGCGCGTCACATAAGTAACGGTCTTGCCGAAGCGATAATGCCGAGGCCCGCTGGTTTCCTTAAGCACAATCGTGCTGCCCGGAGAGTACTCGGTAATCGTCCCGCTGGCGTCGGTCGTGGTCGTCGTGGTGGTAGTCTCTGAAACCTGGCCCCACGCAAACGGCGCTACACACGCCAGAGCAATGCTCAATACTATTCTTTTCATTTTTTTCCCTTTGTTAGTTGAATTGCGGCAATCATCTTCGCCCTCGTTTCGGTTTAAATTCGATTCAAAGAACTTGCCGTTACACCCGATTCGGATTCACTTTGTGCTGCGGATGTTCGTGCGAGGCGTTTTTTTCTTGAAGCGTGGTTTGGCACAAGGGACGGTCTTAGCCTGAACTAATGAACTCCTGGATCGGGACGTCTGGATTTCAGTACGCGGAGTGGAAGGGAAACTTTTACCCGGAAGATCTGCCAGCGGCGAAAATGCTGCCGTTTTACGCGGAACGGTTTTCAACCACAGAGATCAATTACACGTTTCACCGCATTCCGGCGCCGAAAACAATCGACAACTGGAAAGCACAAACGCCGGAGAAATTCCGGTTTGCGCTGAAAGCTCCGCAGAAAATCACGCATTGGTCGAAGCTGCGCGATTGCGCCGATACGCTGGAATATTTTTGCAAAGTCATAACCGCTCTGGACGGGCGACTCGGCCCAGTGCTCTTTCAGTTGCCGCCGACGTTCAAGAAAGATGCCGATGTGTTAAGCTCATTTCTACGGGAATTTCCTTCGATGCGCGCCGCCTTCGAATTTCGTCACGAGTCCTGGTTCGATGACGAAATTTTTGATCTGCTCCGCTCCCGTAATATCGCCCTGTGCATCGCGGATACGGACACAATTGCGACTCCGAAGAACATTACCGCCGATTACGGGTATCTCCGACTCCGCCGCGAAGATTACACCGAAGAAGACGTGAAACGCTGGTCCGAGTTTTTGCGGGAGCAAAACACAAACTGGCCTGACGCCTTCGTCTATTTCAAACACGAAGAAAGCGGCATCGGACCGAGGCTCGCCAGGCAGATGATCGAGTGGCTCGGTGAATCTTGAGCGCCTAACGGCCGATTAGAATGAAGATTCCTGCCACTAGTGCGAGTACGCCCGACAAAATGCCGATGCCGAGTCCGGTGAGCGTGAGGATACCTACCGCGATCAGATAAATCGCGAGCAAAAGCATGCCGATGTTTTTGGTAATCATGGAGCGAGTATGAGCAAGTGCGTTGATAGTTGACAATCCTGAAGGGCTTACGTCACCCGATAATCCCAACGCGAAGCTCGCAATATCGCCGCCTTTTGCGTGAATCGCAGGAATCTGCTATTTGCCGGCGACACGGACTACGACCGCAGAAATGTCTTTCACATCGACGAACGCGTCGAAATATTCCGCTCCAGTAAGATTGGAAAGATGAACGATGTTGTCCGTTACTTGCGCGACCTTGCCCCCCATTTTCTCTCCCGATCTCAAGTGTAGCTCGACACTTTTACCGGCGCTGCCCTGAAGAAGGCTGACCACCGTCGCGTTAGGTTGTAGTGCGGCTTTTTCCTCGGCGAACACACTGCAAGACGCGGCTACTGCAACAATTGTTAAAAGAAGGAGTAGATAACGTTTCATAATCGGTCGTTTTGCCCGACCAAGCAAAGTTTGGCCAGCAAAATAATAACGTGACTCGCTCGCTGGCAGCGATTGCCTGATATTAAGACTGTCGTCGTATTTGTCTTTGATTGTAGGGCAAGCGCATCGCTTGCCGAAACAAACGGATTGGCAGGCGGAGCGCCTGCCCTACAATTCTGCATGAGTTCAATCGCCGAGAATCTGAAGCGCGTGTGGGAACAGATCGCGCAGGCAGCTACGAATGCTGGTCGTAATATCAAAGACGTCGAACTGGTTGCGATCACCAAAACGCATCCGGCTGAGAAAGTGCACGAGGCGGTTGAAGCCGGGCAGACTCTCTTCGGTGAAAGTCGCGTGCAGGAAGCGCGCGCCAAAATTCCGGAGTTATCGTCGAATATCCGCTGGCATTTTGTCGGGCATCTCCAGAAAAACAAAGTGCGCCAGGCCCTGCCGTTGTTCGAAACGATTCACACCGTCGATTCTCTTGCGCTGGCGCAAGACATTAACCGGATTGCGGAAGAAGAAGGATTGTATCCGCGGGTTTTGCTTGAAGTGAATGTGGCCGGTGAGGGGAGTAAATTCGGATTTGCAGCCGACCAGTTGCGCCAGCAAATGGAAGCCCTGCTGCGCCTGCCGCGCCTGTCAATCGAAGGGCTAATGTGTATCCCACCGCTGGCTGTGGAATCGGAAGACTCGCGGAAATTCTTTGTGCAAGTTCGGGAATTGCGCGATTCGCTCGAGAAGGAATTCAACATGAAGCTGCAGCAGCTTTCGATGGGCATGACCAACGACTACAGTATCGCCGTCGAGGAGGGTGCAACACTAGTGAGAGTGGGCACCGCGATCTTTGGTGAACGTACGAAACCTAAACGCGGTGCTGTGGTCGAATAACCAAATCCCAAATCCCAAGCACCAAGGAAGCGCCAATCAGCAAATTCCAAACGAGCAGACTCTGCCTGATTGGGTTTGATTGTTGGAGGTTGGAATTTCGCTGAGACTTCGTACTTGGAAATTTCCGGCAGCGAGGCGTTTTTCCTAAAGTCGTCTTTTGAGAATCTTGCCGCGCACATTGGCAATTTGTAAGCTGCCGGTGGTGAGACTTGAACCCAGCAATATCCAACAAATCGGAAACGAATTGGCCATTGCTTGGAATGACGGCACGGAATCGTTTCTGAAACTTGAACTGCTGCGGCGCGCGTGTCCGTGCGCGGCTTGCGGCGGCGAGCCGGATGTACTCGGTCAGGTTGTGCGTCCGCATGTGAACCACACCGACAAGAGCTTCGAGCTTCTCGGATTCGATCTGGTAGGCGGTTATGCGTTGCAGCCCCGCTGGGCCGATGGACACAGCACCGGGATTTATAGCTTTACTTATCTCCGCCGTTTAGCGCAGCATTCTGACTGAACGACAAACCGTATTTCGTCTGTGAGCCGGATGCTGAAACTCGCGATCGTCGTCGTCTGCTTCTCATTATGTGGGGCGGGCACATTCATAGTGCCTACGCCCCGAGACGAACAATCGCAGCCGAAAACAAACGTGATGCCCGTCAAAAATCCGCAGCCTATCAACCGGAACTGGATCCGGGTTTAGATTGTAGCGGCGTGTCTATGACGGCCGTTGACTTTCGGCGCTCATAGAGCGCCGCTACAGTTCCGGAATCGTCACCCGCAACAGGCTTGTGTCGCGCGCGATTGGTTTCAGTTGCCGGTCCTCCAAATGGGCTGGGACAAGAAAAATTTCTCCTGGCGCAAGCGTGGTTTGGGCACAAGTGAGTTTTCCGCTGAGACAACAAACGATAGCAAATTGCCCGCGCGGGGCTGCTTCGAAGGTTGCTTCAAGATTCCATTTTCGGATTTCGAACAAGCTATGGCTGATCAGCAATTCGCTTTTCGATTGGATCAGCTTCGGCTGAACGTCGTCGAAATCGATGCATTGAATCGCCTCCTCGACGTGCAAATCCCGCTTCGTGCCGGTTGCCGGGTCGGTACGGTTCCAATCGAATGCCCGGTAAGTCGTATCGCTATTCTGCTGAATTTCAATCAGCAGATTGCCTGCGCCTATGGCATGAACACGCCCGGCCGGGAGGAAAACGGCGTCGCCTGCGCGAACCCCAATTCGATGAACGTGATCGATCACGGTTCCATCGCGTAGTCTCTTCTCAAACTTGTCGCGCGTAATCGGCTCATGAAATCCAAGGAAAAGCTCGGCGCCCGGATTCGCGGCGGCAACGTACCAAAACTCGCTCTTCGGCTCGCCTCCCAGTCTGCTGGCAACATTTTCAGGCGGATGCACCTGTAGCGACAGCTTCTCTTCCGCATCGAGAATTTTGATGAGCAACGGAAAACGTGGCGTCTCGGGAACGTTTCCAAAGATTTCCTCCCGGTCTTGCGTCCACAATTCGTGCAAAGTTCTTCCGCCCAGCGGACCGCCGGTCACGACGCTCTGCGCTTCAGAACGATCGACAATTTCCCACGATTCACCGATGCGCTTCTGCTGCGGAAGCTCTTTATGAAATTCGGATTCGAGGCGCCGTCCGCCCCACATTCGCTCGATGAAAATCGGTTGGAAGGTGAGGGGGCCGGTGACTTCGTTCCGCGACATGGTCGCGGCAAACGTCCAATGTTCACCGTCCGACGTCCAATTCTCAATTCAGAACGGCGATTCCGAATCTCTTTCTACCATTGGACGTTCAGGGTTGGATGTTGGATGTTCGGCGTTTCCGTGCTGATCTCTGGATGAAATCTTTTTTAAAATACTGGCTGCCGGTGTTGGTTTGGTTGGTCGTGACTTTTATCGGTTCGACGAATGTGATGTCGGTCGAGAACACGTCGCGATTCATTGTTCCGTTTTTGCTTTGGTTGAAACCGGGGATGACCCAGGAGAACACATGGGGGATCATCGTGTTGATGCGCAACTGCGCGCACGTGGGCGAATACGTGGTTCTGGCTCTTCTGATGTGGCGTGCGCTTCGTTGGGGCATAAATGTTTCCATGCGGATGTCGACGCTGTGTGCTGTAGTCTTGCTGGGCTGTGCCCTGTTTGCCGCGAGCGACGAATTTCACCAAACGTTTGTTAAGTCGCGTACTCCGTCGCTTCGCGACGTGTTACTGGATGTTGGAGGAGCCTCCCTCGGACTGCTGATTGCCGCGAGTTTTGCGAATCGGCGGCCTAAAAACAGCCGAACCAGCACTCAGAGCCAATTCGCTGATGCGCGATTATGAGCTCGGGACGCGAGCGCTTCTGCGATTTTGAGAATCAGCCGCGATCATCGTCCCTTAAAGCCGCACTGCGATTGAGGGAGGAAGCGTGTATCCGGTCGCAATTTGAGTGCGCCAAGTTAAAGGGCTTCTGACCGTGCGCGTGCGAGTCTCTGCTGTTGCCGTCTGTCTTGTCCTTTACGTGGGAACGTTGTCCAGCGTTTGGGGAGGCCTGCTACAAAATGCATCCGACAGCGATTTAGAGCGGGTTTCAGGTCAACGGCAGACATTGCTCGCTAGAGTAACTGTTTCCGGATCTGCCGAGAGCACGTCGTCGCAGCAGACAGTGTCATGGCAAGTTGTCGGCCGCTGGGCGCTAATCATCGGATTAGCTGGGGTTTTGTACTTTGCGGTTTACCTCAGTTCGACCGGTCCGGTGCGAACAACATTTCCGACCGAGCCGACAACGTCGCCTCGGCAGCTCCATGTTGGACGAAACCTTTTCCTTGGAATCGCTGCGTTCATTTGCGTCGATGGCGTCATCTTTCATAGCGGATTATATGTCTCGATCCTGGCTCCAAGTTCGTACGCCGGGCGTGTGGTGAGAATTACGCAAGCCGAAAGGGAGCGCGCTCCATCAGGTCTCAAAGAGGTCCTGGTATTGGGTGATTCACGCATCGCCGAAGGATTCTCCCCGACACTGGCGAATGAGCTTGGTTCGCCCGCCGGACTCAAGTTTGTTGGTCTCGCCGAACCCGCCGCATCCGCTAACACATGGTATTACATGGTCCGGGAAGTGGATCCGACCAGGCGGCGGTACGCAGCGATCGTCATTCCTTACGGCATCGGCTATGAACCAAACAGCGCCGATCCACTGCGAATTTCCATGACAGCTCCATTACTGCGATATGGCGACTGCTTCCACTTTGCCTCTGGTTTTCAGCGATGGTCTGGCCGGTTCAGGGCATTTGTCGCATGTATACTGCGAGGCTCGGCATACCAGGACGATGTTGTCGATCTTCTTTCGCATCCCGTGGCGCGAATAAAAAGCATTCAACTGGCCGACAAAATGCGTTCCAGGTCGGAGTACAAAGGACGGGATTACGATCTTGTCGGGACATCTTACAATGCGACTACAGGACAGGTAACGTTCGCGCCTAAGTTAACAGAAGCTCAGAGGTTGGCTTTCCGGAAGAGCTTGATACGACCATCCCAGTCGGACACAGAGTACTCGCTCAAACTGCAACGGGATTGGATTCCGCGAATTATGAATCGTTATTCGCATAGCCCGACCGCAATCGTGCTTACGCCTCTTCCTCGCGGTCCGTTTCTCGAGCTCGGTGGATTTTCCAAAGGATATGAATCTGTTCTTCCAACTTCTGTCATCCAGAGGACGAGTTTTTCGCTGCCGGGACACACGTTCGAGTTTCTGGAAAAACCGGAATACTACTTTGACGCATTTCACCTGAATGCGAAGGGCCGCCAAAAATTCACAGAAACGCTTGTGTCGGAGCTACTGGGGCGCCTTCGAACAGCTGATTTGGAACCAGAAGGTCACTTCGGAACCCAGGTGGATGTGAATGGACTACACGCAACCGAAGATGAAAACTAGATTGCTAACCTAACGACTTCAGCATGCTATTTAATAGCTTCCAGTATTGGATATTCTTTTTCATCGTCGCGGCGCTGTTCTACAGCCTGCCGTTCCGGCTCGGAAAAATCCTGCTGCTCCTGGCAAGCTACGTGTTCTACATGTGGTGGGACCCGCGGTTCATCGCGCTCATCCTGACTTCAACGGTCGTGGATTACTACTTGGGAATTTTCCTGGAAACTGCAACCGGCCGCCGCAGGAAGCTTCTGCTTATCGTTAGTCTCGTCGTTAACCTGGGGATACTTGGGTTCTTCAAGTATTACGATTTCTTCGCCGGTTCGCTCGCTGCCTTGCTTCGAATTTCTCCGTCGTCGGTAGTATTGCAAATCGTGCTTCCTGTCGGCGTCAGCTTCTACACATTCGCCAGTCTCTCCTACACCTTCGACGTCTATTGGGGAAAAATGAAGGCCGTCAGGAACCCGATCGATTACGCGCTTTTCATCGCGTTTTTTCCCCACCTGATTGCCGGTCCGATCATTCGTGCCCGGCAATTTATCCGTCAGATCTGGTCATGGCGATCCCCGAACGCAATTGTGGTCCAGAGTGGAATCATTCTCGTCGTAGCAGGTTTAATTAAGAAGATGGTGTTTGCGGATCGCTTCGCAGTGGTTTCGGATTCGTACTTCAACGATCCTACGGCGCATCCGGGTTGGCTCGCTGCGTGGTCCGGCTGTCTCGCTTTTTTCATGCAGGTGTTTTTCGATTTTTCTGGTTATACCGACATCGCTCGCGGTTGCGCCAAGCTCCTGGGGTTTGAGTTTCCGCTTAATTTCGCACGCCCATTTTTGGCGAGGAACCCGCCTGACCTCTGGCAAAGGTGGCATATAACGCTCTCCACGTGGGTGCGCGACTATGTGTTCATGCCATTCAGCCGGGGGAGAAAAGGGCGTCTCATGTTATATCGCAACATGTTTGTTGTGATGGTGCTCGTCGGTCTATGGCACGGAGCTAACTGGACGTTTGTGGCATGGGGCGCATACCATGGTCTTTTGCTAATCGGGTACCGTCTTTTCGATCGGGCCACAGCTGGAACACCGATCGACAAAGTCATGAAGAAGCGGTGGTTCGTGCCGTTTAGTGTCGGAGCGATGTTTGCGGCCTTCGTTTTGAGCGCGGCATTCTTTCGTCCGAAAACTCTTCAGACCACGAGTTACGTCTTAGGCGCGCTTTTTGGCTCCGCGCATGTAACGGGGGAGTTCCTGCTCACGACCGGCACGATCGTGCTCATTTTCATTTCTCTATTCCTGGCTGTCGCGCAGGAGCGTAGCCAGTTTATTGATCGTCTGGCATTGCAACCAGCGCGTATCCAAATTCCGGCCTACGTCTGTGCATTTCTGGCGCTAGAACTGTTCCCTGCGACCGGGACAGTGCCGTTCGTTTACTTTCAGTTTTGAGAAGCGGAATCGAAATGGTCTGCCCGCTTGATCAACTGTCCGAGTGTCCGGCACGCATGAGGCCGTGCGCTTCTCTGTCCGTTTGCAATCCGCAATCGGCAATCTAAAATCGAACATTCGCAGCGGGGGCATAGCTCAGTTGGTAGAGCGCCAGCTTTGCAAGCTGGAAGTCAGGGGTTCGAATCCCCTTGCCTCCAGTCTTCGCTTGCCTCGTCGGGGAGAGCGAAGGCGGACTCGGAAAATGTGATCCGTGATCAAAAAATAATTTGGATCGCTTGACCGATTACTGATCACTGATCACTGTTCACTTCCGCGAAGCGGGCCTGTAGCTCAGTTGGTTAGAGCATGCGCTTGATAAGCGCAGGGTCACTGGTTCGAGCCCAG